>OGGU01000530.1_pt1 | contig 28725 bp, 25 predicted proteins | sample 1571241 | NCBI WGS metagenome assembly OGGU01 (sample SAMEA2581934, study PRJEB24529) | metagenome | biome: Human gut stool | place: China | collected 2011
CCGCCGAGACGGCTACCAGCGCGACTGAATCCATCCAGCGCCAGACCGGCGAGGAGGGCTTCTCTCTTGAGAATGTCCTGTGCACCGACGGCATGGAGGAAAGGTTGCTCGAACGCATGGCCCTGCAGGAGGCGCTTGCCCGCCTGAACGATAAGGAACGTCTTGTTATCCAGCTTCGATACTATCACAGCCTGACGCAGCAGCGTGTTGCTGGCCTCATCGGCGTATCGCAGGTGCAGGTCAGCCGTATCGAAAAGAAAGCGCTTGAGCGACTCCGAACATTTTTTTGATATCGACAAACCGGGAAAAATGCAGTAGAATATCCGTAGTTTATTGAAAAGGCAATGTCATATCACTTGATGCTGTGACCTGTCAGTTGACGCAAGCACGATGAAAACTCGAACAAGGTTCTGGTAGGGGCGTCGGCCCCTACAGGGTGCTGCGCAGATCGATGACATTGCCCACAAGGGGAAACTATGGAACAGACATTTGAAGCCCGGTTCTTATCTGCACGCCGCGCTGTGATCGCGGCGCGCTTTCAGAACCTGAACGACATGCAGCGCGAGGGCGTTCTCACGACGCAGGGGCCGCTGCTGCTGCTGGCCGGTGCGGGGAGCGGCAAGACGACCGTGCTCATCAACCGCATTGCCAATCTCATCGCCTTCGGCGAAGGCTCCGACTCCAACGAAATTCCGGAGTATATTGCGGAGGCGGACGTTACATATCTCGAGGACTACCTCAAAACGCGCGATCCCGCCATGCAGCAGCAGGCCGAGCGCCTGTGCGCGCTCCGGCCCGCCGCGCCGTGGTCGATTCTGGCCATCACATTCACAAACAAAGCTGCAAACGAGCTGAAGGCCAGATTGCAGGCGCTGCTGGGCGACTACGCCATGGACGTCTGGGCCATGACGTTCCACGCTGCCTGCTGCCGTATTCTGCGCCGGGAAATTGGCCGCATGGACGGCTACACGGGCCGCTTCACGATCTATGACACGAGCGATTCCGAGCGGGTCATGAAGGACATTCTGAAGGACTTCGGGCTGGACGAAAAATCCCTCCCGCCGCGTCTGGCGCTTTCCGTCATCAGCAAGGCCAAGGACAAGCGGCAGGGGCCGGAGCAGTTTTCCAAACACGCCGGAAAGTCCGGCGATTACCGCATGGACCGCATCGCGCAGCTCTACGCCGAATACGAAAAGCGCCTGCACGAGGCCAACGCGCTGGACTTTGACGATATCATCCTCAAGACCGTCGAGCTGCTTGAGCAGTTTGAGGACGTGCGGACGTATTACCAGCGCAAGTTCCACTACGTCATGATCGACGAGTATCAGGACACGAACCAGCTGCAGTATCAGCTGACAGCGCTGCTTGCGGGCGGGTATGAAAACATCTGCGTCGTCGGCGACGACGACCAGTCCATCTACAAATTCCGCGGCGCGACTATCGAGAACATTCTTTCCTTTGAAAAGCAGTTCAAGGGCGCACGTGTCATCCGCCTGGAGCAGAACTACCGCTCCACGCAGGCCATTTTGAACGCGGCCAACGCCGTCATCTCGCACAACCGGGGGCGCAAGGGCAAAAAGCTCTGGACGCAGAACGCTGCGGGCGACCGCATCACGGTCTACGAGGCGGCAAGCGAGTCGGATGAGGCCAATTACATTTCCAGCCGCATTATCTCCATGTCCAAGGGGAAGAATTTCAAGGATTTCGCCGTGCTCTACCGCACGAATGCGCAGTCGAACGCGGTGGAAAACGCGTTCAAGCGCAGCGGCATCCCGTACCGCATCATCGGCGGCACACGCTTCTTTGACCGCGCCGAGGTCAAGGATATGCTGGCCTATCTGTGCGTGATCAATAACCGCGCAGACGAGCTGAGATTGCAGCGCATCATCAATAACCCGCCGCGCGGCATCGGCGGAAAAACGCTCGAAATGGCGCAGCGGCAGGCGGCTGCGGCAGGCGTGCCGCTCTACACGGTCGTCTCCGACCCGTACAGCTATCCGAGCCTTGAAAAGTCCGCCGCGAAGCTCATGGCCTTCACAGTCGTGATCGAGGAATGCGCCGAGCTTCTGACAACGCTTTCTCTGCCGGACTTCTATGAGGAGGTCATGCTCCGCACCGGCTATCTGAAAATGCTCGAGGAAAAGGACGATGTCGAAGCGCGTACCCGCGCCGAAAACGTCCGCGAACTCAAATCCAGCATTCTTGCCTATATGGAAAACACCGATACGCCCACATTGGCTGGATTTTTGGAAGAGATCGCCCTCTATACCGACATTGAGCAATACGACCCGGACGCGGACGCCGTCGTGATGATGACGATGCACGCGGCCAAGGGCCTGGAATTCCCGAATGTATTTCTCACGGGCTTTGAAGAGGGGCTGTTCCCGTCGAACCGCTGCCTGAGCGAACCGGAGGAGCTGGAAGAGGAGCGCCGCCTGTGCTACGTCGCCATCACCAGAGCCAAGCAGAACCTCGTTATTTCCTATGCCCGGCAGCGCATGCTCTACGGCCGCACGACGACGAATCTGCCCTCCCGCTTTGTAGACGAGCTTCCGGCGGAATTCGTCAAGCGCGCCGGCGCGCCGAAGCCCAGCTATTCGCAGCAGGCCCCCCGGCAGTACGGCTCGTTTGGCCGCGTCAGCATCTACGGCGACGAGTATAATGACTTTTCACAGATCCCCACGCGCCCGAAGCCGCAGAAGGACTATTCCGTCCACACGCAGCCGAAGCCGGCCTCGAAGGTCAGCTTCGCGGCCGGGGAGATGGTGCAGCACAAGGCATTTGGCCGGGGCATGATCCTGACGGTCCTGCCCATGGGCGCCGACGCGCTGCTCGAGATCGCGTTCGACGGCGTCGGCACCAAGCGCCTCATGGCAAACACGGCGGCGCAGCACATGAAAAAGCTGTAATCTTCCCATGACCCCGGCATAGGCTATGCTGGGGGTGTATGGAGATGAGCCGAAAAAAACGAAGACGCAGAAGACTGCTTCTGATCGTCCCGCTGCTCGTGCTGACGGGGCTGGTTCTGCTCGTGGAGCTGCATTTGTCACCGTATATCCGCGAGCTTGCACGCAATCAGGCGGTCAACGCCGCGTCGAACGCCATCATAGAGGCCGTCAGCGAAATGCTCCGCAGGGGCGACACGGATTTTTCCCGCGTGATCGTGCTGGAAAAGGACGTGGAGGGCCATATCACCGCGCTTCGCACCGACATGACGCAGGTCGAGCGCCTCAAGGTCGAGGTGCTGGAACTTCTGGATACCCTTGTCGCGCAGATCAACACGCAGCAGATGGGCATCCCGCTCGGGAACCTCCTGCTGCCGGATCTATTGGCCGGAACCGGCCCGGAGCTGCCGGTCAAGGCCGTCAGCCTCACCATGTCGAACGCTGACTTTTTTTCGGATTTTACCGCAGCCGGGATCAACCAGACGCTGCAGACGCTGAAGGTGAAATTCACCATCAGCCTGACCATCCTGACGACCGTCGGCTATGAGACGGTCGACGTGGACAGCGACGTCATGCTCGCGCAGACCGTGATCGTCGGCACAGTGCCTGAAACGTACGTAAACCTGGGACATCTGACTACAACGGAAGGCTGGGAACAATATGGAACCGAAACAGGAAATTGAACAGCTCACACGGGAGCTGGAACACGCCGGATATCTTTATTACGTGCTCGACAACCCCGAAATGAGCGATTATGACTATGACCACAAGCTGCGCAGATTGGAAGAACTGGAGGCGCAGTACCCGCAGTACGCCTCGCCCCTCAGTCCGACGCGCCGCGTCGGCGGGCAGGCGCTGAGCGAATTTGTCAAGGTGCGCCACGCCGTCCCGCTGGAAAGCCTGCAGGACGTGTTTTCCTATGACGAGCTGCGCGACTTTGACGCGCACGTGCGCGAGGAGGAGCCGGACGCGGAATACTCCGTCGAGCCGAAGGTCGACGGTCTCTCCGTCGCGCTGGAATATGTCGACGGACAGTTCGTCCGCGGCGCAACGCGCGGCGACGGCCTGATCGGCGAGGATGTAACGGAAAATCTCAAGACCATCCGCTCCATCCCCATGACGCTGGAGCACGCGCCCGCCCGTCTGATCGTGCGCGGCGAGGTCTTTATGCCCCGCGCCAGCTTCGAGGCGCTCAACGCCGAGCAGGAAAAGCTCGGAAAGCCGCTCTTTGCCAACCCGCGCAACGCGGCGGCGGGTTCTTTGCGCCAGCTCGACCCCGGTATCGCTGCAAAGCGCAGGCTGGACATTTTGGTTTTCAATCTGCAGCTGGCAGAGGGCGCGGAATTTCAGACCCACAGCGAGGCGCTGGACTATCTGCGAAATTTGAAATTCAAGGTCATTCCCTATACGCTCTGCCGCGATATGGACAAAGCGGAGCAGTTGATCGCCGAGCTTGGCGAAACGCGCTATGACCTGCCGTATGATATCGACGGGGCCGTTATGAAGCTCAACAGCCTTGCGGGCCGCACCCGTCTCGGCAGCACGGCCAAATTCCCGCGCTGGGCAGCAGCCTTCAAATACCCGCCCGAGGTCAAGGAGACGGTATTGGAGGATATCGTCGTGCAGGTGGGCCGCACGGGCGTTCTCACGCCCCGCGCCATCGTCGCTCCCGTGCATCTGGCCGGAACGACCGTCACCGCCGCGACGCTCCACAATCAGGATTTTATTACGGATAAGGACATCCGCATCGGCGATACCGTCAAGATCCGGAAAGCAGGCGAGATCATCCCGGAAATTCTCGAGGTCGTGCCCGCCAGGCGCCCGGAGGGCGCGAAGCCCTATCACCTGCCGGACAAATGCCCCGTCTGCGGCGCGCCCGTCGTGCGCGATGAGGACGGCGCGGCTCTGCGCTGCACCGGCGCGGAGTGCCCCGCGCAGCTGTCGCGCAATCTTGCGCATTTCGTTTCGCGCGAGGCCATGAACATCGACGGCCTCGGCAGCGCGATCCTCGATCAGCTGATCGAGCAGAAGATGGTGTCCAATCCCGCCGACCTCTACCGGCTGGACTACGCCGCGTTTGCCGAGCTTCCCGGACAGGGCAAAAAGTCCGCCGCGAATCTGGAGGCAGCCATTGAAGCCAGCAAGCAGAACGATCTGTCCCGCCTTCTGTGCGCCCTCGGTATCCGGCAGGTCGGCAGCAAGGCAGCCAAGGTGCTGGCTGCTACATTCGGCAGCCTCGACGCGCTGCAGAACGCGGCGCTTGAAGACCTGACTGCCGTGCCTGATATCGGCGAGACGACGGCGCAGAACATTCTCGACTATTTTGCAAGCCCGCAGTCGCAGGACCTCATTGAGCGTCTGCGCGAGGCTGGCGTGAACTTCCTGTCGACCAACCGGATCACGGACACCCGCTTTGCGGGAAAGACCTTCGTGCTGACCGGCGCGCTGAGCCTCTTCACGCGCGAGGAGGCGACGGAGAAGATCGAAAGCCTCGGCGGCAAGGCCGCCTCGTCCGTCTCGAAAAAGACGACGTATGTCGTCGCGGGCGAAAACGCGGGCAGCAAGCTGAAAAAGGCCAACGAGCTGGGCATCCCGGTCCTGTCCGAACAGGAATTTCTGGAGCTGCTGCAATGAGGATCACACTCGTCAGCAGCTGCGGCCTTGTGCTGGAGCAGGATGGGAGCGCGCTCCTGATCGACGCGCTCAACAAGCAGTTCCGCTGCTATTACGGCCTGCCGCCTGAAGTCTTTGCGAAAATGCTGGCAGGCGAGCCGCCCTATGACGCCGTCTGCGGCGTCCTGTTTACCCACGCGCACCCCGACCATTACAGCGCCAGCCGCGCGGAGCAGCTCCGCGCGGCCTGCGGCGCGCCGGTTTTCCTTCCGCAGCCGAACACGCCGGAGCGCCTGATGATGCAGCTTGGCCCGTTTACGGTCGAATGCAGCCGCTTTCCGCACATCCCCGTTCCGGGTATGGCCGAAGCCCCGCACGCTGTATACTGGATCTCCGCTGCCGGAAAAAGCATTTATGTGACTGCCGACGCGCAGATCGACACGGAACGCCACCGCGCCATTCTGCATGGCCGCCGGGCGGACGCGGCGTTCTGGAACGGGCAGTATCTGTCCCATCCCGAGACGCGGGAGCTGCTGCTGGAGGCGGCAGTGAAAAACTATATTTATCACATTCCGGTCGACGAAAAGGACGTCTGCGGCATCCGCCGCAAATGCGAACGCAGCATGGCCCGCTTCGGCGCAGAACTCCCGGACGTCTCTCTGCTGGAGCAGTATCCGTCGAGCCTTGAGGCGTAAAATATAAAAATCCTCCCCGGCAGGTAGCTGTCCATAAAACAGGTTTCACGAAACAAATAATATGGCAGTTGCCGGACAAGGGTTGCTGACAAAAAGGGTATGTGCCGTTAAGACACATAATGGCATTCTGCGCAGCCGAGGCACAACCCGCCTTCACCCAGCGCGGCGATGTCGGCGCGCGTGACGGGTACATCCGCCGCGATTTTGGGCAGCATCAGATCGAAGACCGTCGCGCCCGCGTACATGACGCAGCCGGGCAGGCCCATGACGGGCGTGCCGTCCTCAAAATAGCCGAGCAGGAACATCGCGCCCGGCAGGACCAGCGCGCCGTAGGCGACGATATCTGCACCAGCCGCCTTGATGCCGCCGGGAAAACCTTGCCGCCGTCATCGGTGCGCTGGAGCACGCCATGCACATGATCGCCGCCGAGGGCCATGACGAGACGCGAAAATAAAGCCGGGGACCGGCTGGAAAACAAATGCGCCGCATTCCGATGAAAGCCGGAATGCGGCGTTTCGGTTTGGCGCGGATATACCAGTTCTGGAATTTCTCACCGAAAGGCGTGGACTTTTCCGGGACGGCGTGTTAAAGTTAATGATAAGTAGGATTCGCCTGAATTTCCCCTCATGAACCGGGCGGGGACGCCGCGGTTATAAGAGCCGGGACAGACAGAACGAATGGGAGGAAAAGAAATGGAACGATATTGCAAATACTGCGGGGCGCAGATCCCGCCGTCGGGGAATTTCTGTGGCAAGTGCGGGATGCCTGTCGGCAGCAGTGAGGATATGTTCGGTTCCGCCGAGCCGACGGTTGACAGCTATCACTATGGGGATATGAACAGCGGCAGAGGCGCTGCCGGCGGCCCTGTCAGACCCGGACAGAAAAAGCCTGGCAATGGAAAGACCGTGCTGCTTGCTGTGGCTGCAAGCCTGGTCCTGCTGGTTGGCGTGGCGCTGGCGGTCAAGCTGATCCTGGAGCTGCGCGGGGAAAAGGACGCCGTGCAGGAACCGGCATATACGGAAACCATAGCGGAAGCCGCGCTGCAGGATACCCCTGAACAGCCTGCGCCGCAGGATACCGCGCCCGAAGCGCCCATGCAGGAAGCACCCGCGCAGGAGGAGCCGGAGGAGGATGCCGGGGCGTACCAGCCGGATCGTATTCTGGAGCTTCAGCCCGGTCAGCTGAACTGGGTGGTCGTGACCGGCGATTATGATTTGTATTTTTCCGTGCCGGAGGGATTTGTGGAAACGCCAATCGGCTTCTCCGTGAACGGAAACATCTACTGCTATTATGCGCAGACGCTCGATATGCTCGTCCGCGTCTGGGAAGCGCCGGTCGACATGGCCGGCGATCCCGGCAGCAGCCGCCTGTGCACTGCCTATGGCTTTAGCGTGGACGAGGCTTCCATGCAGGAGACGGAAAACAGCCGCCGCTATACCTGCACCGGAAGCGGCAGGCGGATGTCCGTCTATGAGACGTGGGGTGATCTGTATGCGTATTACTTCATGTTCGAATATCCGGACAGCTCCATGCTGCATACGTCGGCCTATGAGGACCTCGCCTCGGCGTTCCTTTCGCGTGCGTCCTGCAACAATGTGCTGACACAGCCCGTCAGTGCGTATATTCTCCCGCAGAGCGCGGAGCGTCGGCTGACCGAGGCGGATCTGGAGGGCCTTTCCCATCAGCAGCTCTGCCTTGCGCGCAACGAGATCTATGCCCGCCACGGACGGCGCTTTAAGAATAAAGACATCGCCGCGTATTTTGCGGAAAAGGACTGGTACTACCCGTCCATCGATGCATCCGTATTTGACGCGAACCAGAACAGCTACTTATCCGAGGATGAGCTCTATAACGCGACCTTCATGCTCGGATACGAGAAGCGGAAATTCGGAAAATCATACTATTAAGGAATTTGGAAATGGAGTCTGAGATCAGGATATGAAAAAGAAGATCATCGCGGCGGCTCTGGCGGCAGCCGTGCTGCTTGCAGCGGGCGGTCTGCTTTTCGGACTGCACAGGATCGGGGAAACGACGATCTCCGCCGGGCCGGAGCCTGCCGCACCGGAGGAGGTCCAGCCCGCCGAGCCGGAGGAGCCTTCCGTTCCGGAGCAGCCGGAGAAGGAACCGGAGGAGGCGGAGCCTGTGCAGACACAGACCCCCGTGCCGGAGGCCGTGCAGACCGAAAAGCCGTGTATTGTCATTGACGCCGGACACCAGCTGAATGCCGATTACGGCAAGGAGCCGGTCGGCCCGGGAAGCACGGAGCTGAAAACGCGCGTTTCCGCCGGAACGACCGGCGTGTCGACCGGGATCCCGGAATACGAGCTGAATCTGGCCGTCTCGCTGCTTTTGCAGCAGGAGCTTACGGCGCGCGGCTATACGGTCGTCATGACGCGGACGGAGAACGACGTTTCCATATCCAATGCCGAGCGCGCGCAGATCGCGAACACGCAGCAGGCCGGCGCGTTCATCCGCGTCCATGCCAACGCAAGCGAAAGCGCCGCCGCCAGCGGGATCATGACCATCTGCATGACGCCGTCGAACCCGTATAACGGCGCGTTATATGAAAAAAGCCGCGCCCTGTCCGACTGCGTGCTCGAGCGGCTTGGCGCAGCGCTTGACAAGCCGCAGAACGAGCGGACGCTCTGGCAGACGGACACCATGACCGGCATCAATTACAGCGAGGTCCCGGTCACCATCGTGGAAATGGGCTTTATGACCAACCCGTCCGAGGACGAGGCAATGGCGACGGATGCGTACCGGGCAAAGATCGCAGCCGGGATCGCCGACGGCGTTGACGCTTACTTTAGAAGGCTGCAAAGGCAGTCCCTGACGGAGGACGCGGCGCTGGCCGATGCGCTGCGGGAGCAGCTGCAGGGAAGCAGCGACAAATGGGATATCTGGGCAGAGCAGCTGCAGGAGGGCACGTATGCCCATGTGCAGGAAAATATCGACCCTGACGCGCCGCAGATGGTGTCGGCAAGCCTCATCAAGCTGTTTATCATGGGTGCGGTCTATGACGCGGAGCGCAGCGGGACCCTGACGCCCGGCGCGCAGGAGGACGCTATTTGCCAGATGATCAGCGTCAGCGACAATGCCGCCGCAAATGAGCTGACCTGCCTGCTCGGCGGAGGCAGCGAAGCGGACGGCCGCGCCGCCGTGGAGCGCTTCGCCGCTTCCATCGACTGCACCGCCGTGCGCTATAACCGCCTGATGCTCGTGGAAAACGGGACGCAGAACTACGTCAGCGCGGAGGACTGCGCGGCGTTTTTACGGCTGGTCTACAACCGGCAGTGCGTTTCGCAGGAGGCCTCGGAGCAGATGCTTGCACACCTGCTTGCCCAGCAGGTGAACGACCGCATCCCGCAGGGCCTGCCGGAAGGCACGCAGTGCGCCCATAAAACCGGCGATCTGCTCGGCCTGTGCTGCGCGGACGTGGGCATCGTCTTTACCCCGCAGACGGATTTCCTGCTCTGCATCATCTGCAACGATCCCGCAGATTACCAAACTGCGATCCGGACCTGCATCACCCTCGCCCGCACCGCCGCAGAGAAGCTTTGCAGCTGACCGGTATTTCACGCAAAAAGCAGCGGCTCCGGCTTGAAACTGCCGGAGCCGCGTGCTAAACTGAATCAGGAGGCACAGTTGGGGATACGCATGAGTTAGACATATCTAACCTATTGCGCCTGACAGAAAAAACACAGGGCTGTTTCTGGAACGGCCCGGAACTGGGGGAGCGTATGTCAAGGAAAGCAACGGAATTTCAGAAGAAGGAAATGAGCAGGATGTACCGGGGCAAGGAGATCTTCAAGCCGCTGAATACCGGCTTGATCGACGAGAATGTTGCCTGCGTCCGGGAGTGGGTGGCGAACATCTTCTTTTATCGGAAGGGCGATGTTCCCATCATGATCGACGCCGGGTATCACTACGACCGGCTGGATGGACAATTTCGAATTCGCCTTCGCCCACAAGGACCAGCGCTGCTCCCCATTCAAAAAACGCGTCCACGACCCCGCCGCCCCCTACGACGCTTACGACGAGTCCGACGACACGCCGGAGCGGGCGAAAGCAGGCCTGCTGAAGGGCGTGGGCCGGTAAAGCACCGGGGGGCAGTTGGTAATTAACACGACTTCTGTAGGGGCTGACGACTCTGTCGGCCCAAAAATGTTGCAAATTTGACGTAAATTTCCCAAAAAACACTGCCTCCTGCGGGCGGACAGAGTCGTCCGCTCCTACTAGGGTGTATCTGAAAACTCCCAACGCACCCGGACAGCGGGCCTTTTTGCGGTGCGCCGCGTCATTTTTCCTTGAAATACGTCAGTATTCCTGCGAAAAAATGTCTTGCGCAACGCAAAAATCCCTCGCTGCCGGTCACATCATGAGTTTTCAGATACACCCTAGGCTGTAACATTAAAAACTTTTCTTTTCGGTAATGCACTGGCACGTAGCGCCTGAGGGGATTCGAACGTCACAAATTTCGAAACACTCTGAAATCTGCAACACATCCCCTCCGTCATTTGCTGACGCAAATGCTGCTCCCTGCGCCCGTTCATATTCTGTCAGAAAAAGTCTCGTTCCCATCTTGAAAGCGGCGGGCAGGTGTGGTACACTGTCCTTGGTTAGAAGCGCTTAACTGTGCGGGTTAGATTCATATAACCGCGCGGTCTTCCGAAGGAGGCATACAGAATGGAGCTTGATTTGCGGGCCTATCGCCGCGACTGCTGGCTGGGGGCGCTGGGAGCGCTTTTCATGCTGGCGGGCGATCTGTGCCTGAGCGTGATCCCCGCGAGCGCGGGGGACAGCGGCCTGTTCCTGCGCGAGGCATATCTGAGCGGGGGATATGAGCCGTGGCGGATGCTCGTGTTCCATATGCTCGTCTGGCAGATCATTTTTGTGCTGATCCCCGATCTCCGGCAGCTGCTCGGCGCACAGATCAGCACGTGGGACTTTGTATGCAGCCAGGGCTCGGGCAATGCGTCGCTGTGCATCTGGATGGCCGCGAATGCGATCTGGGCAGGCAGAGAAAGCAAACAGAGGAGGCAGATTCATGTCTGAAAAAATTACCCTTACCGGCGTACCGGAAACCATGCTGCAGACCGTCTATGCCCGCGCGCGGGAAAGCGCGGGACGCGGCGCGATCTGTGATGAAAAGGCGGAGCAGATCATTGGAAGTCTTGACTATGATTTTTCCCTCGCGGAGAAGGATACGGCCATGCGCAGCGGCGTGATCGCCCGCACCATTGTGCTCGACCGGCTTGTGGGCGCGTGGCTCGGGAGGCATCCCGGCACGGTCGTCGTCAATCTGGCCTGCGGCCTCGATACCCGCTGCTACCGGATGAAGGGGTATCAGCACTGGTACAACCTCGACCTGCCGGAGACGATTGCCGTGCGGCAGCGGCTTTTGCCGGAGAGCGGCGCGATCTCGCAGCTTGCCATGTCCGCAATGGACGACTGGGGCGCGGCGATCCGGGAGACGGACGCGCCCGCGCTCGTGATCATCGAGGGCCTGACGATGTACCTGTCCGAGGCGGACGTCCGGCGCATCTTTGACGTGATCGCCGCCCGCCTGCCCAAGGCGGAGGTTTTCGTGGAAACCATGAACCCTGCGGTCGCGAAGCGCTTCAAGGAGCGCTCCATCGAGGGCAGCCACGCGAAATTTACATGGGGCGTGAAGGACGGCCGGGCGCTTGACGCGCTGCTGCCGGGCTTCCGCTTTGTGGAGGAGCACAGTCTGACCGAGGGCATGGCGATGTTCGCGCCGGTCTATAAGCTTCTGGACAAGCTGCCCGCCGTGCGGAATATTTCAAACAAGATCATCGTGCTGGAACACGTCTGAGGAGGCTTTGATATGTCCTTTTTTGAAAACACCCGCAAGCCGACCGGTTTTGGGGGGAAGCTGATGGTTTTGATGATGAACGTGGGGCACCGCGCGCTGTCGGGCTGGGGTCTGCGCTTTTTGAAGCTTGCGCCGGACGCAAAGGTTCTCGACTGCGGCTGCGGCGGAGGCGCGAATATCCGGACGCTCCTGAAAAAATGCCCGAAGGGCATCGTCAAGGGCATCGATTATTCTGCCGTCAGCGCGGAGCAGGCGCGCAAACGCAATGCGGACGCGATTCAGGCGGGCCGCTGCGCCGTGTGGCAGGGGAGCGTAGAGCAGATCATTTTCGCAAGCGGCTGGTTTGACGCGGTCACGGCGTTTGAGACGGTCTATTTCTGGCCGGGGCTCGTCCCATGCTTCCGGGAGGTTTATCGCGTCTTAAAGCCGGACGGCACGTTTCTCATCTGCAACGAATGCGGCGGCGACATCCCCGGCGATGAAAAGTGGACGCAGCGCATCAGCGGTATGTGCATTTATAAGGATACGCAGCTGAAAGCCGCGCTGGAAGAGGCGGGCTTCCGCGACGTGCAGATCTACAAGCATAAAAGAGACTGGCTCTGTGTGCTGGCCCGGAAATGAGGCTGCGAAAGCATGAAGGTTTACGAATTCGGACAGGCGGATGCGCCTGCAATTATGCTCCTGCCCGGTACCGAAATTCATATTTTTTACGCACTTAAAATGGGAAAAAATACCGTGAGCGCTATCTGCGGCACTTCGCCCACCCGATCCTTCACGAGCAGGACATGCAGCACGAGGAGCTACCATGAAAGAAAGCTACATTACCAAAAACTTTAAAAAGACCGCCGCCGCGCGGTTCCCTGTACAGGCCGAGCAGCTGAACGCCGCGTTCTATGCGCGCTTGCAGGCGCTGCGGCAGGATAACGCCGGGGCCACGAAGGAAAAGCAGCGCCATCTGGAAAACCAGATCCTGCCGGGGATCGCGGCGTATGAGACGCTGCAGACCGTCATGCCGAAGGACGAGGCGCTGGAGACCATCCACAGCTATGTGGAGCAGAAGGCCCGGCGGCAGAAAAAGCTGTTTCTCCGCCTCATGCGCATTCCCGGCCTTTATAAAAAGGTGCCGGGGATCTTCTCAGAGCAGACGCCGAAGCTGTTCGGCGTGACGGCGGGCTTTGCGTCGCGGGATATCCAGACCACCGGCGGCGTCTGGCGCATCGATATGACGAAATGCCCGTACCACGACGCCAGCGTGCACTACGGCTGTCCGGAGCTGTGCCACTGCTTCTGCGACAGCGACGATATCACCTACGATGGCCTGCGCCCCAAGTTCTACTGGCACCGCACCAAGACGCTTGGACGCGGGGGCGACTGCTGCGATTTCTGCCTGAAGCTCAGAGACAAATAAGACGGACGGAGGAAGCCTTCATGTTCTGGGACAACGTTGCGTGGCTCTACGACATTTTTGCCGACGGCATCAACCGAAAAGCGAACCGGGCGCTGTGCGCCGCGGTCGTGGAGCTGATCTCTCCGGCTGACGACGTGCTGGAATGCGCCTGCGGCACGGGGCTGCTCACCACCGTCATCGCACCCCGCTGCAAGCGCCTGATCGCTACGGACTTTTCCGCAGCGATGCTGCGCCGGGCAAAGAAAAAGTGCGCCAAATTCGGCAATGTGCAGCTTGCGCAGGCCGATATTCTTCATCTGGACTATCCGGATGAGAGCTTTGACGCGGTCGTGGCCGCGAATGTCATCCATCTGCTGGACGAGCCGTACTGGGCGCTGCAGGAACTGGAGCGGGTCTGCCGCCCCGGCGGCAGGCTCATCATCCCCACCTACATGAACCGGACGGACAAGGGCAGAACCAACCGCGTCTCCGGCGCGATCGGGAAGGCGGGCGCGGACTTCAAGCGCGAGTTCACGCCGGACACCTACCGGCAGTTCTTCGCGGAAGCCGGATATCCGGACGCGGAATATACGCTCTGCGAAGGGCGGATCCCGTGCGCGGTGGCCGTGCTTCAGAAACGGGAGGAATCGGTATGAAGGTCACAGAGCTGGACGAGCGCGTCATTCAGGACATCGGACACGCGTTCGGTTATTACGATTACGGCCAGGAGCACGGCCTGATCGACGCGTTCCCGAGCCGGGACGCAGCGGCGGCCTTCATCTGCGGCTACGTGCGCATGGCACTGCGGGGCGGGATCCTCTACGCAACAAGCGAACGGGGCGAGGGCTATCTTGCCTATAAGCGGCCCGGCGAAAGGCTCAGCCTGCGCGCCATGCTGCCGCTTGCGAAGGGGCTGCTCGGCTCCATGACCTCGAAAGCGCTTTTTCGCTTCGCCAAAATCATGGCAAAGGGCGAACCGGGGCTTGACGAGCGGTTCGACCGGGAGAAGAGGCCCTGTCTCTTCGTCGGCCAGCAGGGGTGGACGACTCTGTCCGCCCGCAGCAAATCAGCCCGGCATCCGCAACGCGGACGCCGGGCTGGCGCTTATTTTTCCTTATAGTAGAGCATACAATGGCAGTAGCCCTCGAAGTCGGGATCCTTGATCTGATTGCGGAACTCCTCGCACATACACTTGTTTTCCTCCGTGCGGGCAAGCCTGCACGGGCAGTAGCCGCCGGTGCGCTTGAGGCCCTCCTTGATGCGGGCGACGACCTCCTTGTCCTCGTTCAGCCGTACCTTCACAGCGCCTCCAGCTCCTTCTTGAGCGCGTCCTTCTCGCGGAAGCCGACCAGACGCTTCACGGCCTTGCCGCCCTTGACGCACAGCAGCGTCGGGATGGACTCGATCTGGAACTCCATGGCCAGATCGCGCTCGTCATCGACGTTGACCTTGCAGAATTTCACGCCGGGAACCTCCGGCTCCAGCGCTTCCATCACGGGCGCAAGCATCATGCACGGGCCGCACCAGCTTGCCCAGAAATCCACCACAACGGGCGGTTCGGCCTGCATGACCTCTTTTTCAAAATTATCCAGTGTTACGATCGTCATATTCGCGTGACCTCCCTGTTTTTCCTTAGAATCCCACGCCTTGCCCGGTTTATGCCTCCAGACAGTCGCAGATGGCCTGCGCAGCGGGGGTTTTGTGCATGGCGAGCAATGACTGGCGCATGATCAGGCGCTCCTCGTCGTGCTCCAGCAGCCGTTTGCAGAGCGCAGCGATGGCCTCCGGCGTGTCGGCCGTGGCTGCGCCGCCGTGCGAAACGAAGAATTCCAGATTCGGCGTCTCGCAGCCGCCGACCACATTGACCAGCACCATCGGCAGCCCCTTGACCATGGCCTCGGTCGTGCTGATGCCGCCGGGCTTCGTCAGGAACAGATCGGCGCTGTCCATTATGGCGGATACGTTTCCGATGTAGCCGCGGATGTGGATATTGGGCCTGTCCTCAAATTTCCGCTCCATGCGCCGCAGGAGCTGACGGTTGCTGCTGCACGCCACAGTTACATCATACTCCGTCGGAAGCGAATTTGCAAGCAGCTGTGTAAGTTCCTCCATCGGCCCGCAGCCCATGCTGCCGGTCATCATCAATAGATGCCGGTGCGACGGGTCAAGCCCGGCGGCCTTTTTCGCCTCCTGCACCGGCAGGCAGGAATAAAGCTCCGCACGCACCGGAATGCCGAGCGGCGCGATCGTGTCCGGGCTGACGCCGTTTTTCACGAACAGCTCCGTCAGCGCCGCGTCCGGGATCACGCAGGTATCCAGCCGCATCCGGTCGCACGACGGGCTTGCGGTGTAGTCCGTGGCGATGAACATGGTTTTAATGGGCAGGGGAACCTCCCGCTGGATAAACGTCAGCATCAGCGCCGGGAACAGGTGTACGCATACGACCGCGTCATAGCCGCCCGCGAGGATCGCTGCGCGCAGCCGCTTGCACCCGCGCCGCAGAATGCGGCAGGCAGCGGAGGATTCGTCAAACGACGCGGGGTGCTCCTCGGCGTACTGATAGCCTTTATTGTAGAGCTTGGGAAAGTAGCGGTAGAACCGCACGTGCCAATTGCTCACAAAGCGGCTCGTGCCCTTGGAGACGTATAAAAGCGCGTCGTCCGTCTCATACGTGTGCCCGCGATTTAAAAGCTCCGCGCCGATGGCTTTGGCGCAGGAATTGTGCCCGCCGCCGGTGTTGCAGCTGAGGATCAGTACCTTCATGCCTCTTTGCTCCTTTTTGCGCGCTTCCGCTCGTAAAGCCGGACAAGGCGCGGGCGGTTGTAGCGCTGAATGATGATGAAAATCAGATTTCCCAAAATCGCGTAGACCAGATACAGCATCACGCCCCATACGCACGGCCAGATGACGATCACGCCAAGTCCGGCTAGCATCAGAAGCGTGTGTGTGGCCTCTGCCGCGCACGTCTCGCGGATCATGACGAGCAGCGTCTGCTCGTCCGGACGGGCGGGCATTTTCTTGGGCGGCATGAGCTTTGAAAACAGCCTGCTCATATCCGGCACCCGGCTCTGCCAGCGCGAAACGCGCAGCGCCTCATAGAGCTTCCCGTTCCGCTCAAACGCAAACGTGCGATAGGGAAAGCGCGTATAGTCGAACCACGTCTTCGGAACGAGCCGCCCAAGTACAAAGCTCAGGATACCCAGCCCTGCAAGATAACAGGCACACTTCAAAAACTGCATGGTTCTTCCTAATTCCTTTCTGTTCATCTCTGTCATCATGTGCGCGGGTGCGTACAAATTCGCCAAGCGCTCTTATTCAATATAATTGCAATATAATTGTATCAAATTCAAGGAAATCTGCCTATGGTCACATTTTCATTTCTGCCCATGCGCGGTTTCCTGCGAAAATTTGTGATTATTCATGAAATTGGAACAAACCGATTGCCGAACGCGTCAAACTATGGTATCCTGAATACAATGGCAGATTTCCACATAGCAACTTCATTCAAGACAAGAAAAGGAGCGTAATCAAATGGGACTTATCAAAGCGGCGCTCGGCGCTGCCGGCGGCGTGATGGCCGATCAGTGGCTTGAGTATTTCTATTGCGATTCTCTTCCGGAAAACGTCATGGCCGTCAAGGGCCAGAAACGCACCTCCGGCCGCAGCAGCAACACCAAGGGCTCGGATAACATCATCTCCAACGGCTCTGTGATCGCCGTCGCCGACGGCCAGTGCATGATCATCGTCGATCAGGGCAAGGTCACGGAGTTCTGCGCGGAGCCGGGCGAATTCAAATATGATTCCTCGACCGAGCCGTCTTTGTTCTACGGCAAGCTGGGCAAGAATATTCTCGACACCTTCAAGAATATCGGCAAGCGCTTCACCTTCGGCGGCGAGCCGCCCAAGGATCAGCGCGTGTACTACTTCAACACCAAGGAGCTCATCGGCAACAAATACGGCACGCCCTCTCCTGTTCCGTTCCGCGTGGTCGACCAGCGCGCCGGGATCGATATTGATATCGCCATCCGCTGCTTCGGCGAGTACAGCTACCGCATCTGCGACCCGATCCTGTTCTATACGAACGTCTGCGGCAACGTCAGCGGGGACTATACCCGCGACCGTCTCGACAGCCAGCTCAAGACCGAGCTGCTGACCGCGCTGCAGCCCGCCTTTGCCAAGATCTCCGAGCAGGGCATCCGCTATTCCGCGCTCCCCGGCCACACGATGGAGATGGCCGACGCGCTCAACGAGGTCCTGTCCGGTAAGTGGCGCAATCTGCGCGGTCTTGAGATCGTCTCCTTCGGCGTTTCGTCCGTCAAGGCGAGCGAGGAAGACGAGGCCATGCTCAAGGAGCTGCAGCGCAACGCGGCCTTTATGGACCCGACGAGAGCGGCGGCACATCTGGTCGGCGCGCAGGCCAGCGCCATGCAGGCAGCTGCCAACAACCCGAACGCCGGCCCGGCGATGGCCTTCATGGGCATGAATATGGCCGGACAGATGGGCGGCATGAATGCGCAGAATCTCTATCAGATGGGCGCACAGCAGCAGGCCGCGCAGAGCTCTCCTGCACCGGCAGCGCCCGCTGCCGCAGGCTGGACGTGCGCCTGCGGCCAGCGCGGCATCACCGGCAAATTCTGCCCCGAATGCGGCAAGCCCAGACCCGCTGCCGCGGCAGGCTGGACCTGCTCCTGCGGCGCGGTGAACAAGGGCAAGTTCTGCTCCGAGTGCGGCAAGCCCAAGCCCGCCGGAACGCCCAAGTACAAGTGCGACAAGTGCGGCTGGGAGCCCGAGGATCCGGCCCATCCGCCCAAGTTCTGCCCCGAATGCGGCGACCCGTTTGACGAGGGTGATATCGTTCTTTAATTGAGTTTTCTGCCCGCGCCTTTGGCGCGGGCAGAGCCATCAAAGGAGGCGAAGTATCTGCATGGCAGACCAGATCACGAATTACAAATGTCCCGCGTGTACCGGCCCGCTGCACTTTGTCGGCGCGTCCGGGAAGCTCGAATGCGACTATTGCGGCTCGTCCTATTCGGTCGAGGAGATCGAGGCGATCGTGCGCGGCGAAACAGAGCTGGATGCGGCGCTTTCCGCGCGTATTACGGCCATACAGAAGGAAAAGGCAGCGCTTGACCGGGCGGGGGAGATCGCCGGACGGCTCCGGCAGGCGCATGCGCAGTTCCGGACGCACGACGCAAGGCCGTATCTCGATGAAATGCAGACCGAGCGCGTGCTCGAACGTGATACGCTTCCGAAGGAGCATTTTCCGTGGCAGCGCTTCTTCGCGCGCCTGCTCGACGGCCAGATCTACCGGACGCTGTGGATGCTGCTCCTGCCGGCTCTTGGCTTCAACATGCTGAAAAACAGCCGGGGCGGCATGCTGTTTCTGGAGCTTCTGACGCTCGGCACGATGTTCCTGCTGGAGCCGCTGCTGCTGTCCCGGTTTGGCACGACGCCCGGCAAATGGCTCTTCGGCCTGCGCGTGACAAGCCCGGACGGCAGAAAGCTGACCTATGCGGAGGGCCGGGAGCGCACGGCGTACCTGTTCTGGTACGGAATCCGGCTGAATCTGCCGGTTTTCCGCCTGTACCGCCTGTATGTCAGCTATACCGACGAGCAGCAGGGGAAGGCGCTTCCGTGGGAGGACGGCTCCGAGCAGACCATCCGCGATCACGCCGGATGGCGCTTTGCGGCGGCAGCTGTGCTTGCGGCGCTGCTGCTCGCGGGCGGCGTGCTGCGCGTACTGCTGCCGGTCGGCCCGGTTTACCGCGGGGAGCTGACTGTTGCGCAGTTTGCGGAGAATTACAACACGATCCTGCGTCAGTTCGGGGACTATGATGTTGAATTGGACGAAAACGGCCGTTGGAAGGAAGAATCGAGCTTTCAATCGAACGGTGGGACAACGACCGTCATGTTCAACCACCGCCTGCCGCAGCTGGAATACCAGACAGAAAACGGCGTCCTGACGGGCATTGTCTACCATGCGGAGGGCGGCGAAGCGGATAGCTGGATAAGCATCCCTTCCGGCTCCGTGATGCAGTACGCCCTGTTTGCATTCGCCGGAGCAGAGAAGGGCCATATCCTGCTCGATAAGCCCCTGCAGGAGGCTGCGTCCGAGCTGTCCAACTGCGTATTTTCCGAATACCACACCGTCGTGGACGGCATCGCAGTCGATTATACCTATACCGACACCATAACCGATTCTGTGCGGACGCAGTACAGCTATACCCTCACGCTGCGCAGGGTGCAGGGGTAACAATATCAGCACTGGCGCGCCAGCACCCCGGCTCCCCTTTCAGGGGAGCCATTTTCTGCCCGCCGTGTCCGGCAGGGGAGAGGGATGCAAAGTGCTCCCACAAAAAACAACGCAATCCCGCACCGGAATGCGGGATTTGTCGTTGACACTTTGGGATTCTTGCGCTACAATAAGGTGAAATCAATACAAACCAACACAATCCCATTTTTGGTTGGATGATTTATGCAAGGTAAATACAAGAAAGGAATGGAACGTATGAAAACGAAAGCTGTCCGTATCCATGGTAAAATGGACCTCCGTCTGGAGGAGATCGAGCTGCCGCAGGTCGGCCCGGATGACGTTCAGGTCAAGGTCATTTCCGACTCGATCTGTATGTCGACCTACAAGGCCGCAGTCGAGGGTGAGGATCACAAGCGCGTCCCGAACGACGTTGCGGAGCATCCCACAATCGTCGGCCATGAATTCTGCGGCGTGATCACCGAGGTCGGTGAAAACTGGAAGAACAAGTATAAGCCCGGCCAGGGCTTCGCCATCCAGCCCGCGCATTTCTACAAGGGCTCCCAGCTGGCTCCCGGCTACTCCTACCAGTACTGCGGCGGCGACAGCCAGTATTCCAACATCCCCATCGAGACGCTGCTGACCGACAACCTGCTGCCGTACAACTCTGACACGTATTTCTACGGCTCTCTGGCAGAACCCATGAGCTGCATCATCGGCACGTTCCATGCCATGTACCATACCAAGCCCGGCTCCTATGAGCATCAGATGGGCATCGTCGAGGGCGGCAAGATGGCCATGCTCGCCTCCGTCGGCCCCATGGGCCTCGGCGCGATCGACTACGCGCTGCACTGCGACCGCCGCCCGAGCCTGCTTGTCATCACCGACATTGACGACGCCAGACTCGAACGCGCCCAGAGCATCTATACCGTTGAGCACGCAAAGGAAATGGGCGTTGAGCTGCACTATGTCAACACCGCCAAGCCCGGCTGCGACACCAACTACCTGCGTGAGCTGTCCGGCGGCACCGGCTATGACGATGTCATCTGCTTCGCACCGGTTCGTCCCGTTGTCGAGCAGGCCGGCGATATCCTCGGCTTCGACGGCTGCCTGAACTTCTTCGCAGGCCCGACCAACAGCCAGTTCAAGGCAGAATTCAACTGGTACAACGTTCATTATCTCTACACCCATGTGGTCGGCACCTCCGGCGGCAACACCAGCGACATGAAGGAAGCCATCGAGATGATGACCTCCGGCAAGATCAACCCCGCTGCCATGATCACCCACATCGGCGGCCTGAACGCCGTCGTCGACACCGTTCTGAACCTGCCGAAGATCCCCGGCGGCAAGAAGCTCATCTACACGCAGATCGAGCTGCCCCTGACGGCCATCGCCGACTTCGGCAAGCTGGGCGAAACAGATCCGCTGTTTGCAAAGCTCGACGAGATCACCAGGCGCCACAACGGCCTGTGGAGCCCGGAAGCAGAGAAGTATCTGCTGGCCAACAAATAATTTTTATTGAGATTAAAATAGGAGTGAAACACTTATGGCAGAAGGCGTATTGATGCCCAAGGAAGGCATTACAGTCGAATCTTGCATCATTGGCGAGTGGAAGAAGAATGTCGGCGACCATGTAAACGTCGGCGATATCCTCTTCACCTATGAGACGGACAAGGCGGAGTTCGAATGCGAATCCACCGCCTCCGGCACCCTGCTTGAGAAATTCTATGAAGACGGCGACGAGGTTCCGTGCCTGGTCAATGTCTGCGCCATCGGCAACCCCGGCGAGGATACCTCCGCACTGAAAAACGCACCGGCAGCCTCCGCTGCACCCGCAGCTCCCGCAGCAGAAGCCCCCAAGGCTGCCGCTCCCGCTGCCGCAGCAGCGCCCGCAGGCCCCTGCGCACAGGCCGTGATCATGCCGAAGGAGGGCATCACGGTCGAGTCCTGCATCATCGGCGAGTGGAAGAAGAATGTCGGTGATCCCGTCAGCGCCGGCGACGTTCTGTTCACCTACGAAACCGACAAGGCGGAGTTCGAATGCGAATCCACTGCTTCCGGCACGCTGCTTGCAAAGTTCTTTGAGGACGGCGACGAGGTTCCGTGCCTTGCCAACGTCTGCGCAGTCGGCAACCCCGGCGACGCGTATGAGTTCCTGAAGCCCGGCGCAGAGGCTCCGGCTCCCGCAGCTGCTCCCGCCGCAGAAGAAGCCGCGCCCGCAGCTGCCGCAGCGCCTGCCGCCGCAGCCGAGCTGAGGGCCATTTCTCCGCGCGCTATGGCCAAGGCCGTCGCGAACAATGTCAACCCGGCCCTTGCCACCGGCACCGGCCCCAACGGCCGCATCATCGAGCGCGATATCGACAAGCTGATCGCTTCCGGCGCAGCCGCCGCGTATGCAGCACCTGCCGCAGCAGCGCCCGCTGCCGCAGACTTTGAGGATGTCAAGTGGAGCCCCGTGCGCAAGGCCACGGCCAAGTCCATGACGAAGAGCCTGTCCACTATGGCGCAGCTCACCCAGCAGTATTCCTTCGACGCGACCCAGATCCAGGCCTACCGCGCCATGCTCAAGCCGCTTGACGTGCCCATGGGCAAGGTCAGCCTCAACGACATGGTCATGTTCGCCGTTGCGAAGACCATCAAGTCCTGCCCGGATCTGAATGCAAACGTCCTCGAAGAGAACGTCGTCCGTCACTTCAATACCGTCAACCTCGGCTTCGCCTGCGACACCCCGCGCGGTCTGATCGTCCCCACAATCTTTAACGCCGACCAGATGACGCTGCTCGAGCTGTCCATGGAAGCCAAGCGGCTTGCCGCCGAGGCCCGCGAAGGCAAGCTCAGCCCCGATTATATGTCCGGCGCGACCTTCACCATCTCCAACATCGGCTCGTTCGGCTGCGAGGCATTCACGCCCGTGATCAATCCGCCTCAGACCGGCATTCTCGGCGTCTGCAATATCCAGACGAAGATCAAGTCCGCGAAGGACGGCGTCATTGAGACGTACCCGGCCATGGGCCTGTCTTTGACCTTCGATCACAGAGTCATCGACGGCGCACCTGCCGCGCGCTACATGAGCGAGCTGTGCAAGAGTCTTGAGAACTTCATGACGCTGCTTGCCAAGTAAGAGAAAGGAAGGACGAAATTATGCCGAAATCTTTGTATATCGATCCCGTAAAAGTCCGCGAACCCGGCTATATCCACTTTGAAGATATTCCCGTCTGCCAGTACAACAAGACCATCAAGCAGGAGCTCGAAGAGGGCAACTATACCAAGGAAGACCTCATCCGCATCTACCGCGACATGGCCATCTGCCGTGAGTTCGAGCATATGCTCACGCTCATCAAGACACAGGCCAACTATAACGGCGTCGAGACGACCTACCCCGGCCCCGCGCACCTGAGCTACGGCCAGGAGGCCTCCTGCGTCGGCGAAGCATATCTGCTGAACAAGGACGACATCACCTTCGGTTCTCACAGAAGCCACTCCGAGATCCTGTCCAAGGGCCTCAGCTGCATCAACAAGCTCTCCGACGAAGAGCTGATGCAGACCATGGAAAGCTTCCTCGGCGGCAAGACCCTCGCAGCCGTCAAGAAATTTGCCGACACCAGCGACGTCAAGGAACTTGCCATCCGCTTCCTGCTCTACGGCACCGTCGCCGAGATCTTTGCCCGTGAAAACGGCTTCCATCACGGCATGGGCGGCTCCATGCACGCGTTCTTCCTGCCGTTCGGCATCTACCCGAACAACGCCATCGTCGGCGGCTCCGCTCCGATCGCAACGGGCGCTGCGCTGTACCAGAAGAACAACGACAAGAAGGGCGTCGTCGTCTGCAACATCGGCGATGCGTCCCTCGGCTGCGGCCCGGTTTACGAGGCCATGAACTTCTCCGCCATGGACCAGTTCAAGACCCTCTGGGAGGAAGGCCGCAAGGGCGGTCTGCCCATCATCTTCAACGTCTTTGATAACTTCTACGGCATGGGCGGCCAGACCATGGGCGAAACCATGGCCTACAATATGCCCGCCCGTCTCGGCGCAGGCATCACCCCGAGCCAGATGCACGCCGAGCGTGTCGACGGCTGGAACCCGCTGGCTGTTATCGACGCGTACAAGCGCAAGATGGAGCTGATCAAGAATAACGAAGGCCCCGTCCTGCTCGACGTCGTGACCTATCGTCTCGTCGGCCACTCCACCTCCGACCAGAACGCGTACCGCACCAAGGAGGAGATCGAGGACTGGCGCAGCCATGACCCGATCGTCAAGTTCCGCGAGGCCCTCGTGGAAGCAGGCGTCGAGTCCGACGAGTTCTTTGCCAAGCTGCTGCAGGACACCGCTGACCGCATGACCATGATCTGCCGTGCAGCCGACGACAAGGAGATTTCTCCGTATGTTGACTTCGACAAGAATCCGGATTATCTGGCAAATCTGATGTTCTCCAACGAGCATGTCCGCTCCATGGGCGCGCCCGATCAGAAGCTGAACGTCACCGGCCCGAAGGAGAGCTGCAAGCGCTACGCAGACCTCGCCAAGAAGGAGCACTATGCGTTCGATAAGGACGGCAATAAGTTCTCCGACATGAAGGTCTACAACATCCGCGACGCTATCTTTGAGCCGCTGATCAACAAGTATTACGAGGATCCCACGCTCGTCGCCTACGGCGAAGACGTGCGCGACTGGGGCGGCGCATACGCCGTCTACCGCGGCCTGATGGACGTGATCCCGCACTCCCGCCTGTTCAACTCCCCAATCTCCGAGGCTGCTATCGTCGGCACCGCCGTCGGCTATTGTATGTGCGGCGGCCGCGCGGTCGTCGAGCTGATGTACTGCGACTTCCTGGGCCGCGCAGGCGACGAGGTCTTCAACCAGATGTCCAAGTGGCAGGCCATGTCCGCCGGTATTCTCAAGATGCCGATGATCCTGCGTATGTCCGTCGGCGCAAAGTACGGCGCGCAGCATTCTCAGGACTGGGTCGCCATCGTCTCCCACATCCCCGGCCTGAAGGTCTTCTTCCCGGCTACCCCGTATGAGGCCAAGGGCATCATGCAGGCAGCTCTGAACGGCACCGATCCCTGCGTCATCTTCGAGTCCCAGCGTATCTATGGCAAGGGCGAAGAGTTCCACGAGGGCGGCGTTCCCGCCGAAGAGTACGAGTGGGCCCCCGGCGCGGTCGATAAGGTCCGCGATGGCAAGGATCTCACCATCCTCACCATCGGCGCAACGCTCTACCGCGCGGTCGACGCAGCCAAGACGCTCTCCGAGAAATACGGCATCGAGGCCGACGTCATCAATATGCCGTCGCTTGTCCCGCTGGATTATACCGACCTCATCGCGTCCGTCAAGAAGACCGGCCGTGTCGTCCTGGCCTCCGACGCCTGCGCAAGAGGCACGTTCCTCAACGAGATCGCGGAGAATCTGACGAATATGTGCTTCGATTATCTGGATGCGCCTCCCGTCGTCATCGGCGCACGCAACTGGATCACCCCGCCGCACGAGTTCGACAAGTATTTCTTCCCGTATGCCGAGTGGATCATCGACGCGGTCAACGCCCGCCTGATCCCGCTGGAGGGCTACACCTCCACCACCACTCCCGACGAGGCTGAGATCATCCGCCGCAACAAGCTGGGCGTGTAAAACCAGAGATCCCCGCGCAGATCCAATCTGCGCGGGGATTTGAAAGAAAGCCTTGACAAACGTACCAAACGCCGCTATAATATTTATGTTTTCCGGGTCATAGCACCGCGCGGGAAACAGCACAGCTTCATAAATGGGCCTGTAGCTCAGCTGGGAGCGTAAGCGGTGCGGTTTTAGCTATCGTGTTGTATCTCATGCGGGAGCCACGCGGTTCACCTTCAAAAAGTTCATAAAAATGGGCCTGTAGCTCAGCTGGGAGAGCGAACGGTTCAAATCTATGCCCCCAAATTTTTGGGGATGTAGCGCAAACGTCCGGCGGATGGTTCGCATCTATGCCGACAAAAAAGTGAATAAGGGCCTGTAGCTCAGCTGGGAGAGCGTTCGGTTCGCATCCGAGAGGTCGAGAGTTCGAGTCTCTTCAGGTCCACCAAAATGTTCGGAATTTTCTGATTTTTGCAGAAGATTCCGAACTTTTTTGTATTTTTCAAAATCAGGCACTCTCCACAGTCGCAATTTTGCCGCCATTCGGTTCGCATCCCACACAAAGCCGTCTGAAATCCTCAAAGGAAACCCGAAACTCGACTTCCAAACGGTAATCCCGGTACACATAGACGGCCTTGATAAGCTGCGATACGATCATCTTCTTCGCTTCAAAGGTGCAGTTGTCGTAAAGATCAGCCCAGCTTTCCAGCTTCTCAAATTCGGCCTGTTCCTGCGCGGCGCTTTCCAGCTGACGCTCCATGTCGGCTTTTTGTGCGTCTACCTCCTGCGAAAGCTCTGCGATTTCTTCTTTGCATTTAGCAACAAGGCTGTTCAGCAGGTCAACATTCAGGCGGCTTTTGCCGCGAATGACGTTGATCGTTTCGGCTTCATAGTCAGAAAGCTCCTTTTGCTTTTCCACCAGCCGCATGGCAGACATTTTGTAGCGGCTTCTGGCAAGCGCTGCGGCTTTTTCGTGCTGCTCGGCGATCAGACTATCCTTGGCAGAAACGCGGATTCTGGAGAGCTGATAGCGCACCAGAGCGTCCACAATTTCATCCAGCTTGATAACGCCGTAGCCGGATTGACCATCGCAGAGGTCAGGATGCCGGGCCTTAAAATGGCATTGATAACGGCTTTTGACCTGATTGCGCACCGTTCCATCTTTGCGGATATACTTCTTGCCGGAGGTCGTCAGCGTCAGCCGGTTTTTACAATGCCCGCAGAAGATATTCCCTACCAACAGAGAACTGCCGCGCAGATTCAGCGGCGTATCCGCATGGTGTGTTGTCCGTTTTTTCATTAACTCCTGCGCTCGTCGAAAGGTCGCTTCGTCCACGATCTGAAGCTCTGGAATGATTTCCGATTCAGCGTTTCCGTTTGAAATTACACCCATGTATAGCTTGTTCTTTATCATGCGGACGATTGTTGTGTTCGGAATCATGGAGCCATCTGCGCGGCGAATCCCATTTTCCAAAAGGTAGTGGGAAATCCGTTGAGCGCCGCAGCCTTCGTTGACGTATTTGTAAAAGATGAAACGCACGATTTCTGCGGCGTCCTCGTCGATTACAAAATCGTTGACCTCTTGATTCTTCTTGTTGATCCGTCCCTGCTTCTGGAGCTTGTAGCCAAATGGTACAATGCCGCCGGTGAAGCAGCCGTCCTTTGTAAGCTGTTCCATGCGGGTTTTCACGCGCACGGAGGTTTTGATGCTCTCGCCGGATGCCTGCCAGTAACGGATATAGTTAAGCAGCTTGTCAACGTGATTGTCGAACCGCTGCTGCCCCTCCATCGCGCTCCAAACTTCAACGCCATTACGGACAAACCACTCTACGACAAAGGGCGTTTCGTCATCTCTGCGGCCGAGACGGTCAAACATATAGACAAGCAAAATATCGAAACTCCCGGCAACGGCTTCCTGCTGCAATTCCTGCATGGCGTCGCGCTCTTTTGCAGATTTTTTGAAACCGGATACGCCTTTTTCGTAAAACTCATTTTGTAAAACCCAGTCAGGGTGTGACGCGATGAACTCCCGGCAGAATTGCCGCTGCATGGGAATATCATCTTTTTCAACCTGACCGATTGTTGATACGCGATATAAGCAATTTACTCGTTTCTTTTGTTCCATAACATACACTCCATTCTGAGAAAACGTGTGTATGTCCTTGTTCGCTATTTGATTTTCAAGGTACATTTTATAGTGTAATTATAGCATATTTCAGATATTTTATCAAGTTTTGTAGCTGTTATTATAAAATCCATAGGAGAAAACCGAACGTTTCAGCGCTTCTGTAATATGCGGATCATCTTGCTCTGCATACTTTACAGAGATTGCGGCACCGCAAAGAGATAAGATTTCTTCCTGCTTTTTGGGCTTGGATTCTTCGAGCTGTTTGTCCATAGAAGAACCTCCAGAATAAATGTTGTTTTTCTCATAGGTCAGGCAGACGGCAGCGGGCAAGGCTGCTCCATAGGCTGTTACCTCCCTCCATGCTGATGGCGGGGCGTTCCATTCTGTGACGTATGGCTAACGCAAGTATCATTGTTCTTTGTATGCGGTCGTCGCACGATCCAGCCATGAATCGCTCTCCATGCAGGTGTTTCTCGCTCCGCGCCAGAATCGGTATCACCTCCCATTCCGCGCATCCCCGCGCACCCATAGGCTCGCACATACAAAACGTATCTGTTGACCCTATTCAGTTGTCAGCGGGATTGTCAGCCCGCAAAAGCGTATTCATAACAATGCGCTTTTCCAGAATGGCAATCGGGTACATTGCTGCGGACGGCTGTCCCGCAGACTGGACAGACCTGCCCGTCTTACGCAAACGCCATGCCGCATAACCACATAGGTTTCAGATTGCGAACGAATTACGTCTCACCGTGGGACGTAATTCGACAGATTAGGACTCAAATAATGTTCAACACGGTTACCCCTGCCGGTCTGCCCATAGCTTTGCTGAGATCAATGAAATCAGCTCCTTTGCAGTGGGTGGTTCCTCAATCCAGTATGCACGCAGCTCTCGCCTGCGACCGTTTTGCCAAATGTCTTTGGCTGCGCGGTTTAACGCCCGCGAAACTGCTTCGTTGGTGCGCTTTCCTGTCCGCTTGCGGACTTCATTGCAGATGAAGTGCATCTTCGGCATATTTGGTTGATGATCGATTGCAACGTCAATCGCATGACATAAAATGCAGTAACATTCTTTTCCACGTGCCTCGACGATGGAGTATATAGCGTTCTGAATATCTTTCATGTTATACATTCCTTTCCCGTTCGAGCTGATATAAGCATAATACATTTTTACATACTTTTCAGGATTTTTGACAAACTTTGACCTACTTAGACAAACTTTGACGGATTCAAGGTCGAAAGGCAAGAATGCGCAGCAGGTGTTCAG
>OGGU01000540.1_pt1 | contig 28135 bp, 26 predicted proteins | sample 1571241 | NCBI WGS metagenome assembly OGGU01 (sample SAMEA2581934, study PRJEB24529) | metagenome | biome: Human gut stool | place: China | collected 2011
CCCGCTGGAAAAGCTGGATGCCCCTGTGCGGGCCATTCTGCGCGCCGGGCTGGCACAGGCCAAGTTTATGGATGTTCCTCTGCCTGCGGCTGTCAATGAATCGGTCAAGCTAGCCAAAGCATTTGGCAAAACCAGTGCTGCGGGTATGGTCAATGCCATGCTGCGCCGCACGGCCGCATTGGACCCCAAGCCGGAACATTGGCCGGATCTGGAAGAACGGCTGCGCACCTATTACTGTCTCTCTCAGCCGATTGCCGCGTTGTTTGCAGCACAGTATCCGCAGGATGCCGAGGCAATGGCTGCTGCGTTTTATCAGCGCCGCCCCACCGCCATCCGGGTCAACCCGCTGCGCACGACCGATGAAGCCCTGACGCAGACATTGCAACAGGAAGGTCATACCGTAACGGCTGGCCCATGGCCGCACTGTCTGCTGGTTATGTTCAACGGTAATCCCGCTGCATCCAAAGCATTCCACGCCGGGCAATTCCATGTGCAGGGGTTAGCCAGCCAGTTTGCTGCCTTGTGCTGTGATGCCCGCCCCGGTATGCGGGTGCTGGACCTGTGCGCTGCCCCTGGGGGCAAAAGCCTGACGATTGCCGAGCAGATGCAGGACCGCGGTGAGCTGTTCAGCGGTGAAGCCATGACAGGCCGCGTCAAACTGCTGAAGCAGGCCTTTGACCGCTGCGGCATTGAGCGCGCCAAGCCTTACCATGGGGATGCCACTATCCTGAACCCCGCCTTTGGCCTTGGCAGCTTTGACCGCGTGTTATGCGATGTGCCCTGTTCCGGCCTTGGTGTCATCGGCAAAAAGCCGGACATCCGGGAAAAAACGCTGGATGGGATTGAAAATTTACTATTAACACAGCAAAAAATCCTGCAAAACGGTGCAGATTCACTTGCCGAAAATGGCCGTTTGGTGTATTCTACCTGTACAGTGAATGATAAGGAGAATCAGGCCCAGGTGGAGAAATTCCTCTCTGCCAATCCTGATTTTCACGTTGTACTGCCAAAGACGGCGGTGCTGGGGGCGGACATCACGCCGCTGGGCACGCTGTTTTTGCCCCACAGAACCGGGACGGACGGTTTTTTTGCCGCCATCCTGGAACGAAACTGACTGTAAACTCGTTCTTATAAAAGGAGGTGACCCCGCATGGGCGAAAAAATCTGCATTTCCGACCTGACGCTGGACGCGCTGACGGCCTACATCGTGGGACTGGGTCAGCCAAAATTCCGCGCCAAGCAGATTTTTAAATGGCTGCACCAGAAGCTTGTGACGGAGTTCTCCCAGATGACCGATCAGCCCAAGGCGCTGCTGGCCCAGCTGGAGGAGCAGTGCACGATTGCAGCCCCCGTCATCCGCCGCCGCCAGCAGTCCAGGGACGGTACGGTCAAGTATCTTTTGCAGCTGGCCGACGGCAACTGCATCGAGACCGTGCTCATGCGCTACAAATACGGCAATACTGTCTGTGTGTCCACCCAGGTGGGCTGCGCGATGGGCTGCCGGTTCTGCGCCTCCACCCAGGCGGGCCGCGTGCGCGACCTGACGGCAGGGGAGATCGCGGCGGAAATTTACACCGCACAGAAGGACACCGGCGAGCGCGTCTCCCACATTGTTTTGATGGGCATCGGTGAGCCGCTGCACAATTTTAATAATGTGATGGACTTTCTGGAGATCATCTCCTGCCCGGAGGGCGTCAACATCGGCATGCGCAACATCAGCCTTTCCACCTGCGGCCTTGTGCCCAAGATCGACCAGCTGGCGGAGAAAAAACTGCAGCTCACCCTTTCCATCTCGCTGCACGCACCCACCAACCAGATCCGCAGCAGTATGATGCCGGTCAACGATGCCTACCCGGTGGAGCAGCTGATCCAGACCGTGCGCCGGTATCAGGAGACTACCGGCCGCCGGGTCAGCTTTGAATATTCCATGGTGCGCGGTGTCAATGATTCTGATATCTGCGCAAAGCAGCTGGCAGACCTGATCCGGGGCATGGGTGCGCATGTAAATCTGATCCCCATCAACCCAGTGGACGGCAGTCCGTACTCCGCTACGGATGCAGCCAATGTGCGCCGGTTCCAGCAAAAGCTTGAAAGTCTTGGCGTAAACGCTACGGTGCGCCGCCGCCTTGGCAGCGAGATTAGTGCCGCCTGCGGCCAGCTGCGCCGCGACGAAATGAACGGCAAGGCATAAACAGAGGGAGAAACCTATGAAACTTGCAGGAAAAACGGATGTAGGACGCGTCCGGCAGGACAATCAGGATGACTACCGTGCCGGGGAACTGCCCGGCGATGCAGCATGGGCGCTGGTATGCGATGGCATGGGCGGCGCACGCGGCGGGCGGGAAGCCTCGCAGTGTGCGTGCAGCGTCATCGAGCGCTGCTTTCAGGAGCAGTACAGCCAGTGCATCCCCGGCGAAGAGGAGACTTTTCTGAAAAAGGCGCTGCTCAGTGCCAACCGCTATGTGTTCCAGAAGGCACTGCGGGAGGAGTCTCTGGCCGGTATGGGCACCACCGCCGTCTGCGCTCTGGTGCGCGGCGGCAAGGCCTATCTGAGCCACGCGGGCGATTCCCGCGCCTACCTGTACCGGGACGGTAAGCTGGCGCAGCTGACCCACGACCACTCCTATGTGCAGGAGCTTGTGGATTGCGGCACCATCACGCAGGAGCAGGCAGAGCATCACCCGCAGAAAAACATCATCACCCGGGCGCTGGGCGTGGATTACCGGCTGGAGCCGGAGTTCACCACCGTAGCGCTGCAGGCAGGGGATGTTCTGCTGCTGTGCACGGACGGCCTGACCAATGCCGTACCCACAGAGCAGCTGGAGCAACTGCTGCGCAGCGGGTCTTTTTACGATCTGCCGGACGTTCTGATCCGTACCGCCAACGAAAACGGCGGCCCGGATAACATTACCGCCCTGCTGGTGGGAGTAGAGCCGATGGAGGTGCGCCATGGATAACCTGATCGGTAAAAGACTGGACGGTCTGTATGAGGTGCAGGAGCTGATCGGCTCCGGCGGCATGGCCAACGTGTATAAGGCGGTCATGCGAGGACAGAACGGTCCTGTGCCTGCCGGGACTGTGGTGGCCGTCAAGGTGCTGCGGCGGGAGTATATGCACGACCCGGATCTTGTGCGCCGCTTTAAAAACGAATCCAAGGCCATCTCACTGCTGAATCACCCCAATATCGTTAAGGTGTACGATGTCTCGGTCAACGACCATCTGCAGTATATTGTTATGGAATATGTGGACGGCATGACCCTGCGGGAGTACCTCAACGAGCGGGGCGGCAAGCTTTCCAGCCGGGAGACCGTGCACTTCATCTCCCAGATCCTCAAGGCGCTGGAGCATGCCCACGCCAACGGCGTCGTGCACCGGGATATCAAGCCCCAGAATATTATGCTGCTGGATAACGGCCAGCTGCGCATGATGGACTTCGGTATCGCCCGCATTTCCCGGGCAGATAACCAGATGCTGGCCGGCAAGGCAATGGGCAGCGTGCATTATATCAGCCCGGAGCAGGCAAAAGGAGACGAGACCGACCGCACCAGCGACATCTACTCTGTGGGCGTCATGATGTACGAGATGCTTTCCGGACATCTGCCCTTTGATGCCGATGACGTGGTTGAGGTTGCCATCAAGCAGATCTCGGACGAGCCCCGCTCGCTGCACGAACTGGCACCGGAAGTGCCCTATGCGCTGGTGGAGATCACCGAAAAGGCTATGGCAAAGCTCCCCCAGAACCGTTACCCTTCGGCACGGGCGATGCTGGAAGCACTGGACACCTATGTGCAGAACCCCTCCGTGCTGTTTGAATATCAGTATATTACAGAAGAAGCGCCCGAAAAGGTGGTGAAACGTACCATGAACCAGAACCGCGCGATCCGTCAGAACGAACAGCCCGCACCCCGCAAAAAAGGCAAGGGAAAACCGGGCAAAAAACGCCGCACTGTCTTTTTGCCGGCCTTGTTCGGCATCACCATTGCCTTTGCACTGGCCTGCATGGCACTGTGCTGGATGATTCTGAACGACTCCTCCAACCTGATGAACAGCAAGGCCGATGTCACCCTTGGGGATTATATCGGCATGACCAAAGAACAGGCCAAGGCTACGGATCAGATTGCATCCGGCCAGATCTCCCCAGAGTGGGAAGAGGAGTATAACAGCAACTATGCGGCCGGTTATATCTATAAGCAGTCGCCGGTGTCCGGCCGCACCGTCCGCGAGGGTCAGAGCGTGACGCTGACCGTCAGCCTGGGCACCCAGTATGTCACCGTGCCGGACCTGACCAACTATGTGCAAACCGATGCCGAGCAACAGCTCAAGGCACTGGGCGTTTCGGTGCTGGTCACGCAGGCTGTGGATACCTCGGTGGCCTCCGGTGCGGTCATCCGCACCGACCCTGCCGCCGGTACGCAGGTGGCGGCAGGCTCTACGGTCATCCTTTATATCAGCCGTCCGCAGGTGTCTACCACCACCAAGGTACCCTCGCTTACCGGCATGAGGGTGGATGATGCTCGCACCCTGCTGGTGCAGAACCATCTGGGGCTTGGCAGCCAGAGTGAAGAATACAGCGACCAGCCAGCAGGTACGGTGCTCAGCCAGAGCCCTGCGGCAGGTACTACCGCAAAGCTGAACAGCCGCGTAAATGTTGTGGTCAGCGCGGGCGCTGCACCGGTACAGGAACCGGTGCAGCCCGGCAGTGACGGCACTTCCGGCACCACAGGTGAAGGCTCTACCGGCGGCGATAGCACCGGCGGCAGCAGCGAGCCGAGCTCCAGCAGCAGCTCCACAGGCGGCGGTATTCTGGACTGGTGGTCCTCGCTGTTGGGCTGACGGAGGATATGCATGAACGGTTATATCGTAAAAGGCATTGGCGGCTTTTACTATGTAAAAACGCCGGATGGCATCGTGGAGTGCAAACCCCGCGGCATCTTCCGCAAACAGAAGATCACCCCCGTGGCAGGGGATGAGGTGACGCTGGAGACCGAGAATGACGCAGCGGTCATTGCGCAGATCGAGCCCCGCAAAAATGTTTTTGTGCGCCCGCCGGTGGCAAATCTGGATGTGCTGTTCCTTGTGGCCAGCACAACCCAGCCTACCCCCAGCACGCTGGTTCTGGATAAACTTTCGGCCATTGCGGTGGATAAGGGCGTACAGCCGGTGGTGGTGTGTACCAAAAGCGACCTTGCCGAGGCGGATTTTCTGGCAAATGCCTATGCAAAGTCCACCCTGCCGTTTATCCGCATCGACTACGAAAGCGGTGCAGGTCTGGACGAAGTAAAGCAGTGGATCAACAGCAGATTGTGCGCTTTCTGCGGCAACTCCGGTGTGGGTAAATCCACCCTGTTGAACGCATTGCTGCCGGACGCTGCCCGCGAGACCAGCGCCATCAGCCAGAAGTTGGGACGCGGCCGCCACACAACCCGTGAGGTGACCATCTTTGAAGCCTACGGCGGACGCATTGCCGACACGCCGGGCTTTGCCAGCTTGGAGGCGAATCGTGCCGGGTTCATCCCCAAGGAGAATCTGGAGCACGCCTTCCCGGAATTTGGCCCTTATCTGGGACAGTGCCAGTTTACCGGCTGCTCCCACCGCAGCGAAAAAGGCTGTGCTGTGCGGGAAGCGCTGGCAGAGGGCAAGCTTTCCCAGACCCGGTACGACAGCTACTGCGCCATGTACGACGAGGTAAAGGATGTCAAGGACTGGCAGCGCCCGAAAGTGTAATACGGAAGGAAGAATGAGATGTCCCGTTGTGTGATCCTTTCCGCCTGCCCGGTGCAGCCGGAACTTAAGCGCTTGCTGCGCAGCGATGATTTTATCATTGCCTGCGATGCGGGCTACCGCAACTGCGAACGGCTGGGCTGCAAGCCGGATATCATTGTAGGCGATTTTGATTCCGCTCCCTGTCCGCAGCAGAATGCGGACGATATCGTCGTTTTACCCCACGTCAAGGACGACACCGATACCGAGTATGCCGCAAAGCTCGCGGCGCAAAAGGGCTTTGACGAGGCGCTTTTGCTGGGCGCACTGGGCGGCAAGCGGGTGGAGCACACCCTTGCAAACCTGTGCACCGGCCTTGGGCTGGAGCAGCGCGGCATCCGCGCTGCCTTGCAGGACGAGCGCTCCCGCATCACCTTTGTGCTGCCGGGCGAGAGCCGCCGCTATCCCAAGGAGGATTTCTTCTACTTCTCCGCCTTCCCCATGGAGGGACGCGCCGAGGGCGTGTATGAAAAAGGCTCCTTCTATGAGTTAGAGGATGCCGTGCTCACAGCAGGCTATCCGCTGGGCGTGAGCAACGAATATGCCGAAGGATCGGACTGCATCACCATCAGCACCCGGCAGGGTGCGCTTGTGGTGGTGGAGACCATCGCAGATTAAAACTCTTCCCGGAACATTTTTGCCTGCCAGACGCTATAATGGGGTAAACATAAGCGAAAGGCGGGGTGGAGATGCAGGTAGTGGTCATTCGCAGCCCGAAAGCGCTGTGCGGCATTCTGCGCAAGCTGTTCGGCATCCGCAAAGAGAACTGAATCCCAAAAAGGCCGGTGTGTGGCAAAGCTGCTGCACACCGGCCTTTTACTGCCGGCATACCGTCGCCTGCTGCCGCATACACTCTTACGGAAACGGACAGGGAAAGGAGCACACTGCACATGGAACTGAAGATATTCCGGGATACGCTGCCGCAAGGCGGGGCAGGCTGTACCGTAAAAGCAGAACTTCCGCTGGAGACCGATATCCGCATCTCGGATGACCTGCCGCCGGTGGGTAAGCTGGTCAAGTGCTTTGTCCGCCCGGTTGTTCTGCAGCGGCAGTTGCAACCGGGCAGACTTACCTTAGAGGGCTATCTGCGCTGCACGGTGTTTTACCAGAGCAAAGCAGAAAAAGACCTGTGCCAGACCGAGCAAAAGCTGCCCTTCACCCGGCAGCTGGAACTGCCGGAGCTTACCTTTACGGCATGGACAGCCGTGGTGGAAGGGCAGACAGAGTACCTCAACACCCGCGCGGCAGACCCGCGCCGCATCGAGGTGCGGGGCGCCTATGGGCTGGTGGTCACGGTGCACACCCAGTGCAAGACCGAGGTGATCACCGCATTGGCAGATGGCGGCATCGAGCAGCAGCTGCGCACCCTGCAAGGCGTGCGCAGTGTGGCCGTGTTGGATAAGCTTGTTACCTTAGAGGGAGAGCTTGTCTTTGCAAAGCCCCCCGCGGCTGTACTGGATATTACCGGCAACGCCTGTGTGGCAGAGGTAAAGCTGCTTGCCGGTAAAGCTGTTGTCAAGGGGGAACTGCGGGTGCAGTGTGCATGGCGGGCAGAAGGGGACACTGCCCTGCAAAGTCAGGCGGCGGCACTGCCCTTCCAGCAGGTAATAGATTTAGAGAGCATCACCGAGGACTGCCGCTGCCTGTGTGTGGCAGAGCCGGTGGGGTTTACCCTGTCGCAGGCAGAAAGCGCCGCCGCCCAGCTGACGGCGAATGTCATGCTACACCTGCGGGCATGGCGAAGCTATCAGCTGCAAGTGGCAGTGGATGCTTTTTCCACCCGGTTTGAAACGGAACTCACACCGCAGCCGCTCGTCACAGAGCAGTTGCTCTGCACCCTGAATGATACCGCCACCGCCACAGGCTCCGGACCTCTTCCGGATGCAGGGGCGCAGCTGCGGGCCTGCTTTGTGCACTATGGCCCGCAGCAGGCCGTCCAAAAAGGGGAAGGCTGGGTGCTTGCCGCAAAGGCGGTGGTAACAGCCCTTGCAGAGAACACCCTCGGCGAGCTGGAAAGCTACGAAAAAACCTTGGAGGTCGCTGTCCCGCTGCCCATTACGCCGCCGGAGGGAACGGTGCTTGTGCCGGAATGTTGGCTGAGCACCGAGAACATGCAATGCACCTGTGCGGGCGGTACGCTGGAGGCTACGATTACAGTCCGGGCAGAGGGCGCGATTTTAGGCTGTACCACCAGCCCGGTCATCGGCAGCATTACCCTTGGCGACCCGCTGCCCAATACCGACCCCGAGATCGCCTTGCGTATCTACTACGCACAGGCCGGAGAGGAGGTGTTTGCAGTGGCCCGGCGGTTCCATGTAGCCCCGGCGCAGATCCTTGCGGCAAACCAGCTGGAAGAGGAACTTGCCTGTCTGCCGCAGGCACAGCGGTTGCTGATCCCGGTCACCTGAGCTGCAAACTTAACTGTACCCCTTTCCCGGATGGCACAAGCTGCCGCACCGGGGAGGGGCTTTTTTGTTCGTACTGCGTAGAAAACACAACGCAAAGAATTACTGATTAAGCCAGCAAAGGAAAATGAAAAAACAGAACGAATCAACGTTATAAAATATAATGAGTATACGTTTAGTATCTTGCACTAGTGATTAAAAGTCAACATTTGATGTGTGCTGATATCGATTTCAACGTACGAGAGCACTTTAAAAATACGATTTGTATTTAGCGCTTTGCAGACCATCCATGGATGTGGTATACTAAGGAAGATACAAATGCAAACGACTACCGCTCGGCTGCTGTGTCCGGTGTACAGCACTGTTTCTGCCGGGAAAGCAGCACGGCGGGCGGCAAAATGATATCGCGGGAGAGTGGAATATTTGGAACTGGAACAGGCAAAAAAGCGTGTGAAAGAACTGCGCGCAATTATTGAGAAAAACAACCGACTTTACTACGATCAGGATGCGCCGGAGCTGGAGGATTTTGAATACGATGCCCTGACGCGGGAATTAAAGGAGTTGGAAGCACAGTTTCCCCAGCTGGTCACAGCAGCATCGCCCACCCAGAAGGTGGGTGGCACCGCCAGCAGCAAGCTGCCCAAGGTGACCCATGCCGTCAAGATGGAAAGTCTGCTGGATGCATTTTCCTTTGACGAGCTGCGGGACTTCGACCGCCGCGTCCGCGAGGCCGGAGTAGAGCCGGAGTATGTCGTAGAGATCAAGATCGATGGCCTTTCCTGCAGCTTGGAGTATGAGAATGGACAGCTCGTCCGCGCCTCCACCCGCGGTGACGGCGTGGTGGGCGAGGATGTTACCGCAAACGTGCGCGCCATCCGCAGCATCCCCAAGACCCTTAAAGATGCGCCGGAGTTTCTGGAGGTGCGCGGCGAGGTATATATGCCTCACGAAGCCTTTCAGCACCTGTGCGCCGAGCAGGAATTGCAGGGTGCAGCACCCTTTAAAAACCCCCGCAACGCAGCAGCCGGTTCTTTGCGGCAGAAGGACGCCCGCATCACCGGCAGCCGGGGGCTTTCCATCTTTGTGTTCAATGTGCAGCAGATCCGGGGCAAGACCTTGACCAAGCACTCCGAAAGTCTTGATTACCTCAAGAGCCTTGGCCTGCCGGTATCGCCGCGCTACCATGTAGTGCGCGATATCGAGGACGCCATTGCCGAAATCGAGAACATCGGGCAGAACCGCTCCAAGCTGGACTTTGACATGGACGGTGCCGTTATCAAGGTGAACGATTTTGCGCAGCGGGAGCTGATGGGTTCCACCAACAAATTCCCGCGCTGGGCCATCGCCTTCAAATACCCGCCGGAGGTCAAGGAGACCACCCTGCGCAGCATCGAGGTGGCTGTGGGGCGCACCGGCGTGCTTACCCCCACCGCCTGCTTTGACCCGGTGTTTCTGGCAGGTACTACGGTAGCCCGCGCCACCCTCCACAACGAGGACTTCATCCGGCAGTTCGGGCTGTGCATCGGGGACACCATTCAGGTGCGCAAGGCGGGCGATATCATCCCGGAGGTCATCGGGGTCACCCATCATGCAGAGGGAGCTGAACCCCACACTATGCCCACGGTCTGTCCCTCCTGCGGTGCGCCGGTAGTGCATCTGGAGGACGAGGCTGCCCTGCGCTGCGTGAACCCGGAGTGTCCGGCACAAGCACTGCGCAATATCATCCATTTTGCCTCCCGGGATGCCATGGACATCGAGGGTCTGGGCGAGGCGGTGGCCACCCAATTGGTGGAAAAGGAACTGGTGCATTCCGCAGCAGATATCTACACGCTGACCCGGGAACAGCTGCTGGAGCTGGACAAATTCAAGGAGAAAAGCGCGGACAATCTGCTGCAAGCTATTACTGCCTCCAAGCAAAACAATCTGGATAAGCTTTTGTTCGGTTTTGGCATCCGCAACATCGGCGATAAGGCAGCCGCGCTGCTGGCAGAACATTTCGGCACACTGCAGGCCATCCGGGAAGCCACCGCTGAGCAGATCAGCGAAATCGACGGCTTTGGCGGCGTGATGGCGCAGAGTGTGGTGGAGTTCTTTGCCAAGGAAGGCACCACCGATCTGGTGCATCGCCTTGCAGATGCCGGGGTCAATATGCAGTGGAAGGGCGAGCCGAAGGGAGATAAACTGGCGGGCAAAACGCTGGTGGTCACCGGTACGCTGGAGACCCTCTCCCGCAACGAAGCCGAGGCGCTGATCGTGAAAAACGGCGGCAAAGCCAGTGGCTCGGTCTCCAAAAAAACGGCCTATGTGGTGGCCGGTGCAGCGGCTGGCTCCAAGCTGACCAAGGCACAGGCGCTGGGCGTGCCGGTGCTGACCGAGCAGGAATTTCTTGCTATGCTGCAGGATGCTCCGGCAGAACAGGAAACGACTTAAAGCGCCCTCTTAAATGCCGAAATACAAGTAATCTCAAAAGCCTCTGCAATGCTGTTGCAGAGGCTTTTTTGTTTGCCCGTTCCCGGTTCCCGGTTCTAATGACGCACAAAGCGCATACAATGCTAGCACAAAGCTTTCGTGGAAGGAGAAACCAAAGTGGACGAGTATTATCAGGCTGTCAGAGCCCTTCCCGCTTGGCTGGCATCGCTGCTGGCACAGCTGCCCGTACAAACGGCAGTGCGCATACAGGAGCTGCGGCTGCGCACTGGCTGTGCGGTCACATTTACCGTACAGGGGCGGCAATGCTCTGCTTCGGCACTGCCGGGCTGCCCTCCAAAGCTGGTTGCAATAAGGCTGAATGCGCTGCAAATAGAAGAGATATTTCACACCCTTTGCAATGGCTCGGTGCACACCCACGAAAGGGAGCTTGCTGAGGGCTACCTGACCACTGCTGTCGGCAACCGCGTGGGCGTGGCGGGGCAGTTCGTACAGCGGGAAGGGCAGTGCATCGCTCTGCAAAAGGTCACTTCGCTCAACCTGCGGATCGCACGCAGTTGTGTTATCCCTTTGCCGCCCGCGCTGGACAAGCTGCTGGAACAGCACTTTACCGGGCTGCTGGTGGTGGGAGAGCCCGGCAGCGGCAAGACCACCCTGTTGCGCACTATCGCCCGGACGCTGGCCGAGCGGCAGCGTCTGGTGGCAGTGATAGACGAGCGGGGCGAGCTTTTCCCGCCGGAAGGGCCGCTGCCGCCGCTGGAGCGCATTGGCGGGGTGGATAAAGCCCGCGCCGTCCAGATGGCGCTGCGTACGCTGGCACCACAGGTGATCCTGCTGGACGAGCTGGGCAGTCTGGAGGAAACGATGGCACTGGAGCAGGGCTTTTTCAGCGGGGTGGATTTTATTGCCAGTATCCACGCGCCGGATGCTGCACAGGCACAGTGCCGCCCGCAGGTGCAGGCTTTGTTGCAGCGCGGGATGCTGCGGCAGCTGGTCATCCTTGCCGGGCGGGAGACACCGGGTTGCATCCGGGAAGTGTGCGCCGTATGAGTGGCCTTCTGCACGGGCTTGGCCTGCTTTTGCTCCCACTGTGCGGCTGGCTGGCGGGGGATGCGGTACAGGCTCAGACAAGTCTGCACCTTGCTGCCTTGCAGGGCACCATCGCGTTATTACGGCGCATCCGGCAGGAGATACAGTACCGCCGGGCAGACCTGCAAAGCCTCTGCCGGCAGCTTTGCCGCGAGGGCCTTTTGCCACAAAATCCCGGCGGTACATTGCAGCAGTTGCCTGCACCGTGGCAGCTTTCAGCAGAGGAGCGTGCCTGCTTTGCAGAGTGCTTTAGCGGAATCGGCCGCGCAGAGGCCGCACAGGAATGCGAGCGGCTGGGTTACTATACGGCGCGGTTTGAGGACTATTTACAGCAGGCACGCCGCACAGCACAGCGGCAGGCCGGTTTGCCGCACCGTCTGGGGTTGGCTGGCGGTATGATGCTGGCGCTGCTCTTTTGGTAAAAGCTGTACAGAACAAAGGAGAAACGGATGGATATCGAACTTGTGTTCAAAATTGCGGCCATCGGCATCATCGTGGCAGTACTTAATCAGCTGCTCATCCGCTCCGGGCGGGAGGATCAGGCCATGATGACCACATTGGCGGGGCTTGTGGTAGTGCTTTCCATTCTCGTCAAGCAGATCAGCACCCTGTTTGCCACCATCCGGTCTCTGTTCGCGCTATGAGCGCAGCAGTTCCGGTGCTGACTGCGCTGCTGCTGATGGCCTTTGCGGGAGTTCTATTGCAGCGGTATTCCCCGGCATTTGCGTTGCTGCTTTCGCTGGGTGCTGCGGTGTGGCTGTTGCTCCGTCTGGCACAGCCGCTGCGCGGGGTACTGCAAGCAATGGTACAGCTGGGGCAGCACACCAATGCGCAAGCCTTTTCCTGCCTTTTGCGCAGCGCGGGCATCCTGTTGCTGGCAGATTACGTCCGCACCCTCTGCGAGGAAGCAGGAGCAGATACTCTTGCATGGTGCGCCGGGCTGGCGGGGCGGTGTCTCGTACTGGCAGCAGTATGGCCGCTGCTGGAACAGATATTCCAGACGATCTGGGGGTTGGCAGGATGAAAAAATGCGGTCTTATCATTTGCATGGCAACGCTGGGTTTTCTGTGCAGCAAAACCGCTCTGAAAGCTGCGGCAGCAGAAGCCACACCGTGGCAAACCTATCTCGACAAGGCACCTGTACAGGCCGAGCAGTTTGCGGCAGACCCGCTTGGCACCCTTGTGCGTTTGTTTGCCGCCGAACCGGTGCAATTGCTGCGGGATACGATGCAACAATATGCCGATGTTCTGCTGTTTTTGTCGCTGGCAGCTGGACTTGCATTTCTCTTGCAGGACACTGCCGACAGAGCACTGCTGGAGCTGGCGGCTGCCGGCGGCTGCGGCGTTCTATTGTGGCAGGAGCTGGACAAGCTTGCCGCTGCCCTGTGCACCCGGATGGCCGGGTGGAAAAGTTATCTGCTGGGCTTTTTGCCGGTATACAGCGGCGTGTTGGCAGCTGGCGGTGAATGGAACGCCGGAGCGGCTGCAAACGGCTTTCTGCTCACGGTGCTGTGTTTTATCGCACAGGCGGTCACCCTCTGGCTGCAGCCGCTGCTGCGCAGCTACCTTGCCATCAGTATGGCCTGCGGCATCAGTTCCCGCAAAAGCCTGTTCGAGGGCTGCACTCTGACCGGGCGGCTGCTGCGGCAGGCCATCGGCTGGGCAGGCAAAGCGTTCGCCGCTCTGATGAGCATTCAGCGCGTAGTCACGGTGCAGCTGGATCGTTCAGCCTCCCGTCTGGGACAGCTGCTGACCGGCAGTGTGCCCATTGTAGGGCAGGCGCTGAGCAACGCGGCAGATGCAGTGCTGGCCGGGATGCAGTTGCTCAAAAGCACCCTTGGCATTGCCGCATTGCTCAACATCGGGGCAGAATTTGCGCCCTTGTATCTCGGGCTGCTGATACATCTGCTTTTTCTGTCCTGCTGCGGCTGGCTTGCCGGGATCGGCGGGTTGGAGCATTGCCACAAGCTGCTGCAATGCTTTGTCGAAGCCGTGCGCTGCATGGCGGCTGTTACGGCCTTGTTTTTTATGTTGTTTGTGGTGGGCATCGTGCTGCTGATGCTGACAGGAGGTGGTTAGATGCAGGCGTTTCAGCGGGCTGCGGCAGTGTTCTGCATGGCGTGCATCGGGGCGGAACTGGTCAGCCTTTTTGGCGGGCAAAGCTGGGCTGGCCGGTGCATAAAAGCCGTAGCCGGGCTATATATTTTAGCAGTCCTTCTTGCGCAGTTGCCGCACCTGCCGGGCAAGGTTTTGACCGCTTTTTCAGGGAGTACAGCCCCGGCGGCCACGTCCACTGCACAGCCGGATGCACTGGAAACGGAGATCCTGACAGAGACCAAGGCTCAACTGGAAGAGTATTGCACTACACAGTGCCGACAGCAATTCGGGCTTGATGCCAGCGTGACGGTCACGCTGGAAAAAGCCGGGCAGCAGGTCGTGGTAAAAAAGGTTGTTGCTGCCTTCCCGGCGGGCTGTACCGCCGCCCAAAAGCAGGCAGCGCTTAGCTTTTTGCAGCAGACACTGGGCACCGCTCCCACGGCAGCGGAGGGGAGCACACCGTGAAGAAGAATGAATTGCTTTCCGCTTTACGCTCTTTGCAAAACAACAAAAACCGCACCGCGCTGGCGGTGACGGTCGGCGTGATGGCAATGTTGCTGCTTTTGCTGTCGGAACTTTTACCCAGCGGCAACACGCAGAAAACCGCGGCATCTACTGTCCGGACTGCTGCCGTCAGCCAGTACCAGACCCAACTGGAGCAGCAGCTGGAAGAGCTTATCAGCCAATTGCAGGGGGCAGGACGCACCACGGTCATGGTCACCCTGACCACCGGAGAGGAGACTATCTATGCAGTAGATACCCAGACCGGAGATCTGCAACAGCAGGAGACGCACGTTCTTTTACAGGATGGGTCTGCGCTGGCTGAGACCACCTATCTGCCGCAGGTCTGCGGGGTTGCCGTGCTGTGTGAGGGCGGGGGAGATGTCCGGGTTGCAGCCCGCATTACTGAGCTGCTGCATTCGCTGTTGGATCTGCCCGCGAACCGCATCTGCGTGGAGCAACGCAAGTGCTGAGCTGCTGCTTTGATCGAGTACCAAAACTATTTACCCAAAAACAAAGGAGGAAGCGTTTTATGAGAGCACTTTCCAGAAACACCCGCAGGGTCACCGCCCTGACACTGGCGGCGGCGCTGGTCATTGCCGTCTACTTAAACTGGCAGTATGCCCGGGCAGACATTACTCCGCAGACAGAGGACGACACCCTTATGGTCTCGGCAGAGCCAGTGGAGGCAGAAGCGGAGACTGCCATCACGGATGCGCTGCCCACAGAGGCGGAGGCCGCCTCCGGTGTCAATAAAAATTATGGCGAAGCACAGCTTGTCAGCGTAGCAAACGACAGCGGCACCCGCTTTTTTGAACAGGCTCGGCTCAAGCGGGAAAAGGCACACGACGAAGCGATGGATACCCTGCAAAAGAGCCTGAAGTCCTCCTCCCTGACAGCGGAGGAGAAAAAGGAGTACACCGCACAAATGGCGGCAGGGCTGGAGGATCTGAACGCAGAAAACGAGATTGAAACGCTGGTGCGCGCCAAGGGCTTTGCGGATTGCCTGTGCTTTTTGCAAGCAGGGCGGGCAGACCTGACCGTGATGACAGCGGGTGAGCCGCTCACGGCGGCGCAGGTGGCACAGATCCGGGATGTGGTGATGAACAAAAGCAGCGTGACCGCCCAGAATATCACGGTGGTGGAGGTAAAGTAAGCACTCTTTATCTATGCGGATATCCCGGCGGCGCAGGCGCAGCTTTTCTTGCAGGCAGAAAGCCGTATGCGCTGCCGGGATGCCATTCTATGCTGATTTCCATCTTCTTTTCCAAACAAGTATTGAAATTACCCCCGCATTGATGGTATAATAACTCTATCAAAAATGAATGCTGCGCGCCTTTATGCACTGTACAAGGGCGCGTTTGAACACAAAAGGCAGGTACGGCAGACCGGTTTCAGGGTTTTGAAACCGCTGCCGGAGCAGCCTTTGGATGGAGGACAGCACAATGGATTTACAGAACATGGATCTTCAGGGCGGCAGCCTTCAGATTTCGACCGAGGTCGTGGGTAAGATTGCCCGCTGCGCCGCACTGGAAGTGGACGGCGTTGCCGAGGTGTCCTGCGGCGTGCAGAATAAAAAGCTGAAAAGCCTGCTGGAATCTGCCAGTATCCAGCCGCCTGTGGTGGTTGAGATGCGGGACGGCACGGCCAGCATCACTCTGCACCTGATGATGCAGTTCGGCGCACGGATTCCCTCTGTGGCTGAAAAAGTACAGGAGAACGTCAAGTCTGCCGTACAGAACATGACCAATGTGACGGTTAGCCGCGTGGATCTGGTCATTGCAGGCCTTGCCGAAGCGCAGTAACAAATTTAGCAAAAAATCATATCAGAAACGATCCTCCTCCCGGTACGCCCGGCGGGGAGGGTTTGTATTGCGAAAGGAACATTATGGAAAATATTCTGCCCCGTAGAGAAGCCCGTGAAAACGCCTTTTTGCTGGCATTTTCGCAGACCTTTGGTGACATTCCTCTGGCCGAGGCACTGTCCAATCACGCCGAGAATGACGAGGAGCATCCTGTGGACGCGTTCAGCCGTCTGTTGCTGAACGCCTACTACGATCATTCCGCAGAGGTGGATGATGAGATCCGCGCTCACCTGCGCAACTGGACTATGGAGCGTCTGCCCCGCGTCAGCCTGACTGTGCTGCGTCTGGCCGTGGCCGAGATGCTGTTCGGCGGCGAGAACAAGCCCGGCGTTGCCATCAATGAGGCTGTGGAACTGACCAAGAAGTACGGCGCGGGCGAGGACTACCAATTTGTGAATGGCCTGCTGGGTGCTGTGGCACGCGACCACGGCCTGAGTGATGAAGCCGTCGCGGAGTCGGCTGAACAGTGAGCCGTTATACGCTCGGGGTCGATACAAGCAACTATGCAACCTCTCTGGCAGTTTTTGATACAGCCGGGGAGGTTGTTTGTGCAAAAAAGCGCTTTTTGCCGGTAAAAGCCGGGCAGCTTGGTCTCCGGCAAAGCGATGCGCTGTTCCATCACACAGCAGCTCTGCCGGAGATGCTGCAGGAGCTGGCGCAGGAATTCGACCTAACCAAAATAGATGCCGTAGGTGTTTCGCAAAAGCCGCGCCCGGTAGAGGGCAGCTATATGCCCTGTTTTCTGGCTGGTGTCAGCGCGGCGACCGCCTTTGCGGCGGCACGGGACATTCCGCTGATCCACACTACCCATCAGCAGGGTCACGCTGCTGCGGCGCTGTATGCCGCAAAGGGTGAGGCACTGTTCTCCCAGAAGGTGCTTTTGTTCCATATCTCCGGCGGCACCACGGATCTTTTACTGTGCGATCAGGTGCGTGCTATCACCACCCTTGGCACCAGTACCGATCTGTACGCCGGTCAGGCGGTGGACCGCGTGGGCGTGCGGCTGGGCTTTGGCTTCCCCGCAGGGGCAGAGGTCTCCCGCCTTGCTGCGCAGTGCGCCGAGGATATCCGGCCTAAGTCCAGCGTAAAGGGGCTGCAATGCAGCCTTTCTGGGCTGGAAAATCAGTGTAACGCCCTGCTTGCGGCCGGAAAAGCACCGGAATACGTTTGCAAGTACTGCCTGCTCTGCGTGGCAGATACCGTTGTCCGCATGACAAAGGCTGCACAGAAGGAATACCCCGGTCTGCCGGTGGTCTGCGCCGGTGGTGTGATGAGCAGCGATATCATCCGCACATGGGTGCAGCAGCGGCTGCCGCAGGTCTATTTTGTGCCAGGGCAGTATTCAAGTGATAATGCCATCGGCGTATCCATTCTTGCTGCGCGGGAGGCCGGTCTATGGCTGATGTGATCTCGGTCTCAGAGCTGAACCATTATGTCAAAACGCTGCTGGATGTCAACGATGGGTTGTTCGATCTGGCCCTGCGGGGTGAGATTGCAAATTTTGTGCAGAACGCCCGCAGCGGGCACTGCTACTTTTCTCTGCGGGACGATGCCTGCAGCGTAAAGGCGGTGATGTTCCGCACCGATGCCCGCCGTCTGGCGTTTCGCCCGGAGGAGGGGATGCGGGTTGTGGTACGCTGCCGCGCTACCCTTTACGAGCGGGACGGTGCGTTTCAGGTCTATGTGAATGAAATGTTTCCGGATGGTCTGGGCGCGGCACAGCTTGCGCTGGAGCAGCTGAAGGCCCGGTTGGAAAAGGAAGGCCTGTTTGACCCGGCACACAAAAAGCCGCTGCCTGCATACCCCAAATGTATTGGTGTCGTTACCAGCAAAACCGGGGCGGCGCTGCAGGATATCCGCAACGTGATCAGCCGCCGCTGGCCGTCCGTTCGGCTGCTGCTGTGCTCGGTAACGGTGCAGGGCTTTGAGGCTGCCCGGCAGATCGCCGCAGCCATCCGCACGCTGGATCAGAGCGGGAAGGTGGACGAGATTATCGTAGCCCGGGGCGGCGGCAGCAGGGAAGACCTGTGGGTGTTCAATGCCGAGGAAATCGCCCGGGCGGCATTTCGTTGCAAAACGCCGCTGATCAGTGCCATCGGACACGAGATCGACTACACCATTCTGGACTTTGTAGCCGACCAGCGTGCTCCCACACCGTCCGCTGCCGCAGAGCTTGCGGTGCCGGATCGGGAGGAACAGCAGCGCATTTTTGAAAATATTGAAGAAAATATTCACAAAAATATACAAAAACGGCTTGCGTTGTGCTATAATGGTCTAGAGCAATACAACTTTTTGTTGGAGCAGAGCGCGCCGAGCAAAATCTTACAGCAGTATTCAAGCCGCCTGCAACAGGTGCAGCAGGCCATTCAGGCACAACAAAAAACGCGTATGAATGACAAAAATATGCAGCTTCAACACGCAGCTGCACTGGCTGCATCGCTGGATCCATATCGTGTGCTGGCCCGTGGCTATGCCCTTGTGACCGATACAAAAGGGAAGGTCTGCACCGTGGAGCAGCTGCAGCCGGAGCAGCCCATCTGTGTGCGCAGTCGGCAATATCAGGCACGATGCCGTGTGGAAACGGTGGAGGAGATCAATGAGAGCACCCAAAAGCTTTGAAGAAGGAATGGATCGGCTGAACGCGATCCTTGCACAGATGCAGCAGGAGGACACCTCGCTGGCAGATTCCGTCAAGCTGTATGCGGAAGCGGCCTCTCTGATGCAGTACTGCCATGCAACGTTGGAAAAAACCTCGTTGCAGATCGAGGAGATCGGTGCAAAGATTGCTGAAACCGTAGAAGCCCCGCAGGAGCAGGAGGAAGAATAATGGAATACAAGGCGCAATATCAGGAATATCTGCTGCAAGCCACGGCTGCGCTGGATGCTGCCAGTGCCCGTTTTCTGCCTGAGGAATCGGAGGTATGCAGAGCCGCCCGTTACAGCTTGCTGGGCGGCGGAAAGCGCATCCGCGCAATTCTGACACTCAGCGTCTGTGATATGCTGGGCGGCGAGATGCAGACTGCTGCACAGTTTGCGGCAGCTGTGGAGATGCTGCATTGCTACTCGCTGATCCACGATGATCTGCCCTGCATGGACAATGATGATCTGCGCCGGGGCCGACCCTCCTGCCACAAGGCTTTCAGCGAGTCCACGGCGATGCTGGCCGGTGATGTGCTGCTGACCGAGGCCTTTGAGGTGATCGCCAATGCATCCGCTGCGCCGCAGATCTGCGTGGCAGCCGCCCGAGCGTTGGGCGCAGGTGCAGGCAGCCGCGGCATGGTCTACGGACAGGAACTGGATCTGAAATATGAGGCACTGGCTGCTACTGAAGAGCAGTTACGTCTTATCCACCGCAACAAGACCGGTGCACTGATCAACGCCGCCGTTCAGATGGGTGCTGCTGCAGCCGAAGCAACGCCGCAGCAGTGCGAGATACTGGCCTCCTACGCATACGGGCTGGGGCTGGTGTTCCAGATCGTAGATGATGTGCTGGATGTTACCAGCACCCCGGAGCAGCTGGGCAAGCCCATCGGCAGTGACAGTGAAAATGGCAAGACCACCTTCGTAACCCTGTACGGGGCAGACGGTGCAATGGCGCTGGCACAAAAGCTGAACGAGCAGATCTGCAATGATCTGCAGCAGCATTTTGGTGCAAAGGCAGCTTTTTTGCAGCAGCTGGCTCAGCAGCTTCTGGTGCGCAAAAACTAAAGAAAAAGGAATACAGATATGCAGTTTATTCAAAATATCTTATCAGCCAATCAGATCTTGACCGCATCGCTTCTTAGCTGGTTCATTGCACAGGTGCTAAAGACCATCATCAACTTTATTCTGCTGGGTAAATTCCAGTTAGAGCGGATGTGGGGCGATGGTGGTATGCCCAGCGCACACAGCGCGACCGTCTGCGCCATGGCTATTGTTACCGGACGCAGCGCCGGGGTTTCCTCGCCGATTTTTGCGGTGGCCTGTGTGGTGGCTATCATCACCATGCACGATGCCATGGGCGTCCGGCACGAGACCGGTGAACAGGCAAAGGTGCTGAACCAGATGATTGCCCAGTGGATCGATGTAAGCGAGAAAAACGCTCCCTTTTTGCAGAATATGCACCTGAAGGAAATGGTCGGCCACACGCCGCTGCAAGTCGTGGCGGGCGTACTGCTCGGCCCCTTGGTAGGCTTTCTGTTCCCGGTCGTGTAAAAGGCGGCAGAGACGCCCAAAGTACAAACACATAAAGGATGTGTGAATATGGAATCGTTGTTGCTGGATAAGATCGATCAGCCCAGCGATCTTAAAAAGCTGAATGCGCAGCAGGTGGAAAAACTTTGCGCAGAGATACGGCATTTTTTGCTGGAAAATATCTCCAAGACAGGTGGCCATCTGGCCTCTAATCTTGGCACCGTAGAGCTGACCGTGGCGCTGCACCGTGTGCTGGAAACGCCCAAGGATAAGATCGTTTTTGATGTAGGGCATCAGTGCTACACCCACAAACTGCTTACCGGACGCCGGAAACAGTTTGACCATTTGCGGCAGCTGGATGGCATTTCCGGCTTTCCCAATCCTCACGAAAGTGTGCACGATGCCTTTATTGCCGGACACGGCAATACGGCGCTTTCACTCGCTATTGGTATGGCTTGGGCCAAAAAGATCAAGCATGAGCCCGGGCTTGTGGTGGCGGTGATCGGCGATGGCGCTTTTACCGGCGGCATGGTGTATGAGGGGATGAACAATATCGGCGGGCTGGACAACCTGCTCGTGATCTTGAACGATAACAAGATGTCCATCTCTAAAAATGTCGGTGCACTGGCACGATATCTGACCCATCTGCGCACAACTACGGCGTATTATGATGCCAAGGATAATGTACGCAGTTTTCTGGACGGTGTGCCATTGATTGGTACGCCGATGAAAAAATCGCTGATCGGCGCAAAAACGCTGGTACGCCGCGCTATGTACCACTCCACTATGTTTGAGGATATGGGCTTTGAATACATCGGCCCGGTGGATGGCCACAACGTGGAGGAGCTGGAACGCACCTTGCGCTCGATCTATCAGCGGCCGGGTCCCCATTTTTTGCATATTGTGACCAAAAAGGGTAAAGGTTATCAGCCGGCAGAGATGAATCCAGGAAACTATCACGGTGTATCTGCTTTTGACCCGGACGGAATGCCAGACCCGGAGGTTGCGCCGAAGGAATCCTTCTCCACTGTTTTCGGCAAACTGCTGGTGCAGGAGGGAACACAAAACCCGAAGCTCTGCGCGATCACCGCTGCCATGAAGTACGGTACCGGACTGCAATTCTTTGCCCATCGTCACCCGCAGCGCTTTTTTGATGTGGGCATGGCGGAGCAGCATGCTGTCACCTTTGCGGCCGGTCTTGCCAGTCAGGGAATGCTGCCGGTGGTGTGCATCTACTCCACCTTCCTGCAGCGCTCCTATGACCAGATCATCCACGATGTCAACCTGTTGAAGGAGAATGTGGTCTTTGCCATCGACCGCGCCGGCTTTGTCCCTGCAGACGGCGAGACCCATCAGGGCATCTATGATGCAGCCTTCCTCAGCCAGATCGGCATCCCGGTCTATGCACCCTCCAATTACGAGGAACTGCAATACTGGCTGCACTATTTGCTGCAGGACACGGTCTCCGGCCCTCGAGCCATCCGCTACCCCCGCGGCGGCGAGAGTGCAAAACTGGCGCAGTATCCCTGCACAAAGCGGGAATACGACTTTTTGTATGAAACGCCCGGGGCAGAGATTCTTCTGGTCAGCTATGCGGACGAACTGGAGGACATATTGGAGGTTGCCAATCAATTGAACGCTGCATCGCAGAATGCAGACGTTCTGAGACTTGTAAAGCTATACCCCTTTACAGATAAACTTATCGATACTGTGTCGAAATATAAAATCGTACTGTTTGCAGAAGAATGTGTTGCAGCTGGTGGTATTGGTGAACATCTGGCATATGCTTTGCAGCAAAAAGGCTGGAACGGCCGCTTTTTACACTGCGCTGTCCACACGGCCTGCCTGCCGCACGCGACTGTTCCGCAGATCAAGCAGTGCACCGGTCTGGACGCTGCGGATCTTGTGCAGGCAGTCCGGTCTGCCCTCACGAAAGGAGAAAACGAGCTGTGAAAATTCGGTTGGATCAATATCTTGTGCAGAACGGCCTTGTGCAGAGCCGGGAGCGCGCCAAGGCTCTGATCATGGCCGGTGTGGTTTTTGTCAACCAACAAAAGGTGGACAAGGCCGGCGAGATGATCAAGGAGGACGCTGTGGTCGAGGTTCGCGGCCATGATATCGGCTATGTCAGCCGCGGCGGCTTAAAGCTGGAAAAGGCCATGAAGTGCTTCCCGCTTACCCCCAACGGCAAGGTCTGCATGGACATCGGTGCATCTACCGGCGGCTTTACCGACTGTATGCTGCAAAATGGTGCCGTGAAGGTGTATGCCGTAGATGTTGGCTACGGTCAGCTGGCATGGAGCCTGCGGACGGATGCGCGCGTGGTGAATATGGAGCGCACGAACATCCGCTATGTCACGCCGGAGGATCTTGCAGAGCCCATTGAATTTTTCAGTGTGGATGTTTCCTTTATTTCTCTGCATCACATCTTCCCGGTGGCACAGCGCATCACCACCCCGGACGCCATGGGCGTCTGTCTGGTGAAGCCGCAGTTCGAGGCAGGCCGCGAGAAGGTGGGCAAAAACGGCGTGGTGCGTGACCCTGCCGTGCATCGTGAGGTGTTGCACAATGCCATGTCTTATGCTGCGGAAAACGGCTTTGTAGTGCGCGGGTTGGATTACAGCCCGGTCAAAGGGCCGGAAGGCAATATCGAGTACCTGATGTTTGTGCAGAAGAGCGACCAGCCCGCAGTGCTGGACGACGAAGCCGCCGCACAGGTGGTGGCAGCAAGCCACACCACGCTGGATCGCTGAGACTCAACTGTCAGCAAAGGAGAAACCGGTATGACGGTCTACATTTCGCCCAATCCGGGCAAGACCTCTGCCAGCGAGATCGCGCTGCGTGCGGCGCAGATCCTGCTGACCCACGGCGCAGCTGTACTGATGAGCGATGCTCTGCGGGAAAGCTGCAACACGGCAGGGGTCATTTACCTGCCGCTGGAGCGGTGTCTGAAGCGTGCTGACGTGATCCTGACCATTGGCGGGGACGGTACCATCTTGCACGAAGCGAATCTTTCGCTCCGGTACGCAAAGCCCATCCTCGGCATCAATCTGGGACGCTGCGGCTTTCTGGCTACCTGCGAGATCGGCGAAATGGAAACAAAGCTGGCCGCTGTGGCGCGGGGCGATTTCCAGCTGGACAACCGGATGCTTTTATACGCCCGGGTGCTTGGTCAGGACGGCTGGGAGGGGCACGCCCTCAATGATGTGGTCGTGACCAAGGGACGCCTGCAACAGGCCATCGACTTCAGCATTTACTGCGATGATATTCTGGTAGAGCACTACCGGGGCGATGGCGTTATCGTGGCGACCCCCACCGGCTCTACGGCCTACTCGCTGGCAGCCGGCGGCCCGATTCTGGATTCTCAGACCAAGGGCGTCGTGGTGACCCCCATCTGTCCCCACAGTCTGGCCAGTCCGGCCATGGTATTTGCGCAGGAGCGCAAGCTGAACGTCTGTGTGGGGCAGGTAGCAGACGATGAAGTATTTATCAGCTGTGACGGCGGTATGGGCTACCCCCTCAAGGCGGGTGCCACCGCAGAGATCCGCCTGTCCGATCAGAACGTCAAGCTTATTACCTTTGGGCGGGCAGACCAGTTTCAGGCCATTGACCAGAAACTGCGCAAAAGACAATAACACGGGAGGCGATTTTTAAGATGGCACGCAGCCGCAAAGAAGATACAAAAACAAAAGCGGAACGTTTGCAGACGATCCTACGTCTTGTGCAGGAGCATCCCATCAGCCGACAGGAGGTGCTGCTGGAGCACCTGCGGAACGAAGGCTTTGAGGTAACGCAGGCCACCGTTTCCCGCGATATCCGGGAGCTGTGCCTTGTAAAGGCAGCCACCACCGAGGGCTACCGCTATGTTTCCAGCCGGAACGAAAGCTTCAATCCCAAGACTCAAGGGCGCTTTGAGACCATCTTCCACGAGTCCGTTCTGGGGGTAGATTACGCCGGACATGTTGTGTTGGTAAAATGCTATTCCGGCATGGCCAATGCTGCCTGCGAGGTTTTTGACGCTTTACAGTGGAAAAACGTTGTCGGTACTCTTTCCGGTGATGACACCTTTTTAATTGTTGCGCGCTCGGAGCGCGATGCTAAAACCATTTGTTCGGAGCTGACCCGTTATGTGGGGCAGAGATGACGGTAGGAGAACGAAGCCATGCTGAGCAGCCTGCAAATTGAAAATGTTGCCGTGATCCAGAAGGCAGAGGTGCACTTTGAACCGGGGCTGAATGTGCTGACCGGCGAGACCGGTGCGGGCAAATCCATCTTGATCGACTCCATCAATGCGATCCTTGGCAACCGCACCTCTAAGGACTTGGTGCGTACCGGGGCTGCAAAGGCGGTGATCCGCGCCGCCTTTGAGCAGGTGCCGCCTGCTGTGCTGGATAAGCTGGAGCAGTCCGGCTACGAGCGCTCCGAAGCACTGCTGCTCAGCCGTGAGATCACCGCCGAGGGCAAGAGCAGCTGCCGCATCAACGGAATGCCGGCTACGGCAGCCGTTCTGCGGGAGCTGTGCGGCGGTCTGATCAACATCAACGGCCAGCACGATTCGGTGGGTCTGCTCAACCCGGCGCATCATCTGGGCATTTTAGACGATTATGCGCAGAACCGCACTGTTTTTCAAGAGTACTATACCCTGTACCGGGAGCTGGTGCGGGTCAAGCGGGAGCTGGATGCTCTGATCACTGACGAGGCTGAAAAGCAGCGCAAGATCGACCTGTTGCAGTATCAGGTGCAGGAGATTGAGGATGCCGGGCTGACTGCCGGTGAGGAGCAGACGCTGGAAAACCGCCGGAAGGTGCTGTCCAATGCGTCTGCCATCCGGGACCGGCTGGCGCAAAGCTATGCGCTGCTTTCCGGCAGTGATGATGCCGCAGGCGCTGTGGATCTTCTGGGGGAAGCCTCCAACGCGGTGGATGCCGCTGCGCAGTTAGACCCTGCGCTTACAGCCGCCGCCGGGCAGCTGCTGGACTTATACTATAACGCCAAGGATGTGGCCGCAGATCTGATCGGGCGGCTGGACACCTACGACACCAACGATGCAGAACTGGACGAGGTGGAGCAGCGACTGGATCTTTTGTACCGGCTGAAGCGCAAATACGGCAGCACAGTGGAGGACGTGATCGCTTTCGGGCAAAAGGCCCGGGAAGAGCTTGATAACATCCAGCATTCCCAGCAGCGCTATGATGCATTGCAGGCAGAAAAGCTGCGTCTTTACACAAAAGCGCGGGAAAAAGCAGAGGTTCTGACCCAGACCCGACTGAAGGCCTTTGAGGAACTGAACACCCGCATTTCCGGCACGCTGGACTTTTTGAATATGCCGGGTGTGCGTATGACCTTGCGGCATACCCGCGGTCCGCTGGCCAGCCATGGACAGGACAGCGTTGAATTCTACATCTCAACAAACCCCGGTGAAGCACCCAAGCCGCTGGCCAAGATCGCGTCCGGCGGCGAGCTGAGCCGTATCACTCTTGCCATCAAGAATGCAATGGCCGATAAGGACGCTGTGCCTACCGTGATCTACGATGAAATCGACAGCGGTGTGTCCGGCAAGGCTGCCGGACGCATCGGCGAGGTGCTGCGTCAGAGTGCGCAAGGGCATCAGATCCTGTGCATCACCCATACGGCGCAGATTGCAGCACTGGCTGATTGTCATCTGCTCATCCAGAAAAATGTGTCCAACGAGCGCACCTATACCGAGATCCATCCGTTGGATGAAAATGGCCGTGTAGAGGCCTTGGCGCGCCTCATCTCCGGCGACCACGTTACTGAGCTTTCCCGCGCCAATGCACGGGAAATGCTGCAGGAGCGCAAGCACGGCGGATGATGCAGCGGAATGCATTTTTGCAGAAAGGACAGCTCTTGACAAGGCGGCGGTCTTGTGATAGAGTAGACAATGTTAATGGCGATGAAGGGAACAAGTACCATGAAGTGTTCTGTCCAGAGAAGTCCCGGTTGGTGCAAGGGATCACAGAACAGCAGGGGAAATACCTCCCGGAGCTGCAGGCTGAATGCGTAAGGCTAGTAGGCTGTGCCGCGTGCGAGCGTTACAAACGCAGGAGTGTCGTCCTACTCTGGGGCATGCACTCGTGAGGCCGCTTCCGTGAGGGAACGGCAAACAGAGGTGGTACCGCGAACATTTCTCGCCCTCTGCCAAATTTATTTTGGCAGGGGGCGTTTTTTTATCCCTCTGCCCACAAAACAGGAGGAAAAACTCATGACTCTGTACGAAGAACTCAAAGCCCGCGGCCTGGTGGCGCAGATCACCGACGAGGAGATCATCGACCTCATCAACAACGGCAAGGCGACCTTTTACATCGGCTTCGACTGCACTGCCGACAGCCTGACCGCAGGCCATTTCATGGCGCTGACCCTGATGAAGCGCCTGCAGATGGCTGGCAACAAGCCCATCGCTCTGATCGGCGGCGGCACCACCATGATCGGCGATCCTTCCGGCCGCACCGACATGCGCAAGATGCTGACCAAAGAGGACATCGCCCACAATGCCGCCTGCTTCAAGAAGCAGATGGAAAAGTTCATCGACTTCTCCGAGGGCAAGGCCCTGATGCTGAACAACGCCGACTGGCTGCTGGACCTGAACTACATTGAGCTGCTGCGCGAGGTCGGCCCCTGCTTCAGCGTGAACAACATGCTGCTCTGCGTCGTCCTGCTCTATATTTTGTCGATCCCGCGCTACGTATCGCTGGACGACACTTCGATCGACATCCATTGCATCGTCGATCTGACCCGCATCCATCTGGAGGACGTCGAGCTGATCCGCCGCATCGAACCGGACGAATTCCGCCGACTATGGCCGCTGTTGGGCAGCTACGGATTCTGGGGCTACTTCGGCTACTATTTCAGCTTCCGGGAGTGGAACCTGTACAAGGTCTACGCCTCCGAGCGCAAGAATCTGGTGCTGATCGAAGACATTTACGAAGACACTTTCATCATCAGTTGCGAACAGGCCGACGAGCTGATCACGCTCGTCATCGAGGCACGCGACCGCAAGAGAGCCGAGATTCTCCGCCATACGGGAAAAATACCGGGCGGAGAGAATGTTTTTTAACAAAATGTTTATCTTTGCACTGTCGACATCCGCATTGCGGAGCACGCCGGCGTTTCGCGGCAGCCGTCCGGAGGAGTCGCTTCTCCGGCGAACCGGAATACCGGGCTTCAAAATCTTAAACCCCGTAATATCATGCAGTTTGACATCGAATTGATCCGGGCCGTCTACGGCTCGTTCAGCGAAAAGGTGAAACGCGCGCGCGCCGCCAAAGGCGCTCCGCTGACACTGGCCGAAAAAATCCTGTACGCCCACCTGTTCGACCCCTCGTCGGCCAGACCGTTCCGCCGAGGCGAGGACTATGTGGACTTCCGCCCCGACCGGGTCGCCATGCAGGACGCTACGGCCCAAATGGCTCTGCTGCAATTCATGAACGCCGGACGCGACCGTTCGGCCGTCCCCGCCTCGGTGCACTGCGACCACCTGATCCAGGCCGACAGGGGCGCATCGGACGACCTGCTGGCGGCCAACGAGTCGAATCGCGAGGTGTACGACTTCCTTCGCAGCGTGGCGAACCGCTACGGACTCGGATTCTGGCGCCCGGGAGCGGGCATCATCCACCAAGTCGTGCTCGAAAATTACGCTTTCCCGGTCGGCATCGTGATCGAGACAGATTCGCCCACGGCGAATGCCGGAGGACTGGGCATGATCGCGATCGGCGTCGGCGGAGCCGACGCCGTGGACGTGATGGCCGGCATGCCTTGGGAACTGAAGATGCCGAAGATCATCGGCGTACGTCTTTCGGG
>OGGU01000543.1_pt1 | contig 27990 bp, 21 predicted proteins | sample 1571241 | NCBI WGS metagenome assembly OGGU01 (sample SAMEA2581934, study PRJEB24529) | metagenome | biome: Human gut stool | place: China | collected 2011
AAATTCGGTGCAAAAATTCCAAATGAGCCCGCACCATCCAATAAGGAGCCCTGTTCACATCGGTTCCGCTATAAAATTTGAATGCCGCTCCCACAGCGATCATCACCCCTCGTTTCAAATAGGGTTTTAATTTGCTCATAAATATCTCTTGCTTGGGAGCACCCAATGCAATCCAAATAATCTCGGCGCCATCTTTTTCCAACATCTCGGCAATAGCCGGATAGTCAAATTCTTCTACTCTCTTATAAGGTAATGAGTAAAACCACATGTTTGCAATTCGTGGATCTATCTCCGACAAGTTATTTTGCAGCCCGTTTAAAGTCGCTTGCGTCGTTCCAAGAAAAGCCATTTTATATCGCTTCATATGGACAATATCCATAAAAATCTCGCTTCCGCAATACTGGTGACGTTCTATACCATAAATCCATCGCAAATACAAGGGTACATAACCACTATCACAAATAGAGAACATCGCTCCATCTACAACCTGTCTGTAATCCGGGTCCCGGTTTACCGTACTTAAAATAACCCCGTCCGAGACACATATATATCCCGGCTTCCCCAATAACAACGCTTCGTCGATAGCCTGTAAAACAGCTCGTTTATCAAACTCATACCTGATATTGAAATAATTCTCCATAAAAATTGATATATAAAGTGACTGTCGGAACTCCCCTATCCCGACTATAAAACAATCTTACCCGCTTGTTTGATTTCAGACCGAGCCCATCGATGACTTATTTACTCGGTTTGTAAATGTATTACTCTACTTGAAATATAATCCCTCGTTATTCCCTATCTACTCCACCGTTCCGAATCTTTTTCACACCATTCTCCCCTCCCAAACACGGGAATCACAGAAGCAGAGAAATATTTACTGAAATACAATCTACGACAATATGCCTCTTGCTTACGATTCAAAAGTCCCGGCTTCTCGTAATTTCACTAAGAAGAAAATAGAAAAAATTAAAACGATACAAATTTTCACATCAATCTTTTCACCAAACAGAATGTACCCTCTTTCACCCAAGCCAATAAGAATGAGCTAATAAACAATATGGGAACAATAACAAAGAAATAGATCCCAAATTGCGACTGATTCACAAAATAGTGTTCTATGAAATAGGGATAAACCATTGCGTCGAACAGATAACAACATAGATACATATCGAGAGACAAAAGCGAAATCTTTGTCAAACTTTTACGCAATACCGGTAATTTGAAATCGGTCTGATAAAACAGCAGAAAAAATGCCATAGCAATAACCGTTCCAAATACACCCCACGGGCCTCCCGCAATTTGAATAAGCGTATGATTATGTACGAACAATGAATTAAATACAGGATTTATCAGGCACAATAACAAAATCACAATCCACAACTTCCAACTTTCAAACCGTGGTTTATACTCATGAATATAAGAGCCGGCAAAGAAAAATGTCAACGGATAGCACGAAGCCCAGAATCCAGGAACCAAATGTAGCCCATACCGATTCAACAAATCGGGCAATGCCGTCATCGCATACAATGTCAATATCAAAATCTGTTTCTGCCACCGAGTAGGTATTGCTTTATACAACATATTCAAGAACGGTGTCAAGAGGAACAATCCTATCCACATCTCGATATACCATGCATATGGTATAGCCGAAAAATCGAATATCTTCAAAATCCATTTTGCCCAAGTCAAATCCTCTTGTAAATAATATTTACGAAACAAAATCGTAAGGAGCGAAAACAGAAAATAAGAAGCCAGTACCCGAATACAGCCTTTATAATACCGTTTCGATACTGTTTTATTAGCATTCAAATAACCGGTCAACAGAAGAAATAACGGAACTCCCGTCATAAATAACGGAATGGACATTGCCTGCAAAAACATCGAAAAGCCTCCAAAATCTGTATTTTTAAATGGAGTATTCAAGACAAAAAAATGGCCTGCTATCACAAATAATATCGCACAGCTTCGAACTAGATCCAGCCCTATTATTCGATTTTGGCACGATTTTTGCCCCCCCCTAAATTGTTCTTGCATAATTACTCTTTTATTAATTTTTGAAATAGATTATCCCATTTTTGATAAATTACTTCCGACGAATATTCCCGTTTCAGTTTCTCGAAAGCCTTCTCACCCAATCGGGCAATCTCGTCGGGACGGTTCCACAACAATACCACTTTTCGCTCCAAATCATCTAGATTATTAGGCTCGAACAAGTCTCCTATCGCCTGCTCTCCCCGACCGATAATCTCGGTAAAACCACCATGAGCCGGCCCGATAGTAGGTTTCCCGTAGCAAGCAGCTTCGAGAATAGCCATAGGGAACCCTTCGTACCACTTACTCGCCATAACGAAAAAAGCAGACTCCCTATAAAATCGAGATAAAGACTCACCCGATAAATATCCAACTAATTCACAATTAGATGGTAAATCTTCAACAAGTCCTTTATCCCTCACTTCCCCTGCCAACTTAAATAATATATAAGGATTCCGACGAGCTACTTCTAAAATTAAATCAACTCCCTTTTCTCTACTGATACGTCCACAAAAAGCTACATATTTACCGACTTCGTTTTCGTATAACTTCGGCATAGGTAAAAAATTAGGGATAACTACTATTTTCTCCGAATCATATCCGGCAGCAATTAACTTCTGCCGTTGAAAATCGGTAATGCAAGCAAACGCAGCTACATTCTTTCGATAAGCCCCTATCCAACGGGCACATACATTGCGAATGGTATACCCAATTGATTTTAATCGACTACATTCGCAGTTATATCGCACACAACTCCACTCGTTACCTCGCTCCAAACACACTTCACACGGCAAACCATCACGCATAAACAATCCCGTGGGACAAATCAATCGGAAATTATGTATAGTCATAACGATCGGAACTCCGGCCTTTTTACACTCGAAAAGTGCAGCCGGACTAATAAACGGATACAGATTGTGCACATTCACAATATCGGGACGTTCCCGTCGCAAGGCATCCCGCATACCTCGCACTCCGAACGGTGAATAAATCCCCGACAAGAATCCCTTTATCTTCCCAACGGCCGATTCTCTCACGCCCTCAGTTGTCCGGCGATAAAACGCCACCTCATGACCGTGAGACGTAAGCATATCTGCCATCTTATCGACAACAGCCTCCTCCCCGCTATACTTCCCATAGCTATTATGGACGATAAGGATTTTCATTTATCTATTGTTTCTGAAACTGCTTTATAGACATTCAATGCAGTCTGTTTAGGACTAAATTCTTGTTCTATTTTTATTGACTCCTGTCCATACGATTGTAAATCCACATCATGAAATAAAGACAGTGAATTCAAGATCGTATCTTCTTTTAATGGATCGAACAATGTACCATTTCTACCTTCTTGGACTAATTCAGGATAACAACCATTGTAAATAGAACAAGCTACGGGTAAGCCACAAGCCATAGCTTCGGGAACCACAAGACTCCAATTATCCTCTAACGTCGGCATTACAAAGGCATCAGAAATCGCATAGTATTTATATATTTCAGAATAGTCTATCGCACCTGCAAAAATTACACTGCGGTCCGTTCCATATTTTTCTATATAAGCTTCCCGTAAAGGACCATCTCCAATAATCAACATAATATCATCGGGATATCTTTTACTATGCTCTCTCCATGCTTCTAAAAGATAGTTTACTCCTTTCCTCTCAATCAATTGTCCCACAAAAATATATATGAGTCCAGAGTTACCTATACATAATTTTTTTTTCAAATTCTCTCGTTCCTTCTTCCCATAAGTAGAACTATTTAATGCCAACTGTGTGCTATCGGCACACATCCCTCCTGTAAAAATTTTATTTGGATTTACACCCTGAGAAATTAAATATTCCTTTGTCAACACCCCATTGACAATATATCCGGAAACGAACTTATTGACCAATTTTCGATATGCTTTTCTCCACCAAGGACAATGTCGCTCTGTATGTGCAGTGCGTTCATACGCTATTATCAATGGCTTACACCTAATAAAAGAATACCAAAGAGCCCAAGGTGTAAACTGAAAAAAACCTTCGGCTATAATTACATCGGAATTTACTGACTTAATTAACTTATATAATCCCCTCGGAAATGGAACAGATACTCCGGTGTTTGCAAAATCCCCTCTTCCGCCTAATTTTATTTGTTTTTCTCGTGGCAAACCAATGGCATTATCGCCTAACGTTTTTTCTATTTTATCAATACATCTTTGGGGTATCCTCTGCTTGCTATAAACCAAATAAAAGTTTCCATCATACAAATTGTTTAACTCTTTATATAATGGAATCCTATAATCTAAAAATGACGGGTTAACCCATAGAACTTTTGGATTTTTCATACTGCTCTTTAACATTTAAATAATATTTTTCCAAAGACTCCAATACTACGTCCATTGAAAATTTATTTTTAATTTTATTATAAGCTCTTTTATGTTTAAGAGAAACTGATTCTTTATTTTCCATTAAAGCCATTCTCAAACATATTGCCAAGCCTCTCGGATCATGAGGCTTAATTAAATACCCATCTTTACCATCTTCTATAATTTCATTCATTCCTCCATTAGAGCTTCCTACTACAATATTACCAGACAACATTGCTTCCAAACAGACCAAAGGCATATTCTCCCACCAAGAAGGGAAACAAGAAACTTTTGATTGAGCATATAAAGATTTCAATTTTTCTCTCGGCTGATTCCCTAAAAAAATACACCAATTATATTTATTAGCCTCCACTTCTTGTTTTAGCTTCATGGCATAAGCCCCTATTTTCCCCACAATTTTCAATGTCACTGGTATATTCATTTCCTGTCTCAAAATATGGCAAGCCTCTATCAAATCGCCCACTCCTTTCCCTTCTGCAACTGTACCCACATACAACACTGTGTTTTCCTCATAATTAACATCATAGTTTATCCACTGTTCAACATCAATAGGATTATAAACAACTTCTATATTTGCGCATAAATTAGGCACATATCTTTTGAACCATTCTTTAAGACTCAATGAACATGATGTTATATATTTAAATTGAGGAAGAATTTTCAATTCTTGTAGACCCAGCCAATAATCATAAAAATACTTATGAGAAAACGGCCTCATACCGGCATTATTCCTATCCAATAATGTAGGTGTATGCAATCTTATCACAACAGGGACATGCAATTTCGATAAATAAAAAGCCTCCGCCCCAAATTCGGCCACTTCAACTATATCTATGTTATCTATTTCTTTTAATCGCTTTAATATCTTTTTTCGATAAGAATAAAATCTATACAAGCAGCGAAATTTTCTGAGACAGGATTTATATTCTTTTTCAGACACAACAAAATCACCACCAGAAAGACGAATCACGGAAACACCATCATCCATGTATTCCGATTCTTCATTTGTATCATCAGATGCACAAATAACCGTCACCCGATGGCCTTTTTTTACTAATCCAATAGCAGTTTCTTTGATATATGAAGCTATTCCACCCCCCCTAAAAGTAGGTACATATTCTCTACTCACAAAAACTATATGCATCTATCTCAATTTTAAAAATAATATACGAGACAATTTATTGGGTAACATTCCTAAAATTAAAATGGGGAAAAACGATTTCACCGTTCCACCAAAAACCATTGCTTTATATGCTATTTTTATTGCTTTATGTCCTTGTCCTATTTCTATTTGAATAACAGCATAAATCTTATACCATCGTATTATATATTTTTTTAATTGCGACTTTAAGACATGATTTTTCTCTCTGTCATATAACAAAAGTAATTCTACTAAAACCTGCCCTTCACTACCTGCTCTCATTTGGGCTTTGCTGATATTCATATCAGACATTGTCTCTATAAAAACAGAGAGAACCTTTCTCGAATAAGCAAATTTTTCATTTACTGCCAATCTCGCCCAAGTCAATAAATCCTCTCCCGATTTAATACCCAGAGGAAAGCCCCCGATAGCCTGTATTGCCGTTTTCTTCACCATAATAGAAATTGAACAAATGGGTGGATGAGAGCAACTTGCTACCTCGAAATAATTGGACAGTACTCCATCTTCTCCTTCAAAAGGCAATTTGCGGATAATAGTTGGAGTCACTTTTCCCTCGGAATCCCGAAACTCATAATTACAAGCATATACGCTACATTCGGGATACTTTTGATAAAGTCCATATTGTGTCGCCAAATACTCCGGCATCCACTCATCATCGGCATCGAGAAATGCAATCAACTCTCCACGGGCCTCCTCTATCCCCCGATTTCGAGCAGCAGAAACTCCAGCATTGGTTTGATGAATCAACCGAATACGAGAGTCATCGAATTTCTCGACTTCCTCCACACTGTTGTCAGTCGAGCCATCATCGACAACCACAATTTCAAAATCTTGAAAGGTCTGTTCAAAAACAGATTGTAAAGTATAGGCTATCTGCTTCTCTTTATTATATAAAGGTATAACTACGGATATCATTTGTCTATTTTTCTCCTTTTATAAGGCCTAACATCATTCCATAAAATCCGAACGGATAAGAAAGTGTCGCCATAGAATAATTGACTACATTATCGGTGTACATCGTAAGAGCAACCCCGGCCATGCTGCTCCCGGCTACGATAGCGCACATCTTTATAGATACATCGGTATACTTTTGATATACCACAAAACTATGCACAATAATAACAAAAACCGCCAACAGATATAATACGACACCTATGATTCCACTGTCACAAGACATTTGAACATAGTCGTTATGAGGCACTTTCAAACCTCCAAAAACGACATTACTATACATATAGTTTTGAACACTTCCTATCCCCGAACCCATCAGTTCTTTTTCATTATAAAACCGACCTTGTAAATCTTCCCACATGGCAAAACGAGCATTACTTTCGATATCGTCTTTCGAGATTTCTCCCCGCTGCAACTGTTCGATAGATACATTCTCGCTATCCTTAAACATTTTCTCTTTCAAAGCAGGAATTGTAAATACAGCGACAACAGCCAATAATACAATTCCCAATATCACCGGCAACGATTTCAACTTGTATTTAAAGAAAAAGAATGTCATCAAAGCCAATGTAGTGCCCATAATACTGGTACGAAATACCCATAAGATACAAGGAAGCATAAACAACACGCATAGTAAAAGATTCTTCCTCCGTTCATCGGTATAATAAAAGAGAGCCAAAGAAAACACACACATCGTAATATAGTGTATCGCACTTGCCGTACCATACCAAAATACTCCGGGAAACAAAATCCAATTCAGCATTGGTATTATTAATACCGGTATAGAAATAACCGCTACCAACCGGGCTCCTAATCCGGCTTTGAGAAAGACCTCTTTATCCCGCACCGTAGCCGAGGCAAAAAGCATTATCAACAGAGGATAGAGGTATTTCAAAATTACCCGGAATCCATATCCGGGAGCCGGAGAATAACTCAACCCGATTACTAACCAAACAATATATAACAAATAAAGTACTATGGCCGGACTCCATTGCGGAGATCGCTTACAAATAAACAGGCCCACTATGCAAAAGATCTCTAATACCATTAAGCGAATAGCCATCAAATCTAATGCTCCGGGAGCCGATAGTGCTAATAATCCGGTAGAAAAAGTCAACACCCAAAACATCTCCGGGCCGTCCATCACCATCTTCTGCTCCCGATTCAGCGGGTTGACCATCACTCCCCGTTTCATTGTCAAAAACTTCAATCCCAACAGAGTGATAATAAGAAAATATATGTAGTTGAGTAAATACATATTTACCGCTTAGTAGTTATCAATCTTTTATACAAATCATTAAACAATTGAGAATAGCGTTCGAAACTATACCTACGAACATACCGTATCGCTTCTGATGAATATTTTTGCAACAACTCAGGAGTCGCGATCAGCGATATGATTTTATTTGCCATATCGTCGATTGAATCAGCCTCGTGCAACAGCCCGACCTCTCCATCTTGAACAACTTCGGGCAATCCCCCCGTCCGGGAAGCGACCACCACGCAACCGTTCGCCATTGCCTCGATAGCCGTCAGTCCAAACCCCTCGCTACGGGAAGGCATCAGTACAATATCCATGCGGCGATACCACTCCATCAATCTCTCCTGCGGTTGACGACCTGCCCACTCGACATATTCGGTACAATCGAATTCTTGTGCCTGTCGTTGCATTTTCGTCCGCAAAGAACCGTCCCCCACAACCACCAATCGAGTATCGGGATACTGCTTTTTTACCTGTGCGAATGCCGGAACAACCAAATCCATACCCTTAATCTCTTCCAATCGGCTGACAACCCCTATCGTGATTGGGCGAACAAAGCTCCTATTCTCTCTCACAATAGAAAAGCCGGGAGGCAACGCATTATAAATCGTAAAATGGTTGCGTTTGCTCAAAGGAGTATTCTCATTATACAATCGAGACGCCCCGAAGAAAGATCGCTCGGCCAGCTCGGTAATACATGTAAACGCCCGCACACAATGTCGTTGAATAAAATGTACCAGCCGTAAATTAGGATAGATATCGGCTGCCGTATGTGCCGTGGTAATAATCTGACGTACACCTAACCATCGCAACAACAGAATAGGAATAGCACCCGGAGCCATATATTGCACATGTGCTACATCGGGTTTATACTGCTTCAATACCCTGCGTAATCCTTTGTATAAAAAAAGTATTCCCCGCCAACCATTCACTCGCGTTCCGGTAGGGCTCAGACAAACCACCTCACTACCGGCTTTTCGGAATCGGACGACCATATCATCGCTATATTCAAAATAGCATGTCGTCACTACCCGATGTCCTCCGGCAACAAGTGCCTGTACGAGATTCAACGTCTGAATCTCCGTTCCTCCGGTTAATAAACAAGGTATGCAAATGAGAATAGTCATTTCAAAGCATCTAAATAAACCCCTATCGTTTCCTTCGCAGTCTTCTCCCAACTAAATTGAGCAGCCCTTTTTATGCCATTTTCCACAAACGGTTCTGTATCTATTGTATTTTGATCCAATCGCCCCATCACGTCTATAAGACTGTCAAATAACGGTTCTGTCAAATATATCGCAGCATTGCCGGCAATTTCATCAAGAGAGCTATTATGACACGTAATTACAGGAACACCACAAGCCATTGCCTCCAATAATGGTAACCCAAATCCTTCATACGAAGATGGGAAAAACATAGCTCCAGCCCCATTATACAACAGAGCCAAATCCCCATCAGATATATTTTTCAAGAAATGAATCCGTGTAGCTACACTACTATTTTTAACCTCTTTCAACAAATTAAGTGGGGGATTACCCCAAACAAGCACTAAATCATGAGATAAAGTTTGCTCTCTCGATAGTGCTATATAACTTCTTACTAAAACATCTGTTCGTTTCCTCTCTGCATTACAAGAAACACTCAAAAAATACGGGCTTGACAATTCAAACTTTGACTGTAACTTGTCTCGTATATTCAATTTATCTTTTTGAGGGAAAAATAAATCGTGTTTTATTCCCCAATAAATTACCGTGATTTTTTCGGGTTCAATTCCCATCGTTTCAACAATATCACGCCTAGATGACTCAGAACAAGTAATAATGTGCTTGCATTGCCGCATAAAAGGAGGAACAATCTGTTTCATCTTTTCATGTCCGAAAGCTTCTTCTTGAATTTTCATAAACAGAGCATCATGCAATGTCACCACACACTTCCCGGGACTATATACATATTCGAAATTATGGGGTATATGCATGATATCATATCCGGTCAGACATTCTTTTATAGGAAACCGAGCCAATAATTTATCTATCTTTTCCCGATGAGGTAAATATAGATGCTTGGTTTTAAATGGCAATCCGGTATTTCGGCCTCCTATTCCTTTCATATTTTGGGAATAAAGCACCACCTCGAACGGCAAATTCTTTATCCTCGCTAATGCTTGAATCAATTCTAACGTAGTACGTCCTATCCCATTTACTTTACCTGTAACATAATACGGGACAATAGAATTTATATCAATGAGCAGTCGTTTCATATAATTTTATCAAAGCTTTACAATGTTCTTCTATCGAGATTACCCGTTCGGTAGATAGATGTGTGCTATAATTGGTAAAACTATCGGAGATTTCTTGCATTTTTTCCGCAAGTGCCTCCATATTATTCGGCTCCACCAACCAGCCGTTCACACCGTCCTCGATTTGCATTTCGGCTCCACCACAACGGGTCGCCAATACCGGTTTTCCCATCGCCAACGACTCGGCGATATTCAAGCCAAATGCTTCTAAGTAAGAAGAAGAAGAAGAAATGTGGTATAAGCGAATCATATCGAACACTTTTTCCGGGGGTACTTTCCCATGCCATACCACCCGCTTATCGGCAGCATATCGCCTTTTCAACGAGTGTTCATACCTTCGTTCGGACTTGTTTCCTACTCCACCTATCAAATGCAATTCGGCATTTTCATTATCGAGCAGGGAAAAGGCTTCCAATAAAATATGTAAGCCTTTCACATAACAAATGCGCCCTACATAAAAGAATTTTATCTTACCGTTTATTATCGGAGGAAAATCCGGAACTTCTTTGGGTAACGGTATGCCATGCGGCAAAATCGTGATTTTCTCTTTACTTAATCCATTTCGCTGCATAGCTCTTGATATGGCTTGGCAGGGCGCTATCATTCGAGTGCAATCACTAGCTATCGCATGCCACTCAGCTTGCTTACGTTCGATCGACAATGCTGCTTGCCCGATAGGGGTGACAAACGGGATAAAGGGGAGTTTGGACAAACCCCGCCCTAACGATCGATAGACATTTTGCGGTAACAATCGCATAAACGGATACCAATACTTTCCACTGCGAATATTCCGCAAACAACATGCTAAACAATGCTCATGCGAAACGGCAATATGGCATATCTCGTCTTTGCAATCGAGCAACGTTCCAGCCGGACAAACGATGCCACCATGATGGGCAGTAACAATAACCGGAATATGCTGTTTCTTACCGATCTCCACAACCTGTGCTTTATGGCTATGGGCATGAATCACATCGGGACGTATTTGGACAATCAACGATTCAAGTCGGTCTATTCCATTACTCCCAACCTCATACAACATCGTGCCTTTATAGTCTCTCGTCTCAACAGCACAATCTTTGTTCACAAACGAGATTACTTGCACCGAATATCCCTGTCGTATCATCTCATCGACAATATTCTTTACATAAACCTGCCCTCCACCATATGTGGAAAAGAAATTTCCCGAAGCGATTTCTACTATATTCATAACAATACTGTTATATATTCTCCTTTAGGAAACGAATCGATTGTTGGCGCAGTTCGACTAAATACGAATTAACCTTATTATAGTCGATCGAATTTTCCCAAACACTGCTTTGAACTAAATCTTCATAACTATAAAACAAGCGATCCATCAAATTTAGTTTTTCAAGTATATTTTTAGCGCGTGTTACATTTTGGGGATTAGTGCTTACAAAAACAAATTGTTTATTAAATATAATTGAGAATACTAATCCATGGAAAGAGTTGGTGACAACAAAGCGAGAATTATATATCTCTTTCAAAAAACAAGGGATAGAAGGGAAAGCTATTGTTTTAAAACCTTTCAATGGCTTATTTTTATTAATGACTTTCGGTTTTAAACTCATCTTTTCTGCAATTGTAGAAACAGAATTGAAAACTTCATTAGAATCATTATTTAGAACAAAAATAGCCAATTCATTTTTTATTTTACCTGCATGAAAAAGAGGTGTATAATCTTCTATCAAAAACGTTGGATCAAGGACACACTTTGCTTTTATTCCCAAAACTTGGTCACAAAGTTCTACTGCCGATTCCTCCCTTACAGATACGGCCTTAAAATCATGAATAAAGCGTTTTATATTCCCTATTTCCTCTTGGGAAAAATTCATTCGTCCAAAAGACGCTGCATATGAAACTTTATTAATACTTTTGGGTATAAAATCGCCAAAATAAATATCCTGTACCGATTGGGTTATACTAGGATTCCAAACTTGATCTGAGCCTATTATATAAACATCTGCCAAAGGAGTTTTATGTCTTAGCTCTTCTGCCGAAATTTTCTTTGTATATTTTATCTTATTTCTCCTAAAACAGAAACGAAAACAAAGTACCCATGTCTTTGGCCTATTCCACATAGGACGTAGTGTAAAGTAGTCTGGCCTAAAATCAACGACTCTCACATCCGTATAATGGTCGCTCAGATACTTATACAATGCATACGTTTGAAGTACAGCACCATAACTGTATGCAGAATGAAATGTAAGTATTCTTACTACTTTATCTATTTTATTATTTAGCATTTATTCTATTTTTATACCAGATAAAATCCTTTTAATTTTATTAGTTATTGGGAATACATTTTACATCGATTTTAGAATAGACAATAACTTAGCTTTCCGATATATCTGCTCTATTTTCAAAATCACAATACGCCAAATTTTAAGTCCAATCCAATAAAATCTTTTTTTTGAGATAACCCCTAAGCTATCTGTTAAAACCTGCTCTTGGACTTTATAATTACACTTCCAAATTATTTTTAGTATTTTCCGAGGAATAATCCATTGTATAAATCTCCGACCACAATATATACGAGGATTATTAGGTAAACACTCATTCCAGTCTATCTTTTTGTATTCAATTGTAGAAATATTAAATAAAATATTTTGGGCTTTTTTATTATGGCATATAATCAAAGAAACACCATTCTTCTTATCTTCGTCAGAAAGATCTCCCCCCCAAAAATCTCCTATCGTAAAATCCGCAGCTCTTTCCATTTTGCAGTAAGAACAATTATAACAACAATTTCGTAAAGCATAATTTACTCTAAATGCCCTTAAAAAAAAGCTAACTTCTCCTCTAAGCCTTACAATATTATTATCTTTATTTACATACGTAAAAGCTAAACATTGCTCCCAACCATCGACTTTATCTCTAAAAGATACTATTCTTTTTATATCCTTTATATTATTTTTTATATCAATTTCTAACAATCTATTCGATGGAACTCCATTACAAATAAGATCACAAAAAATTATATCTCCAATAAATTTTTTATTATATAAATATTTTTTTAATGCATATATTTGACACGATAGTCCCGAAAACAACACAAAAGCCCCTTCTTTCAATAATTTATATACTGAATTATATATAAATCCAACGTTACTTTGCATATATTTTGTTCCTTGTAACGTTAACAAATCTTCTTTATTATTTATAATAATATGTCGAACCTCTAAGCCATCAATTACAGCACCAACAACATAACATTTTTCTTTATATTTCTCAAAAAAATGTATTGCCAACTCCATAAAGAATCCACCAGAAGCACTACGAATACGTCTTGCTGTATTTTTACTTTTTACAGAATATGGAGTTCTCTCTCCTCCACTTATCAAATTAATCTTGCTTTTCCCAATAACAGGACAATAATGCTCACATAATTTACACTCAATACAGCGTTCTTTATCAATCTGTGGATTCAGAAATCCATCTACTTGTTTTATTTGTATAGCATTATTAGGACATACGTTCATACACAACATACATCCTGTACATGTTTTTAATGTTGCTAATTTAGGCATCTTAAACCGAGATTCCTCTGTTTATAATTCTTTTTATTTTATGACAAAAGGACTGACCAAATAGTCCTATAAAAAATTTTTTTATATGGTATAAAATAGTATTTTCTCTTAAATCTTCATACCAACTATGAGCGCAAAGATGATAGGAATATCGAATTTGATTCTCTCTATAATCACAAACTGATGAACATTTCATGATTGAGGTATCGTAACAACTTGAAAACACATCAGGTGGATACAAATGAATATCATTATCTAAAACTTGATATATAGGAATATATTTAAATCCATATTTCAAAGAAACCCTACTTATAATTAATGGCATAAGAATCTTTTGATAATATTTTTTATTAGCTATAAAATCTATATTATTATAATAATCAATCATATCCTTTATCCATATATGATGCTTAACTGATCCTATTACTGCCGCTTCTATATTCAATCCATAAATAATCCGATCCTTAATCTTCCCATTTTTAATATTTTTGTAAAAATTTCTTGGATTAAATTCTATACAACTAAATGCACTATGTTTTAGGAATACATCGAACGGTTTATATACTATTACATCCATATCCATATATATACCGCCATAGTTATATAGAGCCCATAATCGTATAAAATCTGTAGCATAAGCCCATTTTCGTGCTTTTATTGCAGAAGATACAAAAGAATGATTCAACACACCTTTTGGCAAATTCTCTAATGACCATTCTTTAATATCATAATCGGGCATAGTCTCTTCCCAAGAGGCTATGCATTTCTTATACATTTCTGGCTTACAATCTCCACTAAGCCAAACACAATGTATTAATTTGGGTATCATACATTTATCTAATATTATTTTCTCCTTATTATTCGACGCAAAAAATCTTTCATTCCTTCTGTCATACTCCAAAATAACATAAATGAGACTATCGAATATAACAACGTAATGACCAAAGCATAGACACACCAATACCACCAATCCACAAAAATTAAATCTACAAAATGACTAAAGTATTTCGATAAACTCAATTTTAATATAATAAAAGACAATATAATCAAAAATATATATTTACACCATCGTCCCCAGTATTTAGATATATTTAATTTAAAGCCTTTTGAATATAAAAAATATGGTTTCCACAAGCATACTATAACAAACAAACTTGAAATATTACCCAAAAGTATACCTTTCAATCCCCAAAAGTAACCACATATAATTGCTCCAATTATAAATATAGCCGATTCAACAAGTGGAGCCCAAGTATCATAAAAAAGGCCATAACCATATAAAAATTGCTCTGTAGCTCCTCTTGATATATTTATAAAGAATATAATTAATAATAAATATAAGACTAAATCTGATAGAATGTATTGTTGCCCAAGCCACAAAGAAATAAATGAAGGGAGTAATTGACTCATTGCAAAGATAATGACTCCTCCTATCCAAAATCTAATTGACATCAATTCCCAATACACCCGATAAATTTTACTTTTATCCCCTTCCGCTATTAGATTTCCAACACCAGCACCTGTACTATTCAAAAAATTAGAAATTAGCAAATTCAATTTATCTGTTATAATCGTATAGTTCCCATAATAAGCCACAGTCTGCAAAGAAACAAATGCATAAGTTAGTATAGGTGTCATTTGAAATTGAGCAAAAGCACTTATCCTATGCACAAACAACTGTTTGGTGTACTTCATCACCTCGGGATATTTTTTGAATAGTTGCTTGCCTTGACGTACTTCACTACGAAGCCACGGGTAGACTTGATTGATTTTCCAATTCAATATGAAAGAATAAATGATGCCAAAAGTTAATTCAATGGCAACCCACAGATAGTAGCTGCCGGTATAGTAGGCCGAAGCCATTTGAATGAGAGTCTTAATAATAGTTGCTGTTTGGAAATAGGCGGTGACCACATAATTTTTTTGGTCGGCTCCCAAGAGCGTTTGTTTGTAGTTGGCAAAATAACCGATTAACGAGGAGGCCAAGAACGAAAAATAGGCAAAAAAGATAACTCCCATCTCAAACTCCGTATTGGGAAATATCAACGGAAGAAAGCAAGCCAGTACAATGCCTGCACCCAAGATAATAAAACCTATCCAACGATAGAGATAACCGAACACAGAGATAATCTCGTTGATTTTTTCCTCATCGTGCTCGAATAGGGGCTTATAAAGCACATAACCTATGGCGCTTCCTATCCCCAATTCTGCCAAATTAAGGAATCCGAGCAGATTTTGCAACGTGCCGGTGAGTCCCACAAAATCAGCTCCCAGCGTATCGAGAAATATCTTCCGGGAGAAGAACGAGAGAATAAGAGTCAGGAAATAGAATATGAGATTGACCCTTGCATTCAACAATGATTTTTTGACCCGCGATTCTTGTTGAGGCATATAATATAAAGATATTCTATTTTTATTATTACCGGAAGAAAGACTTAACCCTTTTCCTCTGAAACTATCGTTTCTTCCAGCATCTCCACTGTCTTGGATTTACATCGACGCAGGAGCAGTTTTATTTTCAATTCTATTTTACAAATCCACGCTTAAACTATTGTTTTCCCTCTATCTCATCATGGGTAATAAGCAATAGCATTAAAGTACCAACAGGATTCAAAGCAAGAGGTAAAAGACAGATAAATTTACCCCCTAAAAATCCGTCCTATTCTATGAGCAATTTTATAGATGACATTACGTTTTTTCTTTCTTCCATGTTCCACTCCATAGCCGTAACCGTATCCATAACCATAGCCGTAACCGTATCCATACTTTTTGCTCTCCATTTCGACACCATTGATGACAACCGTAAGGTTCTTGAATTTATTCTCCCGGTAGAGTTTTTCCAATTCCGGCAAATAACGGCGATCCAACATTCCGTTACGGATTACATAGACCGTAAGATCGGCTACCCGACCGATGATAGAAGAATCGGCTACGACTAATGCCGGCACGCAATCCAATATAATATAATCGTATTGTTTCTTCAACTCTTCCACCAAAACAGGTAATCGATCGCTCATCAACAATTCCGAAGGATTGGGAGGTACAATACCGGCCGAGATGATATCGAACATCGCATGAATGTTACTGGACTGAACGAGCTCGGACACACTGTTGTTTTTCCCGGAAAGCCAAGTCGACACACCGTTTTTCGTAGTCAGATCTAATGTCTTACTCAATGTGCGTTTTCTCAAATCCATATCGAGCAAAACCACTTTTTTATTGGTCATAGCCAATGTTACGGCAAAATTGCGGGAAACGAAACTTTTTCCCTCGCCCGGCATAGTAGACGTAAACATAACGACCCGTGCCTGAGGAGCGACGAAATCCATATTGGACCGTAACAACCTGAAAGACTCGGCCACACTGCTGGTCTTATTCTCTTCCACGACAATGGCTTGTTCTCCATCTCGGTCTTTCATTAAAGGGATTTCGCCCAATATAGGCATCGACGTATAATCCTCAATATCTTTACGCCCCCTCACACCGGTGTTCCACAATAATCGCAAAAGCTGTATCGCCAACGGTATAATGAGTCCCACTATAAAGGCTCCCATCAATAACATTCTGCGAGCCGGGGCGACGGGCGCCGACGAACCGAAGGGTGACTCAATTACCCGTATATTGGCCTCGGTAATAGCCAACTGCAAAGCATTCTCTTCTCGTTTATTCAGCAAGAATGTATACAACGACTCTTTAATACTTTGCTGACGTATAATGCCCAAAGCCTTTTTCTCTTGTTGAGGGACCGACTCGATATGGTCGAGAGTTTGCGACTCGACCTCCCGGGCCTTTTTCAATTTTAGTTTCAGTGTAGACAGATAACTATCCATCGAGGCTGTAAGATTGACTCTTACCGCGGCTAAATTATTGTCTAAATCTTTTACCAAAGGGTTATTCTCACCCGAATTAGCGGCTAATCTTTCTCTCTGTAACAGAATCTCGTTATAGGTCGTTATCTGATTTTGCAAGCCACTATCCCCTACCCCCGATACATTGGGTATCAACTGCTTACTATGTTCATTATCGGTCAAATAACGTTCTACCGCCCGTGCGATGGCATACTCGGTTTCCAGCTGCACCAATTCGTCTCTCATCTTACTGCTTTCGCTCATAAATTGAGTGGCCGCTGCATCTATACTGACAATGCGATTCTTTTGCTTGAAATCGGTCAATTCATTCTCTACATCACCCAACTCTTTACTGATAATTTCGACTCGTTCATTAATAAATTTAGCCGTACTGGTCGCAATGCGGTTTTTATCTTCGATAATCGTTTCCCGATAAACATCAATCAAAGCGTTCAATATAGCCTCGGCACGCGAGATATTCGAGTCCACGCAGTTTATTTGTACCAATGTCGTACGTTCTCCGGCTAAAGAGGTCGAAATAAACGAATGATAAATATTTGCCGCAGTATTCAAGTCTATACGAGATACTTCGACCGGTACATTATAATAGGCCGATATTTTATCGGGGATATCCTCTACAATAAATCGACCAGCTGCGGAAATTATAGTATCACCGAACAAAAACTCTTGGCCTTCGTTATCACTTTTCTCCTTACCTATTTTGAGTTGATTCAGTAAAAAACGATTCCCATTTAAGGGCTTAATTTCCATAGAAACCGGAGCCGTATAAGCATCTAAGAAATTCACCCGGATAGGCGACTCGGCATACAACTGATCATAGTGCAACCAATTTTTTACCTGATAAGTGACGTCCAAATGTAAGCGTCCGACAACTTCACGCATTAATTGATGCGACTGCAAAATATAGATTTCATTCTCGACTCCGCTACCCGATATGCCCCCATTTAATTCAAGAACAGCCGACATATCGTTTCCCGATTTGTTTTCGCTCTTCACTAACATTACCGCGCTTCTCTTGTATAACGGTGTTTGCATAGCTAAATAAAACCATGCGACCGACATACATATAACGACCGATAGCACAATCCAATACCAATTATCGAATACCAACTCGACAATATCCCGCAGGGTTACCCCACCTTCATTTTTCTTATCGTTCTTAGTTTCTTGAATGAGCTCCATATAGAGATGTTACTTATCTTTTAACACAATAATCATAGACACAATAGACAGCACCGATGCTACAAGAGATATAATACTACTACCGGCAGAAATAAACGACAAGGTCGAGCTACCTTTCACTCCTATCGATTTATTAGGCTGCACATAGATTACATCGTTCTGCTTTAAATAATAACAAGGTGATTCCAATACTTTTTCGCCCGAAGTTAAATCCACGGTATAAGTTTTTCGTTGGTCTCCGTCCTCGCGTATTACCAATATATTATCCCGTTTTCCCGAGGGAGTCAAGTCCCCTGCCATAGTCAAGGCTTCAAGAAGCGTAATACGGTCTCCCGATATAGTTTGCACACCGGGACTGTTTACTTCACCCATTACCGAAACCTTAAATCCCTTTATCTGTACATTCACCACAGGATCTTTTACATATTCCCCCTCGATGAGCTTGTTCTCGACGGCATCGGCCAACTCTCTTCTCGATAATCCACCGGCCTGCATCTCACCCAAAATAGGAACTTCTATTTTCCCGTCCTTATCGACCCTTAAACCGACAGTTTCCTGTATCGTGGTCGATGCCCCCGTACTACCTAATACCTGACTATTGCTGAATATTTCCAGCAACTCACCATCTTTACTACTCACTGTTATGAGTAACTGGTCGTCCGGGACAATCTTTAATTCATAGTCTTGTGCTATGGTTTGAGGGGATTGCTCCAAGCCATCGGCTCCTTGCAAATAAACCATTTTCTTAGAAGGCACACATGATACCAAACCTACAAGTATCACAGCCAAGAGAATTTTCGAAATATATTTCATTTGTCTAAAATAACAATTTAACATATCAAGCCTTTGAACCAGCCACTTTCCTATTAATCTTTTTAGTAAGATAAAGTTGCATAATGGTCCAAATAAAAATGTCTAAAAATAATAATAAATTTATATTTATACGAGTCAATAACAACAAATTCATGGCTGCAAAACCAGCAGAGATTAACAATATCGTAATCATAGCTGCTCGATGCGAAAATCCTAATGCTAAAAATTTATGATGAATATGATTTTTATCAGGACTGAAAATGTTTTTACCGAAACGTGCCCTATGCAAAATTACCCGAACGACATCAAATACCGGTGTAATCAGCAAAGAAAAAGCAACTACGATAGCATCGGGAACTCGATGTAACACTGCATTATCATACATGCTGAACCGAATCGCCAAAATACTCAATATAAAGCCAATGGTCAACGATCCGGTGTCACCCATAAAAATTTTTCTACCTCGGTTTGGATTTCCGAAAACATTATAATAAAAAAACGGAATAATCGTTCCCAAAGTTACGATAGCGAGAGCCGCATACAGCCATTCCCTCTGATAAATAAACAATATAGTAAAAAATAACAATGCTATTCCGCTCAATCCAGAAGCCAGTCCATCTATTCCATCTATCAGATTTATAGCGTTAGTAATAAAAACAATAGTAAATACAGTAAACGGAAGTCCCACTACCGGAGGTAATTCATAAATTCCGAAGATTCCATAAAGATTATTGATCCATAATCCCGAAGACACCAACAAAATGGCACAAAATATTTGAACAATAAATTTCTGACGATAGCGAACTCCGATCAAGTCATCGGTAATACCTGTCAAATACAACAGCAATAAACTACTCAACCCAAAAGATAGAACGGACGTATCACTCCCTCCGATAATAGAGGGAAACAATTCCTCCCCGTAAATTCTATTCAGCCCTATCATCAAAGAAAGAGTAAAAATAACGGCAGGGAAAAACGAAACACCTCCCAGACGAGGTATTATACCCTTGTGCACTTTTCGTTCATCTGGCATATCGAATAAATGCTTTTTAAACGATATCAATAAAATTCTTGGAATAATAAAAATAGAAAATCCCAAACTAATAAAAAATGACAACAATAAAATCGAAATATAACCCATAAAATATTAGATTTAATTCATCATTTTCAATACTAATAAACCCAATTTTTTCAACATATTGACCCAATTCTATGCAAAAATATCTTTATCCACTAACGCCCCCTCTATGAAAGAAATCAATCCTATCTGTTAACCCAAAATCTCAGGCGAAAGAAATTACTTTATTTTTTATGCATTCCTTAAATATACGCCTCTATACTACTGGGGGACACCGAAAAGAAAGCTTTTCCCGGCTCTAAGAATCACTTATAACCCCTCTTTAACCCATCCCTATCTCAGTGGATAATCATTATTGGAAGGGTAAATAAATATAACGCTTCATACAAGAGATAGATTACTATAAACTATCAATTTCAGAAGAACTACATTTACTTTTCTGTGAAGAACAGGGTAAATAACAACAGAATAACTTAAACATATCTGTATATTATACTAACTCTGACTTCACAGAGTTTTGCAAAGGTAGCTACATTTCTTAAAAAACACAATAAAATCTTACAAAAAATACTTCCATTCTACAAAAATCCAGATAAATATATAGTATTGAGCAGTTTACAAATTATTTATTAAATATTAAACAAACCAGTAAAAAAACAGAAATTAAAAACACTTAATAATCACATAAAAAACTGACATTTATGTATAGTTCAGAAACCACCGGACAACAGTTTATACAACACAGCCGCTCTTTCATTTTTGAATATTACCGAATGCAACGTAATATAAAAAATGGGTGTATTTACAGCATATATATCAAGTATCCTGTGTAAACTACATAAGCAAAAATCATAAATACACCTTCCACCCGAGTAATCGTACGTACCTTATAATATCTCCCGGCAAAGAACAGCAACAAAGAAACCGCTAATAAATAAAATAGATCGACATTCGTTATTCCACCCAAAGGTAATGGGGTAATAGTAGCGCTCATGCCCAATACAAAAAAGACATTGAACAGGTTGGATCCGATCACATTCCCAATAGCAATCTCAGGATTTTTTTTCAAAGCAGCTACCACCGAAGTAGCCAATTCAGGAAGAGAAGTCCCCATAGCAACAAGAGTCAATCCTATAACAGACTCTCCTACTCCCAACGACCGGGCTATCTCGCTCGACCCATCGACAAAAAGCCGACCACCGAAAATCAAAGCGACAAGCCCTCCAACGATATACAATAAACAACGCCATGCAGACAACGGTCTAATTTCAGCTTGCTCCTCTCCTGTATTATCGTGTGCAATAGCAAACGTATACCCGAGAAATATGGCAAAAAAACAAAGCATAAGCAAACCGTCCGCCCTATTCAGGATATTCTCCGTACCGGTTTCCAAAAACACATCGTTAGCGCAAATCAAGACAACCACACACGAGAGAATGGCGAGCGGTATTTCTTTTGTCAATGTTCCTTTGGTTATTGTTATAGGAGCAACAACTGCTGTCACACCCACGATCATCAAAATATTAAAAATGTTGCTGCCCACAACATTTCCGATAGAAAGCTCGGCACTCCCATTAATAGCCGATACGATGCTAACTGTCAATTCGGGAGCCGAAGTTCCAAAGGCCACGATAGTTAAACCTATTACCAGCGATGATATATTAAACCTTTTAGCCAATGCAGCCGCTCCATCGGTCAAAAAATTAGCACCAGACAGAATTAAGCCCAAACCCACAAGTAAAAACAAAACACTCATCATAAACCTGCTTATATTTATATGTAGGCAAATATACAGGAAATATGCCTAATATGAAAATCCACATCGGACCGGAGACGCTCTTTTTCGTCCAATACGACCCGAAAGCAACTTGGTTCGGTCAATCGAAACCAGCTTTTCGGTGAAAAAGAATCTTTCTTCAAAAACAAAACACGTCCCCCCCCCTTAAAAAACGCCTCTATCGTCTTATTCGAATAAGCATATCTTCATTAATTTATATTAAGAAATATCAGCTGTAAGAAAATAATCCATACCTTTGTTTGCAAACAAAGGGGTGCCTAAAAGCGGCTGAGATTATACCCTATGAACCTGATACGGATAATGCCGGCGCAGGAATTGTTCATAGTTCTATCTTTTTCAATACGGTTTTACGTGCGTCCCCTTAAATGAAACAAACCGTATGAAAACTTATCCTGTCGTATTGACAATAGCCGGTTCGGATAGCAGTGGAGGAGCCGGAATACAAGCCGATTTGAAAACCATGTCGGCCATCGGGGTGTTCGGCACATCGGCTATCACGGCCATTACGGCACAAAACACCTGCGAAGTGAGGGCCATACAAGGTATCGAACCCGATATCGTGCGGCAACAAATCGAAGCCGTACTCGACGATCTACCTTGTACAACCGTTAAATTAGGCATGCTATACTCTCGCGCGACCATCGAAACGATCGCCGATTGCCTGCAACGTTATCCGTTACGGAATATCGTGCTCGATCCGGTTATGGTTTCTACTTCGGGTTGTCGGCTAATCGAGGAAGAAGCTATCTCTGCTGTTAAAACACTATTGTTGCCACAGGCGACAGTCATCACGCCCAATATTCCCGAAGCCGAGATACTGAGCGGACTTGCCATCGACAGTGAGAAAGATATGGAAAAAGCAGCCAACAGACTGTTTCAAGTCGGTTGTCGTGCCGTTCTTGTGAAGGGAGGACATTTGAATGGTGCAGAATCCTGCGACATACTCTTTATGCCCGATTCTGTTCCTGTTCGCTACACCTCACCCCGCATTTCTACCCGGAACACACACGGAACAGGGTGTACCTTTTCTTCTGCCATCGCCTCTTATCTGGCGTTGGGACACATGTTGACCGATGCCGTTTCCCTCGCAAAAAAATATCTCACCCAAGCGTTACAGGCCGGAGCCGACATTGCAATAGGAAACGGACATGGTTCGGTAAACCATTTTTTCGCCCCTCGTGTTTTAACCCCATTAAACCCAATTAAAGATGAAAATCTATATTAATCAAAAGGAAATAGAAACCCAAGACAGCATTTCCGTAAAAGAGTTACTCGATATACAACAAATCGCCATCGAAGGTACGGCTATCGCCATCGACAACAAGCTGGTTCCCAAAAATGAATGGAACGACCGTATTTTAACCGATGGAAACAAGATAACGATTATCCGGGCTACATTCGGAGGATAGATAACGAACGGATTTCTCGAAATGAAATATATAGGCATCACAGAAGAACGCCCCATAGAACAGGAAAGCCGCTTAATCACCGCCCTGCTCGACAACGGATTGGATTTACTCCACCTCCGCAAACCGAAGTATTCCGGAGAAAAGACAGAGCAACTGTTACTCTCGATTCCTCCCCGCTATTACGCTCGAATAGTACTTCACGACCATTTCGAACTGGCAGAAAAATACCGGCTTGCCGGTGTTCATCTCAATGGAAGGAATCCGCATTACCGACCTCTGTCGAACGACTATATCCCCACCCTATCCCGCTCTTGCCATTCCATCGAGGAACTGACGGACGGACAACAATACGACTATCTGTTTTTAAGCCCCATCTTCGACAGCATATCGAAAAAGGGATACCGTTCCGCATTCTCGCCCGAACAACTGACTAAGGCCGGGAAGGAAGGTGTTATCAACGAGAGAGTCATTGCCTTAGGCGGTATCACCCCCGAAAAGAAAACTGCTATAAAGGATTGGAATTTCGGAGGGATCGCCGTACTTGGTTTCCTGTGGCAGGAACCGACCATTGCAGGGGTTATTCGACAACTCACGCGATTAAGAAACGATTAATACGAACAAAATATGTTACAATTCATTACCCACCAGACACCCCGATTCGGAATCATAGAGGGAGCAGTCGCCGCCTTGAACGGAGGTTGCAAATGGATACAGCTCCGTATGAAAGGTGCTCCTATCGAAGCTGTCAGGCAAACCGCCCAGCAACTCATTCCGCTCTGTAAAGAACATGAAGCCATACTCGTCCTCGACGATTATGCCCAACTGGCGGCCGACCTCGACATAGACGGCGTCCATCTGGGAAAGCTCGACATGCCTGTTTCCGAAGCTCGTCTGCTTATCGGCGAGAAATACATTATCGGAGGAACGGCGAATACCTTTGAAGACATACAAGGATTAGTCCGGCAAGATGCCGATTATATCGGTTTGGGACCATTCCGATATACCGAGACGAAAAAGAACCTGAGTCCTATCCTCGGCCTCGAAGGTTATGCCCGAATCATGGAACAATGCCGGACGAACGACTTGAAAATTCCGGTGGTCGCCATCGGAGGTATCACAGCCGACGATATTCCGGCCATCATGGAAACCGGAGTGTCGGGAATCGCTTTATCGGGAACTATCTTGCAAGCCGAAGATCCTGAAAAGGAAACTAAAAAAATAATAGACCTATTAAATAAATATCGTAAAGCATGAACAAATTAATTATCGGAGGACGGGAATTTTCCTCCCGCTTATTCGTAGGAACCGGGAAATTCAGCTCAAATGAACTAATGGAAAAAGCCATCGAAGCCTCCGGATCCGAAATGATTACCGTGGCCATGAAACGTATCAACATGACCCAAGAAGCCACAGACGATATGTTGACACACATCGACCGCAATAGAGTACAATTTCTACCTAACACATCGGGAGTACGCAATGCCGAGGAGGCCGTACTTGCGGCTCAATTTTCCAGAGAATGTTTCGGGACCGATTTCGTTAAACTCGAAATCCACCCCGATCCCAAATATCTCCTACCCGATCCTGTGGAAACCTTGAAAGCTACCGAACAACTGGCAAAACTGGGATTCGTGGTACTTCCCTATATTCAAGCAGACCCCGTACTTTGTAAACGGCTCGAAGAAGTCGGCGCTGCCACCGTAATGCCCTTAGGCGCACCAATAGGCACTAACAAAGGATTGCGCACTCGCGACTTCTTGCAAATTATCATCGAACAAAGTAATGTACCTGTTATCGTCGATGCTGGGATAGGTGCTCCTTCCCATGCCGCAGAAGCTATGGAACTGGGAGCCGATGCTGTGTTGGTAAATACGGCTATCGCCGTCGCCGGGAATCCCGTAGAAATGGCTATCGCATTCAAACAGGCTGTCGAAGCCGGCCGCCGGGCATACGAAGCCGGATTAGGCGCACAATACCATTTTGCACAAGCCAGCAGCCCGTTAACCTCTTTTTTAGATTAAACGCAAAAGTAATATGGACACAAAAAAAATAATCAAAGATTCTTATCCCAGTTCTGAAAAAATATATATTCCGGGGAAATTATTTCCCATACAGGTGGGGATGCGAAAAATAAACCTCACCGACACAGTCACCGTAGAAAACGGAAAACGGATACACACGCCCAACGCTCCCGTATACGTATACGACACCAGTGGGCCTTATACCGATCCCGATATTACAGTAGATATAGACAAAGGGCTTCCACGTCTGCGCGAATCATGGATTACGGCGCGAGGCGATGTGGAGCGACAAGACGATATCACCTCGGAATACGGCCGTGCCCGTCGTGACGACCCGTCTCTCGACCCTATACGGTTCAAAAATACTCCCCTTCCCTACAAAGCCAAACCGGGACATACCATCACGCAAATGTATTATGCCCGACAGGGAATCGTCACGGCCGAAATGGAATATGTCGCCATACGGGAAAACTTGCAAAACGAACAATTAGGCATTAAAAGCCACATCACACCCGAATTCGTGCGACAAGAGATAGCCGCCGGGCGAGCGATCATTCCGGCGAATATCAACCACCCGGAAGCCGAGCCGATGATTATCGGCCGTAATTTTTTGGTCAAATTAAACACTAACATCGGGAACTCTGCGCTATCCTCGGGTATAGAAGAAGAGATCGACAAAGCCGTATGGAGTTGCCACTGGGGGGGCGACACACTGATGGATCTATCGACCGGCGACCACATACACGAAACCCGTGAGTGGATTATCCGGAACTGTCCTGTCCCCGTGGGAACTGTCCCCATCTACCAAGCCCTTGAAAAAGTAAATGGAAAAGTCGAAAATCTGTCGTGGGAGATTTACCGCGACACACTTATCGAACAATGCGAGCAAGGAGTGGACTATTTCACCATTCACGCCGGCGTGTTGAAAGCTCATGCCGATTTGGTGGGTGAACGTCTTACCGGAATCGTATCGCGCGGAGGGTCTATTATGACAAAATGGTGCGTCATTCACAATCAGGAAAGTTTCCTGTACACACATTTCGATGAAATCTGTGAAATCTTAAAACAATATGACGTAGCGATTTCTCTGGGTGACGGTATGCGTCCGGGCTCGATACACGATGCCAACGACCGTTCGCAATTCCTCGAACTCGATGTGTTGGGCGAACTCACTACAAAAGCATGGGCTCATGATGTACAGGTCATTATCGAAGGTCCCGGCCATATCCCCATGCACAAAATCAAAGAAAATATGGAAAGAGAACTGAACAGTTGCCACGAAGCTCCTTTCTATACGTTAGGCCCATTGACGACCGACATCGCACCGGGATACGACCACATTACATCGGCTATCGGAGCGGCTCAAATCGCGTGGTTAGGCACAGCTATGATCTGTTATGTAACCCCCAAAGAGCACTTGGGATTACCCGATCGAGAAGATGTGCGTAACGGTGTTATCGCTTATAAAATAGCTGCACATGCCGCCGACCTTGCCAAAGGATTTCCCGGAGCACAAATACGCGATGATGCCATGAGCAAGGCCCGGTATGAGTTCCGCTGGAAAGACCAATTCAATTTGGCACTCGATCCCGAACGTGCCCTTGAATACTACAAACAAGGCTCGTTCCACGACGGTAATTATTGTACCATGTGCGGACCAAACTTCTGCGCCATGCGCCTGTCGCAAGATATTACCGACTGTATAGAAAAGGAATGATAAACCTGTTCATGACTCAAACACGTAATATGAAAATATTGATACTAAACGGAAGCCCGAGAAGCAACGGCTTGATAAGCCGAATTTTGGACACGATGGCCAACGAGGCTCGGCAACACCATGCCGAGGTAGAAGTCGTACCGGTGTGCCGGTTAGACATACACCCTTGCACTGGCTGCATGAGTTGCCGCAGTCGCCATAACTGCGTCCTGCCAGAGGACGATGCCCAACGCACCCTCGCCAAAATTGTAGAGGCCGATGCCCTCGTCATCGGATCTCCTTGTTATTGGGGCAACATGAGCGGACAGTTGAAAATCCTGTTCGACCGACTGGTCTACGGCTTGATGGGTGAAAGTCCGAAAGGATTTCCCCTCCCCCTACACAAAAGCAAAAAGGCCGTTATTGTAAGCACTGGTTCCACCCCATGGCCTTTCAATATCTGGTTCAACCAAACCCGAGGTACGGTAAAAGCACTGCGTGAAA
>OGGU01000544.1_pt1 | contig 27978 bp, 26 predicted proteins | sample 1571241 | NCBI WGS metagenome assembly OGGU01 (sample SAMEA2581934, study PRJEB24529) | metagenome | biome: Human gut stool | place: China | collected 2011
AGTCTCCGCCGCATCTACGCCCGAGGGAGCAGTCCTTTTCTGCTGGGTTATGAAAGACATCCCAATTATTTAGACAGAGCATTTGAGAATACATGTGCGGAAGTTAAAAACAAGAATCTAGTATGTGCGAAAAATCAAGAAATACATGCGGACAATTCAAAAACAGGAATTAGGTATGTGAAAAAAAGTAGGAAACACATGCGAATAACTCAAAAGTCATAATTAGGTATGTATAACAAGTCGGAAAATACATGCTTTAAAGCAAAAAATAATGATCCGGCATGTATGATAACTGGGAAAACACATGCGCAATAGGCTAAAACGGAAAATAGGTATGTATATTGCTTTAGAAAACACATGTATAAAATTTAAAAATAAGAATTAAGTATGTAAATGACTTTGGAGAAATACAGAAACTTATTGGGATATTGAGAGTTGGTTGAATAGTTGTTCTAAAAACTTCGTGGGGTCTATAGAAGATAAATTTCCCTGTAGATACTTTTTGGGGATGGGTAAAAAGCAAAAACTAAACAATATGGGCCTATAGCGAAAAATTCGCCTGCCAGATACTCAATTTCTTCAAAATGAGTATCTCAGAGCCAGTTTTTTCCCTATAGACCCATATTCAGCTTTTTATGCGTTATTTGCAGCGAATTTTGTATCTCACAACTCAGTTTTTCTGTATAGACCCAAAACACAGAACGCCCACGGTGGACGGAATGTCATGCCGCGATGTCTGTCGGAGGGCGTTGATATTTTCTTGAAAAGTGCTGAAAAACAGGGGGAAAGCGGACACGATGTCCGCGTCAGCCAAGCCATGCTTGCATGGCTTTTGGACGCCATGGATGGCGTCTGTAGGCGGCCCCGTCATGATGAGAACCGCTGTATCACTTTTCAATAGAAATTTCACACCTGGAGACGTGACATCAAGCCGTGATGTTCCGTTCGCCGTGGGCGTTCGTGGGGTCTATGGCAACCCTACGTTACGAGCCATGCACCCAATTCATAAATGTGTCGCAAAGGGCGCTCCACTTACAAATATTTTTTTAACAGATCTACCTTGTCCAGTTTCTCCCAGGGCAGATCCACATCGGTGCGTCCGAAGTGACCGTAGGAAGAGGTCTGCTTATAGATAGGTCTGCGCAGATCCAGCATCTTGATGATTCCTGCAGGTCTTAAATCAAAATTCTCACGGATGATCTCTACCAGCTTGTCATCGTGCAGTTTGCCGGTGCCGAAGGTATCTACCATGATGGAGGTAGGCTGTGCGACGCCGATAGCGTAAGACAGCTGAATTTCACACTTCTCAGCCAGTCCTGCCGCTACGATATTTTTAGCAACATAACGAGCGGCATAAGCGGCACTTCTGTCCACCTTGGTACAGTCCTTGCCGGAGAAAGCTCCGCCGCCGTGACGGGCATATCCGCCGTAGGTGTCTACGATGATCTTACGACCGGTCAGTCCGCTGTCACCGTTGGGTCCGCCGATCACGAAACGTCCGGTAGGATTAATGAAAAATTTGGTATCTGCGTCGATCATGTCTGTGGGCAGGATCGGATCGAATACGTATTTTTTAATGTCCTCATGAATCTGCTCCTGAGATACATGCTCGTCATGCTGGGTAGACAGAACAACAGCTTCCAGACGGACAGGCTTGCCATTCTCATCATACTCTACAGATACCTGGCTCTTACCATCGGGTCTTAAATAAGATAATGTTCCGTCCTTACGTACCTTGGTCAGCTGTCTGGTCAGCTTGTGTGCCAGGGAGATAGGATACGGCATATATTCCGGAGTCTCATCGGTAGCAAAACCGAACATCATGCCCTGGTCTCCTGCACCGATCGCATCCAGCTGCTCGTCAGTCATATGACTCTCTCTTGCTTCCAGTGCCTTGTCTACGCCCATAGCGATATCGGCAGACTGCTTGTCCAGAGACACCATAACGGCACAGGTATTGCCATCGAAGCCTTTCTCGGAAGAGTCATAACCGATCTCGGTCACGGTCTTACGAACGATAGCGGGAATATCAATGTTAGCCTTGGTGGTGATCTCACCCATTACCAGTACGAAACCGGTGTTGGTGCAGGTCTCACATGCTACACGGCTGAACGGATCCTGCTCCATCAGTGCATCCAGCACCGCATCAGATACAGCATCACAGATTTTATCGGGATGTCCTTCGGTTACGGACTCCGATGTAAATAAACGTTTTTCCATTTGTCCTCCATTCTGCTTCCCTATGGGAAGAGGGTCTAGTGGTGTATAAGTTACTTAAAGTCCTATCATCCAACGCCATATTCTCAAAATCGCATCTTCGATGCCAGTCGTTCTGAATGATACAAAAAAGTCCGCTTTGTTAAGCGGACTGATTTAACGATTGATCAAATCCTCTTATTGTTCGACAATTGCTCGCTCAGGTGGGCACCTTCCGCATCTCGTATGCGGGGTTGCCGTGGCTTCCTCGATCCTATGTATCTCCACCACTCTGAATAAGGGAAAGTCTATATGAACTTTTCTACGTAGGCTAGCTTACTATGAGATGCCCTATTTGTCAACAGACATTTTTTCTCAGTTGTAGCACGCACTCAGTTGTAGCATCAGTAATCCCGACAGGATCAACCGATCTTTAATTTGAACTTCCGTAAATCTCTCTCGGTCTCGACCAGTTCGATCTGCGCTCCCAGTCCCTGTAATTTCAGATGGAAGTCTTCATAACCTCTCTCAATATAGCGGATGTCATCCACGGTGGAAAAGCCTTCCGCAGACATTGCTGCCAGTACCAGTGCGGCACCTGCCCGCAGATCCGGTGCTGAAATATTCGCTCCGGTATATCTGGATACACCGTCAATGATGGCGGTATTGCCTTCTACTTTGATATTGGCTCCCATACGGGTCAGTTCATCTACATATTTGAACCGGTTCTCGAAAATACTCTCGGTCACGATGCTGGTCCCTTTGGACAGTCCCAGTGCCACGGTGATCTGCGGCTGCATATCGGTAGGGAATCCGGGATAAGGCAGAGTCTTCACCTGCGTATGCTGCAGAGGCTTGGATGCCACCACGCGGATACAGTCATCCGCTTCCTCTACTTCACAGCCGATCTCCAGAAGCTTCGCCGTAATAGACTCCAGATGCTTGGGGATCACATTTTTCACCGTTACATCGCCCTTGGTCACCGCTGCCGCGAACATAAATGTGCCCGCCTCGATCTGGTCGGGGATCACGGCATACTCAGTACCATGCAGATGGGATACACCCTTGATACGGATCACATCCGTACCGGCGCCCTTGATGTTGGCTCCCATACTGTTCAAAAAGTTCGCCAGGTCTACCACATGGGGCTCCTTCGCTGAATTCTCGATAATGGTGGTGCCTTCTGCCATTACAGCGGCCATCATGATATTGATGGTAGCACCAACGCTGACCACATCCATATAGATATGACTGCCGCGAAGATGCTCCGCATGGGTCTTGATCAGTCCATGCTCAATCTTCACCTCCGCACCCAGGGCACGGAATCCCTTGATGTGCTGGTCAATGGCACGACAGCCGATATCACAGCCGCCGGGAAGTGCCACCTCCGCATGCTTATATTTTCCCAAAAGAGCACCGATCAGATAATAGGAAGCTCTGATCTTCTTGATATTTTCATCTTCTACTACCAGTTCACTGATATTGGATGCGTTGAGAGTCACCTTATGGCGATCGGTGCGCTTTACGATCACGCCAATGTTCTCCATAGCACACAAAAGTACGTTCGTGTCTCTTACATCCGGCATATTTTCTATATAAACAGTCTCATCCGTCATTACGGAAGCAGCAAGAATAGGAAGTGCCGCATTCTTAGCACCTCCTATTTCTACTTCTCCGACTAATGGATTACCGCCTTTGATTGCGTATTGTTCCATTGTTTCTTACCTCTGTTATTCTCAGATCAGAAAAACCTTCTTAAGCACTTATACCACATTTTGGGGAATTTGTAAATACAACACCCTAATTCAGGTACTTGAGCGGGTTCACCTGGCTGCCGTTAATCAGAATCTCAAAATGAAGATGAGGTCCCGTACTGATACCGGTATTTCCGCTGAGTGCGATACGTTCTCCCTGTTTTACCGTCTGCCCTGCCTTGACCAGTACCTTGCTTAAATGACCGTATCTGGTCTGTCTGCCGTCCTCATGGTTAATGTAGACACAATAACCGTATCCGCTTCCCCATCCGGCTTTCGCAACGGTTCCGCCGCAGGATGCAAATACCGCAGTTCCGGTAGGAACCGACCAGTCTATTCCCTTATGATAGCTGCTGGCACCCTTGGTAGGTGACTTTCTCCGTCCAAATCCGGACGACTGACGTCCGCCGGAGATCGGTTTGATATAGGTGGGAGGAATCTTGGTTCCCCGTTCTACGATCTTCGGAACCGCCTCCATAACAACCTCTTCCTTCAGAATATCCCTGGTCACCTCTCTGTCATTCAGATAGGATACGTCTGCCACCACGCGGCGGAAGCCCGCGGAAGGCTGCTGTAAGATCTTGGTCTGTGTCGTATACCAGGAATCGTTATCCACATAGATTACATCTGCATCGTAGATTTCTTCGTAGTAATTCTGTTCCATGCGCTCCACGGACAGCTCGGGCTCCGGCACGGTAATGATCAGCTTGTCTCCCACACGGATCGTGGAATTCTCATCCGTCAGCGTCTCACTGTTCATGGCAATGATCTGGTCAATGGGAATATTGACTTTGATAGAAATCTCAGACAGGGTATCTCCGCTGACAACTTCGTATTCTCCGGGAGTCTCCTGCTCCTTGATCACATCCTCGATCGCCTGATCCAACGGCGTCAGCATATTCTCCGGAAGATAGGTCTCCACGATCTCTACCTTCTCCGCAAAATCCATAGTCATCAGACCCAGCTCGTAGTCCTCGAAATCCTTTTCTTCCTGTTGATCTGCCTGAGCGCCGGCCTGATCCAGGGCTGTCTGTACACCACCTGCATAGATGGCTTCTTCCTTCTGCTCTTCCTGTGCGGTCAGTTCCTGATGATTCACCACTTCTGTGGTAAGCACATTGAATTCCTTCTGTGCATCATGCGTCAGTTCCACACTGAATTTTTCTTCCGAATCATATTTGTCCACTGCTGCCTGCAGCAGAGATTTCACCTCATCCACACTGGACAGGTTAACCATGTATTCATTTACCTTCATAGTATAAGATCTGTGGGATGTCTCACGGATACTGCTCTCCAGCTCACGCTCCATGGCTGCCAGCATGGTATCTTCCCCTGTCAGTGTGCCCCACAAAGCTTCTTCGCCCACAAGCTTCAGATCTGCGTCTATAAAAATCATATCCTCGCTCTGGGAAGCGATATTTCTTCTGGCTTCCTGTAAAAGCTGTTCGGCTCTGTCCGCTTCGCTTACGGTTCCGATCTCCGTTCCGTTCAAAAATACATGAAAGTAATTTTCTCCGGTCTTCTCAAACGCTGTATATCCTTTTAGGAAAAAAAGACTCACAAAAATAGTTACCAGCGTGGTTTTCACATATGTATATTTTACTCTCTTTGAGTAAGATGTCAGTTTCTTCATGGATTCCTTCTCAATCTATTGTATCTATATCAGTATGTCCACATAGAACTTTTTTATGCCGATCTGTTGTAATAACTTTGTAACATATAGATTCTATCAGCATTTATATGCCTTGTAAAGCAAGAATATCTGTTCGATTTATATGTTTTCCGCCGACGTATTCTATGCTATACTAACTATATTGGAAAAAGTTTTGCAGAGAGGAGCTGCCTATGCCGGACCGCGATCGTCTTATTTTTCATATTGATGTTAATTCCGCCTTTTTAAGCTGGACGGCACTGGAGCGTCTGGCGCAGGGAGATTCCGTGGATCTGCGCACCATTCCCGCCATTGTGGGGGGCGATACTTCCACCAGACATGGCGTCGTACTGGCCAAATCCATCCCCGCCAAGGCCTTCGGTATCACTACGGGGGAGCCTGTGGTCAACGCCCTGCGGAAATGTCCTCATCTGGTCATGGCCTCTCCGGATCATTCCATGTACCGCGAAAAAAGCCGGCTGCTCATGGAACATCTGTCGGGTATCTGCCCGGACATTGAACAGGTCAGCATTGATGAATGTTATATGGATTATTCCCCGATCGCGGCGCAGTATTCTTCTCCGGAAGCTGCCGCTGCTTACATTCGTGATTCTGTGCGGGAAAAATTTCATTTTACTGTAAATGTTGGGATTTCGGACCGAAAGGTCCTGGCCAAGATGGCCTCGGATTTTCAAAAACCGGATAAGACACATACCTTATATCAGGAAGAGATCCCGGAAAAGATGTGGCCGCTTCCCGTCTCTACCCTGTTCACCTGCGGACATTCCAGTGCGGAAACTCTTCGGAAACTGGGGATCCTCACCATAGGTGACCTGGCGAAGACAGACCCTGTCATTTTGGAATCGCATCTTAAAAGCCACGGCCGTAGTCTGTGGAAATATGCCAATGGCTTAGACGATTCCGTTGTAGCACTCGTTCCTTCCAAAGCAAAAGGGATCGGCAATTCTACCACGTTAAGCAGTGATGCTCTGACGGAAGAGGACGCACGTAAGGTATTACTGTCCCTCTGTGAATCCGTGGGGCAGCGCCTGCGCTCCTCCCATCAGCTGGCAGGCCAGGTATGCACCGAGATCCGCTACAGCGATTTTCGCAATGTTTCTCACCAGATGCCCCTGGCCGTCCCTACCGCCTCTCCGGATCTGTTGTTGGAAAGCGCCGTTTCCCTATTCGGCGAACTGTGGGACGGAACTCCCATCCGGCTGTTGGGCGTACGCACCTCCAAGCTGGTACCCGAGGATGAACCGGTCCAGCTCAGTCTGTTTGATTACACCACACCACGCTCTGAGAAACAGCAGAAGCTGGATGCTGCTCTGGATGATATCCGTGCAAAATACGGAAAGGATGCTGTAAAACGTGGAAGTTTTGTTTAATGCTGTGTGGTGATGATCATATTGCATACCGCTTTCTCTTCACCGGCATTGCGGTATACATGTTTTCTGTCACATGCAAAATAAAGTGAGCGTCCCCTTTTCACATGAAAACTCTGATCGTCCAGTATAAGTTCGATCTCACCGGATACTACCGTCAGATACTCCCATGTCTGTTCTCCGTAGGATTCACTTTCCATCTGTGCTTTTCCGTCCAGTTCTCCCTGATAGATTTCAAAATTCCTGCTGGCATCAAACGGAAGCATCACATAGATCCGGTACTGGCCTTCCTTTTCCTTGAAGACCGGTGCCTCCTCCGGAGAGGGCATGACCATGATCTCTTTTCTGTCATAGATCAGCTGCTCGAAAGGCACCTTCAAACCCTCCACGATTTTTCCTATAGTGGACACCGTGGGATTGGATCCTCCCCGTTCGATCTGTCCCAGCATGCTTTTACTCACTCCGGTGCGTTCTGCCAGCATATCCAGACTCATATTTTTGGACTTACGAATTCTTTTGAGATTCAATGCTATGTTTTTATCCAACTGTGTCATACACTCACCCAGACTTTCCGCATAAAAAAAGCACCAGACGCCTGTCTGATGCTACTTCTTCGTAGTAAATAAATATTTATGTTTATGATATCCGACTTGGTGCCAAACGTCAAGTTCTTTTTTTCCGGACACTGTACCCGAAGGTGCCCAATAATTCTCCACAACCAAAGTATGATCCATGGGAATACATGATCGGTTCCGCCTGTTCCAGATGGAACTTGTGGTTCTCGTCCATATATTTTTCGTCAGCATGAACAGCTACCACATCCGCCAGAAACATATCGTGAGATCCCAACGGCATGATCTGGCGTACCTTGCATTCGATGTTCACGGGACTCTCGCCGATCATCGGCGCTTTCACCACGGATGCAGGGACTGCCGTAAGCTTCATCTCTTTAAATTTATCCACATCCCGTCCACTTCTGACACCGCAGTAGTCCGTGGCGTAGACCAGTTCCTTCGTAGTCAGATTGATCACAAACTCTCCGGTCTCCTTCAGAATCGGATAGGAATATCGCTCCGGACGCACGGAGATCGATACCATGGGCGGATTGGTACATACTGTTCCCACCCAGGCCAGGGTGATAATGTTGGGATGCCCCTCCTGATCCGCCAGACTTACCATGACCGCCGGCAGCGGATATAACATATTGCCCGGCTTCCAAAGTTCTTTACCCATAGTTAACCTCGTTTTCCGTATTTCCTAGAAGATATGAAGAATACTCAATACATGCAGTACAATATCTGCCGCAGCTACCAACAGTGCAGCGATCGATACTCCCAGCACTCCGTTTAATTTACCGTTCAGGCTTTCTTTGATCTTGCCTGCGATCGCTTCGGTCTGCTTCTCATTTTCCTCCACCACAGCCGCCTGCACATTGCGGTATACCTTTACGCATTCCTTATGGACGTTCTCATCACTTCCGTCCAGTTTCTCATCCAGATGTTTGCGCAATTCCTCCAGTTCTTCCGTGTTCTGTCGGATCTCCTCCAGCTTTGTGGTATATTCCTGCTGCAGCTCCTGCAGCTTTTCCGTATTCTCCTGCTGCATCTTGCGAATGGCAGCTACGCTTTCCTCGGAAAGCTTTGTCACCTCCGGAGCAATCGTCTCGGACATCAGTGTCTCCATCGCATGATTGACTGCTCTCAGTTCCTTATTGACCTGCTGCATCTGCGCCAGGCATTCGTCATATTCCCGTAGCTGATTCTTCAGCTGATTCATTTCCTCTGCATCCGCTGCGGAGTTGGCCTTGATCATCTCCTGGGCATTCAGCTTTTGCGCAAGTTTATCCATAAAAGTATCCATCCATTTTCCTCCAAACATATTCGTCCCTCATGTGAACCTTTTTCCGTTTCAACTGCTCCTATTTTACCATGTTTCTCCCACGGTTACAACCAAAACCCCAGGAATACTGCGTTTTCAAAGCATGTTCGTTTTTATGCAATTTGTACAATTTGTTTTTCTGTTTCTGTGCTTTTTCGTAAAATTCACCAAGTTTTCACATCATGTTCATAATTTGTTCATAATCGATTGGTATACTTTAATTACAGTCAAGGAAGAGATAAGACTTCCGGATAACAAAGCATATAAGATAAATTTTTTCATAATAGCCCAGGCGCCGAAAGGTGTCTGGGCACTCCTCATTTTATGGGGGTTTTGCATGTCACCAGCAGAAGCTTTTGCATTATTTGGATGTTCCGCTATTTAATTGTTTTTCCTCTTCTCTCTTTTTGCTGATCGCCAGGATCTCTTCGTTCAGAGACAGCATCCTTGCATCCAGATCCGATACCATGCGCGCACATTCTACCAGTTCGTTTTTGATATTCTCCGGTGCATCCCCTTCGAATTTGTAATGAATCTTATGCTCCAGGCTGGCCCAGAAATCCATGGCTACCGTACGGATCTGTACTTCTACCTTCGTATCCACTGTACGATCCGACAAATATACAGGTATGCTTACGATCATGTGATAGCTTTTGTAACCGCTGGCCTTGGGATAAGTAATGTAATCTTTCACAGCGATCACCTTAATATCTCTCTGATCCCGGATCATGTCCGCGATCCGGTAGATATCGGACGTAAAAGAACAAATAATGCGGATTCCCGCAATGTCATTTATGTACTTTACCATATTATCTATCGTAGATTCCTGTCCGTAACGTTTCAATTTCTTGACAATACTTTCGGGTGTCTTGATCCGTGCCTTAATATGTTCGATCGGATTGTACTGATGTACATGCTGGAATTCATCATTCAGGATCTGCATCTTCGTCTCCATCTGACGCAGCGCCGCACTGTATACCAGCGTAACCTCCTTCCAACTATCGATTCCATCCCCATTTTCAACCTTAAACTCCATATTCCCTCTCAATCTCTTCTGTCGCAGAAGGCTCTGCGACCATTTTGTCATATTTCTTACTTCCATAGACGCTTTTTCGTCACGAAAATTCCGTATTCGTAAATGTACTTATGATAATTATAGCATACCTCCTTTTAAAAATGTATAATTTTAACAAAACCTTTATCATTTTTTAAGATTGATTGGGCAGTTTTATTGCTTTTTACTTGCAGGTAATTCTTCTTGCGATTATAATCTATAAGCAAAGAATCCTTTGTACCACCATTTCTTAATGATAAGTTTATAAGGAGATTTTCCATGTTTCGTCTGTGGGCTAAAATATTTCAAAATAATCATATGCTGAAGGATATTTGTATCGAGGACGGCAGCAATGATACCCGTACCCATAAAGTTTTTCACTCTCTGGACGAAGTCTGCCATCAGTTTGATCTTGGTACGCCCATCTGGCTGGATCTGAACATTTCTGATTTCAAACGGCATAACAAGACCCGTTTTACCCAGGACAGTTTTGTAGAGTCCATCGATTTTGACTATCTGGAGATCCAGCTCATTGAGGAGGATTACGATGAACAGAAATTATTCCGCACAGTAGCAATTGTTATATGGCAGCAATTGCTATTGACTTTTCCTTTTTTCTGCGGTAGTATTTGCTTTGTAAGATGTAGTATTGAATACTACGTGTAGAAGTTTACAAAAGCATGTGTTGTTATTCTAATGAATAATACATCTGTTTTGCGGATAGAATGTTCTAAAAAGGAGGAGTATATTATGCAGATCACAATCAGAGAACCCGGAAGTGCCATTACACATTTTATTGCCATGATGATGGCTGTTTTTGCAACTGTTCCGCTGTTAGTCAAAGCCGGAATCCAATCCGGATGGGAGAATTTCCTGGCAATGGCAATCTTTATGGGAAGTATGATCCTGTTGTACGGCGCCAGTGCCACCTATCATTCCGTAGACCTCACCGGAAGAAGTCTGCGTGTCTTTCGTAAGCTGGACCACATGATGATCTTCGTACTAATCGCCGGATCCTATACTCCGGTATGTCTGATCGTGCTTGGTGGAAAACTGGGTTATACCCTGCTTGCCCTAGTGTGGGGTATCGCCGCTGTCGGCATGCTGGTAAAAGCCTGCTGGATCACCTGTCCCAAATGGTTTTCTTCCGTGATCTATATTGCCATGGGCTGGGTATGTGTTCTGGTATTCGGACCTTTGCTTAAGACCCTGTCAGCGCCTGCGTTCCTGTGGCTGCTGGCGGGCGGCATCATCTACCCCGTTGGCGGTGTCATCTATGCCCTGAAGCTGCCGATCTTCAATGCAAAGCATAAGTTCTTCGGCTCCCACGAAGTATTCCATTTATTTGTCATGGGCGGAAGTATCTGCCACTTTATCTTCATGTATCTGTATGTCGCATGATTTCAGTAATGTGACCGCTATACAAAAAGAAGACCGTGTGGTATTTTACCATACGGTCTTCTGAGTTTTATTTATTCTTCGTATCCGTTGGGATTATTCTTCTGCCATCTCCAGGAATCTTCACACATTTCCTTGATGCCGTTCTCCGCTTTCCAACCAAGCTCCTTCTCTGCCAGAGAAGCATCGGAATAGCAGGTAGCGATATCGCCTGCACGACGGGGCTTGATCACATAGGGAATCTTCACACCGGTAGCTGCTTCAAAGTTCTTCACAATATCCAGAACGCTGTAGCCTACGCCGGTTCCCAGGTTGTAGATCTTCAGTCCTGCATTCTCCTCGATCTTCTTCAGAGCCTTCACATGACCCTTTGCCAAGTCTACTACGTGAATGTAATCACGCACGCCGGTTCCGTCGGGGGTATCATAATCATCACCGAAGACACCCAGCTCTTTCAGCTTGCCAACTGCCACCTGTGTGATGTAAGGCATCAGGTTGTTGGGGATACCATTGGGGTTCTCACCGATGGTGCCGCTCTTGTGTGCTCCGATCGGGTTGAAGTAACGAAGCAGGATCACGTTCCATTCGGGATCTGCCTTCTGGATATCGGTCAGGATCTGCTCCAGCATGGATTTGGTCCAGCCGTAAGGGTTGGTGCACTGTCCCTTGGGGCATTCCTCTGTGATGGGGACAAATGCGGGATTACCATATACGGTAGCGCTGGAAGAGAAGATGATGCTCTTCACACCGTGTTTTCTCATAACATCTACCAGAGTCAATGTACCTGCAATATTGTTCTCGTAATATTCCCAGGGCTTCTGTACGGACTCGCCGACTGCCTTCAGTCCTGCAAAATGGATGACTGCATCGATCTGCTCCTTGCTAAAGATCTCCTCCAGCGCTTCACGATCCAGAATGTCTGCCTTATAAAAAGGAACCTTTTTGCCGGTGATAGCTTCTACTCTGGGGATCACCTTCTCACTTGCATTGCAGAGATTATCCAATACAACAACATCATAGCCTGCCTGCTGTAATTCCACCACGGTATGACTGCCGATGAATCCGGCACCACCTGTTACCAAAATTCTCATACTCTCTCCTATCCGCCGCATACCGAACAATACCATTTGTTCACTGCTGCGACCGCACTATCTCTCATCTGTCAGATCCGGATGAGATTATTTCTTCGTTTCTTACAGTATCAGATTACTGTAATTCTGTTGTTTCCTCAATAACCTTATGTTGTGAAAAGCTGTCGAAATGTTTACAGCGCAACGCCATTCTCAACGAGCAGTTCTCTTGCACTCTCCACCGAATCCACACCGGTTTTATTCTTGATGGGGGCAAATTCTTTTCTTCTGACTACCTCGAAGGGCAGGCAGCTGTCCATCTGGTGGATCATATCCAGTACCAGGCTCTCGAATTTGTAGCCGTTGGGAGTCTCCGGCTTCACCGGTTCTCCGTTCTCATCCAGATACGGGATTTTTTTCTCTACGATGTGCAGGGGCATTTTTTCTTCCATGATCTTCTCCAGATCCTGTACTTTGAAGAGATAATTCAGGATAACTCCGTAGTTATACGCGGGTTCGCCCTTCTCATCCTTCGCAGTCATCAGTTCATCGGTCAGCTCATAGTACTCCACGATGGAAGGTCTGCCGTCCTCTAAGCACATAACGCCTACTTTTTCATCCGGCGCATTCTTGCGGACCACCTTGGAGCCTACGACACAGCCTCTCTGGATCGTAGCACCGATAAAGCAGGGATCCGCGATACGCTGCAGGACGTTGTCCACGGCAAATACATTCAGCCATTCAATTCCCTCGTTATGTACGATATCCAGCATGCCGTTATTTTTCATGGAAATGAACCAGCCGCCGTTACCGTTGGGAGAGGTGGACAGCTTGCCCTTCTCCTCCAGATAAATCTTACCCTCGTAATCGGTAGCCGCCGCCATCTCCTGCTTGAAAAAGTGCACATACTCCGCCTTGTATCCGAAATAGTCATGCTCCTGTAAAAAAGCGATAGTGGCATCGTTATTTTTATCACTGGTCATCACAAACAGATGGATCCATGCATCTGCCTGATGTACGACTTCCAGCAGATTATTGATCAGACACTCAAAAATATACAGCTCATGGGTCAGTCCCACATTGTACATTCCCTTGGGATTGTCAGAGCCTAATCTGGTACCCATGCCGCCTGCTAACAGAACCGCTGCTACCTTGCCCTGACGGATCGCTTCGATACCGGTCGCCGTAAAATTCTCTCTGTTTGCCTCGATCTCGTCTAACTGCATTGCAGCAAGTGGGGTGATCACTCCCTTTTTTGCCAGATCCTCCTTGTGCTTACAAGCTTCCAAAATGCTCATATCTGTAGCCTCGATCTGATCCAGAATCCCCCGCTTCTCTTCTTCGGTAAGTTCCCCGTAATACTTCAGAACATGTTCCTGACCATACTTTGCAAGCTTCTCCTTAGCCTGTTCCAGCGTCATACTCATATTCTACCTCCCATTTTCTTAAACTGTCATTTGTCAGCAACAGTCAATTTTTTTCTATTATACTTGATATTCCCTACTATTGCAAACCTAACTCCCGGGATCGTTTCCACCCGTTAAGATTCTGTAAATGTGTTGCAAAGATTCTGTAAATAACCCGACAAAATAGTGTTAAGGGTCTGGCAAAACTATTCACCCGGGGAGATCTGTTTACTATAATACGGTATGTAAAGTTTTCGAAGGAATCAGCAAGCACTTTACAAACTGACAAAAAAGCGAGGAATCCATCATGAACATCGGAATTTTAATTATTGCAATCGTAGGCGGTGCTACCGGACTTTTATCCACAGCATATCTGGCAATCAGTTTCCCTGCTGTGCTCCTGTGGAAGCTCTATCGCAGGGTGGTCCACAGAATTCCTCTCACCCAATAAGCTAACTACAAACACTTTCCCTCTAAAAAGGACCCGGAAGCTTTCGCCCGGGTCCCTTGTCGTATTCACGTATTCTGTTTTACTCCTGCACCGGGTCCCAATTTTCATCCACCAAGGTCGCAGTTACTGTAATTCCCTCCGGTGCATTTTCTGCACAGATCACCAGATAGAACATCTCCTCTTCTTCATCCACGGCATATTCTGAAGGATCCTCGATCTTATATACAGCAAATCCTTCCGGATACTGCTGTAGCTCGATAAATCCACTCTCTAAAAGGGCTTCGTAATAAGCTTCTTTTACTGCCTCGCTGTCTCCGCAGGCATAGGTCTTCGCGGAAGCAAATCTGCCTTCCTCACTGTCCGTCTCCGTGAGGCCTTCCAACACGTCATCCGGATATACAATATCCTGTTTCACGGCTTCCAGGTATTCCGATGACCTGCCGATGCTCTGCCAGATCTCCAGGGTTTCTTTTCCGTCCTCGGAACAGATCATGAGCACCAGGCTGAAAGCCAGGATAATTCCGTAGATGCCCAGGGCTGCTGCCAGTATTTTGGTATAGGGGTTCTCCGACCGTCCCAGATTCGTATAGGATGTGATGATCCAGCCGAAATTCCGGTAATCCACTGCTGCATTACAATAGTCACATACTCCGCCGCCCAAGATATCCACACTGCCACCGCAGTTCGGGCATTTATATTCCCGAAGTGCCTTGCCATGCTGTGTCACGATCTCCTGTCTGCCTTCCAGTTCCAGCCGCAGTTTCTCATAGCGGTTGCGAATTTTACTACCCGTATCCTGCGTCAGGCGCATTTTCACTTCCACGCTCAGCCTGTACCGGTCCTCCACCGCTTCCGCTTTCAAAAAACGTACACCGCAGATACAGCAATCCACCACATTCTGATACCGCTCCACAGTACCTGTCAGATCACAGACCGCGAAAAAGCGCACCTGCTCTGCGGTATCTGCCATGTGGATCATTCGTAGCTGGTACTCCAGATTCTGTAGGAAATTACCTGTGGAAAATTGGGGGATCAGAGCCTTTACTTTTGACTCGTCCTGAATTTTCGGTTTTCTATGTTTCTCCATTACAACAATCATTACTACGAATATGATCGCCATGAAAAACAGAGATCGGAAAAACACCGGGGCAAATCCGATACCAAGCATCATTGCCGCTGCCGCTTTGACCGCGTTATAACCATTTCTCCCCAAAGCCAGCAGTAAAAACATAATGCCGCCCGCACAGATTGCCAGCAGTGCAAGGGCAACCGCTACGATTCCTACCGTCACTCCGGCTTTGATAAAGTTGGAAATGCTTTTCTGCCTTGCGTCCTCTTCCAACGAGAAGCCGGATACCTTCGTCTCGAAATCACTGACCAGAAACTTTGCTCCGCAGGCATCACAGCCGTCGATATAGCTGGATAATTTTCCTTCATGACCACAGTTTGGGCAGATCGCCATATCCCCCTGCACATCCGCTTTCAAAAAGTTGGCTTCCACGATCTCCGGTGTCTTCAGGGTCGCGATTTTTTTCCCTTTACGGTAATAGGTACGTCTCATCTTCACAGCTTTGGTCCGATGGCAGGTGTAATCATAGCCGTCCTTTTTCGGGCCATCGTAATCCGCCGGCCGCACCGGTTCCTGCATCTCCATATCCACCGTCAGGTCCCGCTGCTGTAATCTTTTCCCACTTAAGCAAAGGCTCTGCCAGAAGGGCTGTGTCGTCTGTTCCATCAGGTGCTGCTCTGCTTTTGCATTCCCTTGATAGAAGGCTTTCAGTTCCCCGTAAAAGTCTTCTGTCCGTCCTTCGATCTCTCTCCGTGCATCATTCAAAAAATCTGTTGCCATCGTATTCTCCCCTCACAAATGTAATACGTGATATGCATTCATTATATAAGGTGTCATCATCCATTTCAAGATAATTTCCCGTACAGAAGCTATTGCCTGCCCGAACATCTAGTGCTGATGGAGATATTTTTCTCTGGTAGCCAGTCCGCCCCGGATATGTCGTTCAGACTTGTTGATATCCAGAACCTTTCTTGCCTGCTTAGCCAACGACGGATTCACCTGCACCAGTCGCTCCGTCACGTCCTTATGTACTGTGCTTTTCGAGATGCCGAACGCCTTCGCTGTCTGCCGCACTGTGGCGTTGTGGTCGATGATATAGTTGGCTATCCCAATAGCTCGTTCTTCAATATAGTCTTTCAAAGGAAAACCCCTCAGGATACTTTTTTACAGTGTATGAAAGTATCTGAGGGGTTATGATAGGGATTGGCACTACTTCAGAAGTTTTTGCATCCCCATATCATCCGCTTATTCACAATTATTTTTTCATCGTTCTTGACAGATAAACAGCTTCTTGCTGCTATACCGGATGAGAAATGGATTTTCAGCATGATATTATTGCCTTCATAGCTCAGAGATAAGTAATAGCCGTCTTCATTATAAGCCCTATAATAATTTTCTCCCTTATCATAATCAACATCAAAGCCATAGTAAAGTTATCTTTATTCATAGCTTCTTTCGACAGTCTGGCAATCATCTGATTTGCCCTTTCAATCAGTTCAGCCATTTCCGTCTTCTCTTCCTTTAGTTTCTGCACCCGGTATTCCAATGCCTTTTTTATTTCAGTATCAGGAGCATCAATAATCATTGTAATTTCTTTGATTGAAAATCCCAATTGCTGATAAAATTTGATTTGTGCAATTCTCATTTCAGCATCCTTGTCATACAGTAAATGTCCATACTTATTTCGACCTGACGCTGTTACAAGTCCTGCCTTTTCATACCCTTGCAGTGCCCTTCTGGATACCCCAAGGGTTTCACAGATTTCCCGTAATGTCATGCCATTTTTTACCTTCCCTTTCTAGCCTAAAGCTGCACGTAATGTGCAGTCAAAGGCTTTATTTGGAAGAACCGGATATATTTCCTTTCTTCCCTTTAAGGGAATGTTTTTTTCGCGAATTTTACGCTCCTGCCTGGCTGACACGCATGCCAAAGAATCTCTTGCATTCTCTGTTTAAAATACGTATAATATTAGCAAAATAGTACGCTTGTCGGTCAAATGACTGTATAAGAAAAGGAGGAACATTTCATGAAATTGACAAAAATCGAACAGGTAAATGAGTTTCTTTCTATTGTCGACAGTTGTAAGGGGGACGTAACTTTAAGATCCTTAGACGGTGATATTTTTAATCTAAAGAGTAAGCTTTCCCAGTACATTGCCATTGCTGCATTGCTCGGACAGCATGGGGATGAGCTTGAATTGTTCTGTTCTGACAGGGAAGATGAAGGCAAGTTCATGCAATTTTTAATGGAAAATCCCAGTATATAATAAATCTTTATAGCAAAAACTGCCCGGATACTTCGTTCTCAGAAATATCCGGGCAGTTTTTAGTTGATAGCATGGAATTTTTATTTTCTATCACAGGTTAATTTTACAGCAGCTGCAGCAGTCTCCGGTTCCTGCGATAGCAGAATACTCTGTCCGACAACATCTCCTCTTCTCCATAAATGGCATTGATGTGTTGCACAGATGTTCTGATTTCCTCTGCATTGACGCAGGCTACCGGATGAATCATTGCCTCATGCAGACTTGGGAATACTACATAATAATCGCCACGCATTTTTTCCGCAAGAATATCTTTAACCCCAGGATAAAAAAAAGCTGCTGCTCCGTTGATCCGTCCTGTTGTGGTCAGGAGGTATCCAGTCCTTCCCTCCATAGGATTCCATGGAGCAATCTTTGTCGGCCGCCCCTTCTCATCCGGGAGGAACACACCCTCATAATAAGGGAACCCGGGGCGTCTGTCACTACCCAGGTACAGTCTCGGCGGCATTTTACGGCTACTATTCATAAAAGCTTCCATGATCAGTTGATCCTCTGTCCGTTCCCACGTCATTATCCTGTTGCGGGATAATTGCATTGTCAGATTGTCTGGGTTCCCTTCGCAGATAATCAGCTGAAGTACCAGTGCAATATCTCCAATCTTACGATGGATTGCATTTTCAAGCGTGTGCCTGTGTCTTTCAAAATTTACTGGTTGTATCCTCATATGACCTCTGCAGACAGCATAACTCAGACTTTCCTCTGTAAACGACACATCTTTTTTCTTATCTGATTCTTCAAGACCTGCTGAGATCTCCGGCAGAATACTTTGCCACCCTTCCTGTCTGTATCTTTCGTATAACGGTCGTACCGGCCAGTACTGTATCTGCTCTTCCCTTTTTAAACTCCACATGGCACATAACATATCTTCCCGGATGAGAATATTCTCTCTTCCATACATATGGCGATTCATAACACTCATGATATGCACTGCCATGGGATCCGAGCAAATCATTTGCCGCTCCAAAAGGCGTATTGTTTTATTCTGCGCCGTCTCCATATTCTGCACGTTCCGGCACAATGCTTTTTTAAATTCTTCGTATGTCATTTATCCCCCATATTCAAAATTAGTCTGTTCTGCAAATTCTCCTGAATTTGCGTACAAAAATAAAAAGAATCGTTCAAAAAATTGGAAATTCCGACCGAATGGTCTGTTAAGAATGCTCATTTTTCTGAAATGAAAACATATGGCTCTGAATAACTACAGACTATCATAGCGTTCCCGCTTTGTCTATATGCGTTTTTACCAATGATATCTTTTGTTTATTTTCACTAACGGGTGGGTTCAGAAACGTGCGCCGCAAGGCGCACATAGAAAAAAGCCTTGCTTTCCATGAAAACAAGGCTTTTTAATGTCAAATATTCAAATATATCCGACTGTCTGCTACACAACCCGTCTCACTGCAAGAATGGGACGATAATTTGCATTGCTGACCTTAATGCCGGTACGCTGGGTGCTGGCATGTACGATCAATCCTCCGCCGATATACATTGCCACATGTCCATCATAACAGATCAAATCTCCCGGCTGTGCACTGCTATAATCCACACCGGTACCGCAGCTTCTCTGCTCATAGGAAGTACGGGGAATACTGTAACCGAAGTCACTGTATATCCGGAAGGTAAATCCGGAGCAGTCTGCACCATTGGTCAGGCTGGTGCCTCCCGCCACATAAGGGTTGCCTATGTACTGGCAGGCATATTTTGCCAGCCGCTTACCCATATCGCTGCCGGATGCATTTTCGATCACAGAAGTATAATTCGTGGTCGTATAGCTTCCGGTGGCTGCTGCGGTGTTGCCGCGCTGTGCCTGTGCCTGCAGCTGTTTTAACTGTTTCTGTTCCTGCTGCAGCAGTGCCTTGGCCACGGAAGCCTCCTGCCTTGCCTTTTTGATCTCCGCATCGTAATTGGCAGATTCCTGTTTCTTCTTCGCCAGCATGACATCCAACTCTGACTTCTGGCTTTCCAGATCTGCCTTATCCGCCTCCAGCTGGTCCTTATCAGCCTGCAATTGAGTCTTCTCTTCCTCTAACTGATTCCACAGTGCCAACACCTGCTCCTTAGTCTCTTCGTACTCCTGAAGCTTCTGACGGTCGTATTCGTAGACACTCTCCACGAAATCCATGCGGTTCAGCATTCCGCTTAAGCCGCCGCCCTGAAATAACAGGTTTACATAATTTTCGGAAGAATCATTTTCATACATCATGCGCATGCGTGTGATCATATCGTCATGTTGTTTCTCTTCCTGTGCCTTGGCAATATTGTACTCTTCCTGGGTCTGATCGATCTGTACCTGCTTGTCGGAAAGCTCCGTCTCCTTTGCGGCAATCTCATCCTCCTTCATACCGATACTGGTCATGGTGTTGATGATCTCCGCATTCAGGTCATCGATCTTCTCCTGCACCAGATCCTGCTCATCCTGCAAGGAATTGATCTGGCTGTTGATGTTATTCAGCTGGTTCTGATGATTGTTGATGCGGTTCTGCAGTTCGTTCATAGAAGGTGCCGCCTGCACCGTCTCCGCAGGGGATTCCCAGACAGAGCCGGTGGCAGTCAGCGTTACCGCTGCCAGAAGAAGAGCACTCACAAGTCTTCTCTTCACGTTATTCACTTTTCTGCCGGCGGTTGTTTTTTTCATAGGTCACTCCATCTATTGATGCCTACGGATTGTTCCGTGCTACGCACTCTCACGTCTCCGCTCCGCTTCGGTCCGTGCTAACCATGTGCCGCTGGCACATAGCACCCTACCCAATATTCGCATATCGTGGGATTGGCATCATACATTACAGGTCGCAGTTATTTACAGTACGAGGGAACGGGATAACATCTCTGATGTTGCCCATTCCGGTGATATACATTACGCAACGCTCGAAGCCCAGTCCAAAGCCTGCATGGCGTGCAGAGCCGTAACGGCGCAGATCCAGATAGAACTGATAATCTTCCTTGTTCAGTCCCAGCTCTTCCATACGCTTCTCCAGGATCTCCAGATTGTCCTCACGTTGGCTGCCGCCGATGATCTCGCCGATACCGGGTACGAGGCAGTCCATAGCTGCTACGGTCTTGCCGTCTTCGTTCAACTTCATATAGAACGCCTTGATCTCCTTCGGATAATCGGTTACGAATACCGGTCTCTTGAATTCTTTCTCCGTCAGGTATCTCTCATGCTCGGTCTGCAGATCACATCCCCAGAATACCTTGTAATCGAATTCATCGTTGTGCTTCTCCAGGATCTTGATCGCCTCAGTGTAGGTTACATGACCGAAATCAGAATTTACCACATGCTGTAATCTCTCGATCAGTCCCTTATCTACAAACTGGTTGAAAAATGCCATCTCTTCGGGAGCATTTTCCAATACGTAACGAATGACATACTTTAACATGCTCTCTGCCAGGATCATATCATCCTTCAGATCCGCAAAACAGATCTCCGGCTCGATCATCCAGAACTCAGCCGCATGACGGGTGGTGTTGGAATTCTCCGCACGGAAGGTGGGACCGAAAGTATATACGTTCTTAAATGCAAAAGCATAAGTCTCTACATCCAGCTGTCCGCTTACGGTAAGGTTTACCGGTTTGCCGAAGAAATCCTGTGTGTAATCTACTTTTCCGTCCTCGGTCTTAGGCACATTGTTCATGTCCAGAGTCGTTACCTGGAACATCTCACCGGCACCCTCACAGTCACTGCTGGTGATCAGAGGGGTATGCACATAGACAAAGCCTCTCTCCATGAAGAAGGTATGGATCGCATAAGCGATCAGGGATCTGACACGGAACACTGCCTGGAAAGTATTGGTACGTGCTCTTAAGTGAGAAATGGTACGCAGATACTCGAATGAGTGTCTCTTTTTCTGTAAAGGATAATCTGCAGTAGAAGGTCCTTCCACGATCACTTCTGCTGCCTGCATCTCAAATGCCTGCTTTGCCTCGGGGGTAGCCACGATGGTACCGCGGATCACAACAGCTGCACCGACATTGATCTTGCAGATCTCCTGGAAATTTTCCAGTCCGTCGCCGTATACTACCTGTAACGGCTCAAAAAAAGTTCCGTCGTTGATCACCAGGAAACCGAAGTTCTTGGAGTCACGATTGTTCCTTACCCAGCCGCCTACGGTGATCTCCTTGCCGATATAGACGTCTTTTTCCCGATGAAGTTCTCTGATGTCTGTTAATTCCATAATCTTTCCTATCCGCACGCTGCGACGTGCTCTATCTGAACCGGCCCGCATCCTATTCGCCGGTCGCATACTGTTCGTATCAATAAAATTTAGTTATTGGTGATCTGTGCATTTTCTACCAGATAATCCAACACCTTGTCGTAGAGGAAGTACTCTCTGTAATCTTCCCTGGAGGTCTCTCCGATATACTCTTCGATAGTGTCATAACCGGCTGCTGTTGCGCGGTCCTGAAGCATCTGATCCAGTTCTTCGTCACTGATGTTCAGATTCTCTTTGTTCGCCACTGCCTGCAGGGCAATATCCTGCTTTGCGGTCTGCTCAGCATAGGTAGACAGGAATGTTGCCAGATCCTGTCCGTAATAATACTGGGTAAAGGTATCTCCGTCCACACCGTAAGCGGATGCCATGGAGGTGATGCTGCTCTCTGCGGCATCGGAATATTTATGTACCAGCGCTTCCGGTACAGAGGTAATTGTGTTGTTTGCCATAAATGCATCCATCACTGCCTGCTGTACATTGGTCTCATAATTCTGCTGTGCATTCTCATTCAGATAGTCATACGCATACTGGCGGAGTTCTTCCTCATTGGTCACACCATCGATACCAAAATTACTAATGACTTCATCACTGAATTCCCCATCCTGTGCGGGCTGAATATAATTTACTGTCACCGTAAATACCACAGCCTGTCCTGCCAGATCAGAATTTCCATAGTTCTCCGGGAATGTAAGATCCAGATCCACTGTCTCGCCGGGCATCACGCCGATCAGTCCATCTTCGAATCCGGCAATAAAGCTTCCGGAACCGATGGTCAGATCGTATCCCTGTGCGGTACCGCCGTCAAATGCCACATCATCCTTTTTGCCTTCGTAATCAATGTTTACGGTGTCTCCGGTCTCCACGGCACGATCCATGATACCGCCGTTCTCCGCGGTAATATTTCCATAATATACATTATTGACCAGAGTATCCCACTCGTCCTCATCTACTTCCACAGTATCTACGGATACTTCCAGCCCCTTGTACTCGCCCAGAGTCACATACTTGTCCACATCCAGATCCTTCAATGCGGTACTTTCCGTTCCGGCGCCGGTTGCTGTACCAGTGCCGTTTCCTGTATCCTTTGCTCCGCAGCCCGCCAGCATAGCTACGCTTAACACTGCTGCCAGAAGTCCTAATGTCTTTTTCTTCATTGTGTTACTTCCTATACCTTTCTATTACTGCCATTTGTGCATAAATGCATCATAGCACCGCCCATTATAGCACATCCTCCGGGCTATAACAAGGGTGACAATAACCGGCAGATCTGCTCTTTGATACGGATTTTCAGTTTTCTGGCCACATAATAATCCCGGGTGATCTGGCGGCAGACTTCCAGATCGTTCCGGAAAATATCCACCATTTCCTTCGCCTTTTTCTCATCGTAGATCACCGCATTTACTTCAAAATTCAACGCAAAGCTGCGGATATCCATGTTCGCCGTCCCATAGCAGAGCACCTTTCCATCCACGATCATGCCCTTACTGTGGAGAAAGCCGTTATTGTAAGTATAGCAGTTCGCTCCCGCCATGACCATATCGCCGATATAGGAATAGGTCGCCCAGTACACAAACGGGTGATCCGGCATACACGGGATCATGATATTTACTTCAATTCCGGATTTCACCGCGATCATCAGCGCATTCAGGATCGCCTCATCCGGGATAAAATACGGTGTCTGGATATAGATACTTTTTTGTGCCTTATTGATCAGGCGCAGATAATTGTCATGGATCTGCTGGGTCGTCTTATCCGGTCCACTGCTGATGATCTGCATATCACAGAAATCCCTCGTACCGGCTTCGATCCCCCGGAACAATTCCGGGCGCAAAAACAGGTTCTCTCCTGCCGCATAATTCCAGTCTAAAATAAATCGCACCTGGAGCCCCAGTACCGCACTGCCGCAAATCCGCAGGTGGGTATCTCTCCAGTGTCCGAACTTTTCATCCAGATCAATATATTCCTTTCCGACATTAAATCCGCCCACGTAAGCCACTTTATTGTCAATGACCACAATTTTCCTGTGGTTGCGGTAATTGATACGAAGCTGAAGCCTCCGCAGGATCGCCGGGAAAAATTCCGCGGTCTGCACACCCTTTTCATTCAGCCATTTCCAGTAGCTGTGCCGCACAGAACGGCAGCCCATGGCATCGAACAGCACCCGGACCTCCACGCCCTGCGCCGCTTTCTCGATCAGAATATCCTTGATCTGATGGAATAATACGTCGTTTTTAATAATGTAGTATTGGATATGGATAAAATGCTCCGCATTCCGCAGATCTTCCATCAGTGCCCGGAACTTCTCATTGCCGTCGATGAAGATATCCACATCGTTGTCCTTCGTCAGCACCGCCTCTCCTGCTTCCAGGTTATACATGACAAGATCCTCATATCCCCGGATATTCTCGTCCAGTTCCCCGGCATCCCGGGAACGCAGCCGATACTCCTGCTGTCTGATATCTTTACTGATGTGATCCTCCACCTCTTTGATCCGGAACATTTTCCGCTTATGCATATCCTGCCCCAGTAACAGATAGAACACGAATCCCAGTACCGGTATAAAATACAACAAAAGCAACCATGCCCACACGCTCTTCGGATCCCGTCGCTGGAAAAACACGATCACGATGGCAAACAGCATATTAAAAAATACCAGATGGCTGCAGAAAAAATCTATTCCTGTCCTTACGATCTCAAATGTTTCACTCATAATACTGCCTCTTCAGATGGAAAACATCCTTTTTCCTCAATATACCATAATATAAACCTTCTTTCCAGCAAAAGAGACTGAAAAATGCCGAAAAATCAACATTCTCAGTCTCTTCTTATCTTTTGTATTCAAGCCGGCGGTCTCCCGGCCGTGATATTTTATCCCTCTGTGATGAGCGTTCTCTTTCTATCCCGATCACAGAATTCAATCACATAGGAACAATCCTGCAGATTTGCCTTCAGCTGTGCAGTACAGCCCTGATGTTCCCATACAAAGCAGATCCGGGATCCTTCACTGCTTACTTTGATCCGGCTTTCTTCCGAGAACGCCGGGCAGGAATTCCGGAATCGCAGCAACTCCAGTTGCTGCTTTACAATCGGCTTACTCAAACCACTGCATACCTGTGCTGTCGTCAAATTTGTCCGATTGATCTCTTTATGTCCTCCGGGGCCTGCCATCTTCACCGCTTCATAATCGTTCTTTCCGGCGAACAGATCCAGATACCAGATCTGCGGTTTGCCCGGCATAAATATCTGCAAGGCTCTCGCAAGGAGCATCTTTCTCTCATCTTCGCCCAATGCGCTGAAATAAGTTGCATTCACCTGATAGTAAATGTTTTTCTGACCGTGAAGATCCTTCACATATCCCCCACGGGAGACAATAATGTCGATCAGTTTCTGAATCCGGTCCTCCGCCAGAATTCCTTTGAGATCCAACAGTGGAATTCCATCGTGACAGCCAAGCATATTCACGGTTCTGATATTTTTATCGATCAGCTCCTGTGCCCATCCGGCCAAATGTTCTCCGTTCCCCGATTCCAGGGCATCTATAATGAGTCCCGGCAGGAAAAAGTCATAGGTGACGTATCCCTGCTCTGAGATTTTCTCATAAATCTTTTCACTATAGCATTCATGAATCTCCGGCAGAAGTTCCATACCGTACGGTTCCGCAATCTGTTTTATTTTGTCCAGCAGCTCCCAGGTGTCCGGCTGGTTCAAAAAATTCCGTTCTCCCGGAGTCTTCGGTGCATAAGCAAATGCATCCAGTCTTACAATTTTAGCACCATATCCCGCCAGTGTCTTTAACACTTCACGATAGTACTCCCATACTTTTGGCGACTGAATATTCAGATCCATCTGTCCGAGATAATACCGATGCTGCTCCATGTAATTCCAGACCGTTATAACCTGTTCTTTTGTCAGCCTTCCTGCTTTTCGCTCCAGAACGATTTTCTGTAAAATGTCTGCCGGCTTTTTTCCTTCCGGGCAGCCCATGGATAGTTCCTGTGCAATAATTTCCGCCTGCATATATTGCAGATCGGCAGCTTTCATCAGTTCAGGAGCATTAACCTCAGGGTAGTTCACTTCCTGATAAAAAGTATTCCAGTAAGGGATCTCTCTCCCATCCGGAAAACGTACCATAAGAATGGGGAGCCCAGGCTTCCGGAAAAACATCTTTTTCAGATACTTTTCTTCCGGAAGGATATATCCCTGCTCCGTCATTTCTCCGCAGTCCTTCCAGAATTCATTCCAATTAATGAAGAAGTCCTTGTACTCCGATTCTTCCCCTTTTGCAATGATATCCTGGAATTGCTTTGACAACACCGAAGCATGATTCAGAATAAAATCCAGCTTCAATTCAATCCCGAGCTTTTTTATTGCTTCCAATGTTTCGCCGGAAGCATACATCTTATTCAGAGAATAATCAATCACAGAAAAGCCTCTGTCCAGATCCGTATGGTACAAACTGGGCAGAATATAGCAGGAAGAAAATGCTCCCTCTGCCTCTTCCGTTTTCAAAAAATCTACAACATCATCCAGGGTTCCGCCCAGACTATCCGGGTAGAGATTCAACATCGGTCCTATGTTCATAACATCTTTCCTTTTTATTTCTGAAGCTTCGGAACAAATTGCGCATATTCCTTCCGGTCTAACACCGTTCCGTCCCGGGTAACAATAAGTTTTGCTTTCTCAGCCTGCTTTTTCAGCATTTTCTGCTCAATATCCAGTACCATCATCGTAAATGGGTTGTCTATCCATTGATCACGGTTTCTTTCCAGACGGCTCTGCAATGTCTCCTGGGGGGTACTGTCAAGGTAGATGGGGATATCCACACCGCTGTAGTATTCACTGTTGCTGTGTGTCCACTCCACCAACAGCACTTTTATTCCGGTGAAATCCTTCTCTTCATACCACAGTTCTGTCTCTTCGCGTCCCATATGTCTGACCCATAGCTTTTCTCCGCCGGCTTTAAACGCATGAACCAGTCTGTTTACTTCCTCAAAATTAATTTCCTTTTCCGTGCCAAGATAATTTTCCAGAGCCCTTCTGCCGTTTCTGAGATAGGACTCATACCATGGATATTTCCCGACATGTTTTTCATCCGCATCATTTCCGGCTTTTTGAAATTCCTGAATGATTGTACATCGTTCTTCTGTATAAGTCTGCTCTTTCAGCATTCCCACAATTGCATTTTCTCTGAAAATCTGTAACCGCTCCGCATCATTGTACTTGGGAATTCTATGTGGATAAGCATCTCCTGACAGAATGTAATTTTCTATCCCTTTTTCCTTCAAGAAGCAGGAAAGCAACAATGCCGTCACTGTTTTTCCGGATCCGGAGCCTCCGCTTACTGCAACGACTACTTTTTCGGAACGTGTCTGCTTCTCACAGTTTTCAATCATGGGGAGCAGCTTTTGCATCAGTTTTTCTGCCAACGCAGTATCATATATTTTCAGTAGCTCCTTTGATGACGGTTCTGCTTCACTTTCCATTATGGTTCCTTTTTCTATCATATCTGTTCCTTTATCGTCATTATTTTACTTTGTGGACTCCCGGTCGATCAGTTCTACCGGAAATACAACCTGGGATGGAACCTTTTCACTCTTTACTTTTTTCACAATCGCTTCTATGGCATATTCACACATTTCCTGCACCGGCTGATGAATGGTCGTAATGGAAGGATACGTCAGTGTGGAAATCCAGGTATCATCGAATCCCACAATAGAGATATCCTCCGGAACACGTTTTCCCATTTTTTTGCATGCACGGATAATATTTGCAGCCATTACATCACTTGTTGCAAAAATTCCATCCAAATCCGAATTTTTTTTCATTAATTCCAAAATATTGTTGCCGAATTCTTCTGATAAGGGAGCCAACCTGTCTGTATAAACCACACGTCCACTGATTTTTTTATCCTCGCAACACTTCATAAATGCCTTTTCTCTGCTATATGCAGGAATATTTTCCTTGGTAGGCTGGTTAAAAATCGCGATATTTCTGCATCCGGCATCAAACAGCCGGTTAGCCGCCAGAATACCACCCTGATAGTTATCGCAAAGAACTGCCGGAATGTTTGCTGATTACTGCAAAGAAGCCCACTGTATCTTCAGCGGTGATGTATTGTTCCAAGGAAGT
>OGGU01000563.1_pt1 | contig 27490 bp, 25 predicted proteins | sample 1571241 | NCBI WGS metagenome assembly OGGU01 (sample SAMEA2581934, study PRJEB24529) | metagenome | biome: Human gut stool | place: China | collected 2011
AAAAAGCGCGAGGCGCTGTTTGATATCATCCGCGAAAGGGCGGTCGCTTACAGCGTCGCGTCCGTGGACGCGCGGGAGATCGACGAGATCGACATTTTGAACGCCCGCATGAAGGCAATGCAGCTTGCCATCGACGGTTTGAACGTCAAGGCGGACTTTGCCCTCATCGACGGCAACCGTGACCATGGGACGAAATACGCCGTCTCCACGCCGCACCGCACGGTCGTCGGCGGCGACGGTGTGAGCATGAGCATCGCCGCGGCGTCGATCTTAGCCAAGGTCAGCCGTGACCGCTTCGTGACCGACGTGCTGGACAAGCAATATCCGCAGTATCAATTTGCAAGGCACAAGGGCTATGGAACCAAGCTGCACTACGCCATGCTCGACGAGTACGGCCCCTGCCCCTGTCACCGAAGGACTTTTCTCAAAAAGTGGGAGGCGGGGAGACCATGAGCACGACCAGAGAAGCCGGCGACCGCGGCGAAGCGATGGCCGCGGAGTATCTGCGCGAGAACGGCTATGAGCTCCTTGCCTCGCAGTTCCGCTGCCGCTTCGGCGAGATCGACCTCATCGCCCGGCGGGGCGATATTCTCTGCTTTGTAGAGGTCAAGCTGCGCAGCGACCGGCGCTTCGGTCTGCCGCGCGATTTTGTCACCGCTGCCAAGCAGCGGCGTATCCGCACCACGGCGGCCTTTTACATGACGCGGCACGATCCCGACCTCTGCGCCCGCTTTGACGTGGCGGAGGTCTACGACGACGAAACGCCGCCGCGCATCGAGTACATTGAGAACGCATTTGAGTGATCGGCAGGAAAGGGGGCGGCTATGGCGCTCTACACGATCGGCGATCTGCACCTCTCGCTCGGCGGGAGCAAGCCGATGGATATTTTCGGCGATAAGTGGGCGAACCACGTTGAGCGCCTGCGTGAGTCCTTTTCGCACCTGACGGCGGACGACGTGACGGTGCTTGCGGGCGACCTCTCCTGGGGCATTTCGCTTGAGGAGTCGCTGCCGGACTTTCAGTTCATCGATGCGCTGCCTGGGCGCAAGATCATTCTGAAGGGAAACCATGACTACTGGTGGGGCACCGCCACGAAAATGAAGAAATTTTTCGAAGCGCACGGCATCGAAAGCATTGACATTTTGTTCAACAACTGCTTCTTCTACGGGGACTATGCCCTCTGCGGCACGCGCGGCTGGTTTTATGAGGAGGACGCCGCCGGCACGCACACGGGCAAGATGCTTGCGCGCGAGGCGCTGCGGCTGGAGGCATCGTTCAAGGCGGCGGGGGAGAGGCCCATCCTCTGCTTCCTGCACTATCCGCCGCTCTACCAGGGCTACCGGTGTCCGGAGCTGCTCGAGCTCATCGACCGCTACCGCGCCGAGCGCTGCTATTACGGACATCTGCACGGCCCCACGCACCGCCGCGCCTTTGAGGGACGGCGCGGAGAGACCGACTATGCCCTCGTTTCCGCGGATTATCTGGGCTTCGTCCCAAAAAAAATCTGCGATTAAAGGAAAAATGATAAAAAAAGGGTAGATATTTTCCAAAACCTATGGTAAAATACCGCTTTGCCTTCTCCGGCTCGCCCTCGCCGAGGACTTTGGACACGAGGGCCGTGCCGCCCGTGCCGATCATGAAGCCGATGCCGCCCAGCACCATGATAAACGGCATCACGAGGTTGATGGCCGCGAATGGCGTCTTCCCGGCGAAGTTCGACACGAACAGGCCGTCTACCACGCCGTAGATCGACGTGAAGACCATCATCACGATCGACGGCAGCACGAAGCGCAGCAGCTTTTGATACGTAAAATGGTCAGAAAGTTGAATTTGCGTCTTTTTCATCTCTATCTTTGGCCGCGTTCCGCGGCATTCCCTCCTTTTTCAGATACGCCCTACCCCTTAAATTGCGCCGTTCTCGCGGAACCCTTCCTCCAGCAGCCGGCAGAACAAATGCAGCCCCCGGACAAACGCCGCACATTCCTCCTCCGGCATTGCACCCAGCGCCGCGGTCTCCGCCTCGGGCACGCGATCGATCCACGTTCTGGCGAACTGTTCACCCTTTTCGGTCAGCGCCACATGCTTGCTCCGCAGATCCGCGCTGCTCGTCCGCGCGAGATAACCCTCGGCCTCCAGTTTTTTCAGCGCGGAGTGGACCGTCTGCTTCGGCTCGATCAAAAACTCGCAGATCTCCGCCTGCGTGAACTGCCATTCCTCTGCCCGCAGCGTGTATAGGATCCAGAACGCGCACTCCGAAATGCCGCACTGCTTCGCCGCGCACCGATAGAGGTCGTCGAGCCACTTCGTCTCCTTGTTGTATTCCAGCAGCATCCGCTTTGCATCCCGTTCCATACGCGCCCTCCGATCGTCCGATTCCAGACCAACGAGAGGCGTTATAGTCCGATTTCAGACGATTGTCCAGTCACTTTTCGCAAAAAGGAAGCCCCTCTCCCAAGAGGAGCCTGATCTTCCGCCGCACTTCGCTCGTGTCTGTAGGGGCGGACGCCTCTGTCCGCCCGTTTGACAGTTTTGCACCGCACCCTGTAGGGGCCGATGCCGAGCGCAGCCGTTCGCGACGAAGGAGCGTTACAGATGCGGCCTGCCCCTCGCGGGTACTCATCGGCCCGTCCCCGCCGCAGCGGATAGCCTCCCTTGTGTAAAGGGAGGTGGCACGGCGAAGCCGTGACGGAGGGATTGTTATTTTTCGATTTGCCACCGCGCTGAAATAGAATTCGTAGGGGCGACCATTGGTCGCCCGCTTTTGAAAAAACTAAATCTCTTTTCTCAACACCCGATAAACGAATTCCATATCCAATCCCGCGCGCACCGCGTCCGCCAGCAGATCATACTGCCGCTCCCGATATGCCGCCCGGTCGAAGGTCCCGAGCGCCGAAAACGCCACGCCGCGCCGCGCGCAGATCGCCTTCAGGATCTCATCCGCGATGCCCGGCGCGTCAAATATCCCATGCACATAGCTGCCGTAGACGTTCCCGTTCCCGGCCAGCGCGGGCATCTGTGCCTCGCTGCGGCCCATGTGGATCTCATACCCTTCATAGCGCAGTTCGTTCAGCCCCGCGAGCATCCCTTCCACACCGGAAAACATCCCCGCCGTCTGCCGCTGCACCTTCTCCCCGTGGAACACGGTCTCCATCTCGAGCAGTCCCATGCCCCGCAGTTCCGTCAGCCCCGCGGCCTCGACACCCTCCGGGTCCGAAACGGACCGACCCAGCATCTGGTATCCGCCGCACACGCCGAATACCAGCGTCCCGCCTGCCGCCTCCTTCAGGATCGCGGCTTCCAGTCCCCGCTCACGCAGCCAGCGGAGATCGGCGATCGTGCTCTTCGTCCCCGGCAGGAGGATCATATCCGGCGTGCCGAGCGCACCCACATGGTCGACATACCGCAGCGACACATTTTCATATCGCTCAAACGGCGAAAAATCGGTGAAATTCGAGATCTTCGGTAGCCGGATGACCGCGATGTCGACCAGCTTCCGCGCCGTGTCGCGCGAAAACCGCTCCGTCAGGCTGTCCTCATCGTCGATGTCCGCCGTCGTGTACGGCACCACACCCGCCACCGGCACGCCGCAGAGCGCCTCGAGCTGCCGCAGTCCCGGCTCCAGAATGGCCCGGTCACCGCGGAACTTGTTCACGATTGTCCCCTTGACGCGCGTACGCTCGTCCGGCTCCAGCAGCGCGATCGTCCCGTAGAGCTGTGCGAACACGCCGCCCCGGTCGATGTCCCCGATCAGCAGCACCGGCGCATCGACCAGCTTGGCCAGCCCCATGTTCACAAAATCGTCCTGTTTCAGGTTGATCTCTGCCGGGCTGCCCGCGCCCTCGATGACGATCACGTCATATTCCGCCGCAAGACTTTCATATGCCGCCGTCACCGCAGGCAGAAATTCCCGTTTCCGCCGGTAATATTCCGTCGCGCGCATGTTGCCTACGACCTGTCCGTTCACGATCACCTGGCTGCCAGAGTCCGTCGTCGGCTTCAGCAAAATCGGGTTCATCCGCACATCCGGCGCGATCCCCGCCGCCTCTGCCTGCACCACCTGGGCCCGGCCCATCTCGCCGCCTTCGGCCGTGATGAAGGAGTTCAGCGCCATGTTCTGGCTCTTGAACGGGGCCACGCGATAACCGTCCTGCCGGAAAATGCGGCAGAGCGCCGCGGCGAGCAGGCTCTTCCCCGCGTTCGACATCGTTCCCTGCAGCATCAGATTCAGCGCCATCTTCCATCCTCCCTCGCCCGCCGCATCGCATCCAGCAGCGCATCATTTTCTTCCCGCAGCCGCACAGCCGCGCGATACCATCCCGGCCCCAGGCCCTCAAAATTCGCACAGTCGCGGATCGCAGCGCCGCGCTCGCGCAGCCGATCCGCCAAGCCCGCCTCACCGCGAAACAGAATGTAATTCGCCTGCGACGGACACACCCAGAAGCCAAGCTCCCGCAGCCGTTCTTCGAGCCGCGGGCGCTCCGCGCGGATGACCGCGTGGTTCCTCTCCAAAAATTCCGCATCGCCCAGCGCGGCGACGCCCGCCGCCTGTGCAAGCGTCGAGACATTCCACGGCGGCACCGCCGCCGACATCTTCCGCAGCAAGGCCCCATCTGCGCTCAAGCCGTACCCCAGCCGCAGCCCCGCCATACCAAAGCTCTTCGTAAAGGCCTTGAGAACAAAAAGCTGCGGAAACTCCCGCAAAAACGGCGTCAGATCGGTGCCGCCGTCCGACAGGCTCAAAAAGCACTCGTCGACAAACAGTGCAATGTTGTTCTCTCGGCAGACACGCAGGATCTTTTCCAGCAGCCCGCCCGCGATCAGCCGTCCCGTCGGGTTATTCGGATTGCAGAGGAACAGCGCATCGATCTTTTCGCGCGCAAGACGCGCCAGAAAGCGCTCCTGCAAGTCAAACTTTTCCTCCTGACTGAGCGCAAAGCGCACGACCCCGCAGCCCCTCCGCTGCAAAGCCAGCGAATACTCCGAAAATGTCGGCGCGAGCTCCATCGCGCGCCTTGGCCGCACGGCCTCGCAATAGGCGTAGATGAGCTCAGACGCGCCGTTCCCGCAGAGAATGAATTCTCCCGGCACCCCTTCATAGCGCGCGATCGCCTGCACAAGTGCCCGGCAGTAGGGATCGGGATAGCGGTAGAGCTCAGGCAGGCCCCGTTCGATCGCCTCGGTCACACACTTCGGCGTGCCGAGCGGACTCACGTTCGCCGAAAAGTCGAGCGCGATCCCATCGCCGTATCGGTCCCCGCCATGCGGGTTTTTGACTCCATAAAGCATCGCATTTCCTCAAAATTCACAGAACGATCAACAGCGCTTTCCCCGCGCCGAACACCACGAGCGCCAGAACCGCCGTCAGATACATCAGCCGCCCCGCGCGCGGGATGTCCTCCAGTTCGATCTCCCGCTTCGCGTCGCCGATATAGTCCTTCTTGTGCAGCACCCCGTGGTACCACGCATTGCCCGCCAGCCGCAGCCCCAGCAGTCCCGCGCAGACCGATTCCGTCTGCGCCGAGTTTGGGCTCGCATGCTTGCAGCGATCCCGGCGGAAGATCTTCCAGCCGTTTTTCACATCCAGCTGCAGCAGCGCCCCCGCCGCCAGCATCAGCAGCGCCGACAGCCGCGCGGGGATAAAATTGAACACATCGTCCATCCGCGCGGGCACAAGTCCGATGTCCTTGTACGGCGGCTCCACATAGCCAAGCATCGAATCCATCGTGTTCACGGCCTTGTAGAAAAAGCCGAGCGGCGCGCCGCCGATCGCCAGAAACAGCATTGGCGCGATCACGCCGTCCGACGTGTTCTCCGCCACGGTCTCCACCGCCGCGCGCATCACGCCGTGCGCATCCAGCCGCGCCACGTCGCGTCCGACAATCATGGACACGGCCTGTCTGGCCTCGTCCAGACTCCCATGCTTCAGCGCCGCATAGACCTTCATGCTCTCGTCCCGCAGCGACTTCGCCGCGAGGATCTGTCCGCACATCACGCTCTCCACTGCCAGCCGCAGCCAGACGCTCACGCGCGCGCAGCCCCAGAGGAGCAGCGCCGGAAGGGCCGCAGCGATCAGTGCCGTCAGGATCCAGATACAGGCTCCGGCGGCCCGCTCGCCGCCGGGCGTCTTCGGAAAAAGGCGGCGGAACAGCCGTTCCAGCAGTGAGATGAGATGTCCGATCGCGGCCACCGGATGCGGCAGGCCGTGCGGATCACCGATCAGCAGATCGATGCAAAATCCGATGCAAAGTGCGAATAGGGACCATTTCATGCCTGTTCCCTCCTGTTTTGCATCGTGAAAATATACACAGGGTTCTGTCCCTGCATCAGGTGATAGCTTCCGGCCGTCCGCGCACGGGCCGCCTGCAGGCTGACGCATTCCGCCTTTTCAAAGTCCGCCATGCGCGCCGCCAGCGCCCCCACAGACTCCAGCGTCACCGCCGTCGCTACGATGCGGACGTGCGGATTCTTCCGCAGCGCGGCGTCCAATATCCCGTTCAAATTTCCCGCGGTCCCGCCGAGGAACACATGCGTCGGCGCCGGGAGCGCCTCGCACGCCGCCGGGGCCGTCCCGGAGACAATCTCCAGATTCCCGGCGGAAAACGCCGCCTTGTTGCGCGCCAGCAGCGCCAGCGCATCTTCCTGTCGTTCCACGGCGTACACGCGTCCGCGCTTCGCCTGCAAAGCCATCTCAATGGAGACCGAACCGGTGCCCGCGCCGACATCCCAGCAGACCGCGCGCTCCGTCAGCGCCAGCTTGGAAAGGCAGACGGCGCGCACCTCGCTTTTTGTCATCGGCACAACGTGCGCCGGATCCATCTCCCGCAAAAATACCTCGTCGGGCAGCCCGTGCGTCACGACCGCATCCGGGGCCGGATTTTCGATCAGCGCCACGCTGAGCTTGTCAAATTCCCTCGATGCCAGCTCTGCCGCCGTCCCGCAGGTGATCTTCTCGTCCGGGTAGCTCAGCCGCTCGCCGACGCTGACGTGCACCGCGCCAAGGCCCGCATCCACGAGCCGCGCGCAGAGCTTCGCCATGCCGCCCTCGCCGCCGACGAGCGCGAAGACCGTTTCCTGTGCGCGCACATCGGCCGCGATGTCGTGTTCCCGCCCATGCAGGCTGACCGGCACGGCCTCCTCATAGCGCTTCCCGATCCGCGCGCAGAGATAGCTCATCGAGCTCAACCCCGGCAACACGCGGACATGACAATTCGGCAGCAGCGGGAGCAGTTTCCTCGTGCCGCTGAAAAATCCCGTATCCCCGGACATCAAGACCGTAAAATTCGAACATTCCGGGTGCGCCGCAATGGCCGCCGCGATCGCGTCCGGCGCGATGGCCGCGACGCGCAGCTGACCGGGCCGGGCCGCTACCTCCAGCATCCGTGCCGCGCCGATCAGGCAGTCCGTATGCTCGATCTCTGCACGGACCTCGCCCGTCTGCGCCGCCTCGCTGCCGGGCCCAATGCCCACAACGCAAACATGCGGCACACGCCCAAACGAAAACCGCGCGCAGAGTCTCGCGACCGTCTCTGAAAGTCCGATCCCGTCCGCCTCTGCGGGCCGTCCGATGACCAGAAGGCGCACGCCGGTCTTCGCGGCGGCTGCCGCCTTTTCCGCGAAGCCGCCCGCGGCCCCGCCGTCCTTCGTCACCAGCCATTTTGCGCCGATGGCGCGCAGCATCGCCGTGTTCATCTCCTCCGAGAATGGCCCCTGCATTGCCAGAATATGCGCCGCCTTGACGCCCGCCTCACGGCAAAGCACGAGCGAGTCCTCCAGCGGCAGCACGCGCGCATAGACGCGCTCCGCAAAGTCCTTGATCTGACTGTATGCTTTCAATTCCTTGCTCCCGGTGGTGAGCAGGATGTTTCCCTCTGTTTGATCCAAAAATTCGATCGCTTTTTCGGTGCTTTCGACAAAAACGGCATCCTCCGGCGCATCCGACGCGCCGCGCAGCAGCCGCCAGCGCTCCACACCGGTCTCGGCGCACGCGCGGGCGATGCTCTTCGTGATCGACGCCGCGTAGGGGTGCGTCGCGTCGATCACGAGGTCAAAATGTCTGTCCGTCAAGAGCGCCTTGATCTCATCGGCCGGCAGCCGGCGGGCCGAAACGGTCAGCCGCTCTGCCTCGGGCAGCAGCGCCTGTCCATATTCCGTGGCCACACAGGCCGTGACCTCGCACGGCTGCGCATTCAGAAATTCCACCAGTTCGCGGCCCTCGGTCGTGCCGCCGAACACGCAAATTTTATACATTCCGGTATCCTCTCGGCGTGATGAGCGCGCCATTTACGACCTTTGTGGACGAATTTCCAACAAACACGGTGCAGAACATATCGACATCCGCCGCTTGCAGTTCGCCGAGCGTCAGAATGCGGCTGCTCTGCCCCTCACGTCCGATGTTGCGGACAATGCCGCAGAGCCGCTCCTCCGGCAGGACACGCAGTAAAATGTCACACGCGCGCTTTAAGTGGTCAGGGCGGCCGTGGCTCGCCGGGTTGTAGATCGCAATGGCAAAGTTGCCCTCCGCCGCGCAGCGCAGCCGGTTTTCAATGGTCTCCCAGGGCGTCAGCCGGTCGGACAGACTGATGACCGCGAAATCATGCGTCAGCGGCGCGCCGAGCACCGCGCCGCCGCTGCACGCGGCGGTCAGCCCGGGGACGACCTCGACCTCCGGCTCGCTGTTCTCGCCGCGCAGCTCATAGACCAGCGCGGCCATGCCGTAGATCCCGCTGTCGCCGGAGCAGACGAGCGCCACGGTTTTCCCGCTCTTCGCGAGGTCGAGCGCCATCTGGCAGCGCCTGGCCTCCTGCGTCATCGGCGTGGAGACCAGCTCCTTGCCGGGATAGCGGTCCTTGACCAGGTCGACATAGACCGGATAGCCCACAATCACATCGCATTCCGCCAGCGCGCGGTCTGCGCGGACGGTCATATTCTCATAGTTTCCGGGGCCGATGCCCACAACGAATACCTTAGCCAAAGTCTGCCTCCCAATGTTCCGCCGCGACGGCAACCGTAACGCCGTCGCAGGCTGTTTTTTTCACGAGCAGCCGCTCTGCATCCAAAAATGCGGCGCGCTCGCAGACATTCTCCACGCCGGTGACGGCGCGGACGAAGTCGGAGCCTGTAAACTCGCCGGGGACGGCTTGCAGCTGCGATGCGGAATAAAAATGCGCAGGCCAGCCATGTGCTGCGCAGGCGGCAAGCAGGCCGGGCTCGTGTTCTTTCAGATCGATCGAGAAAACGCCCAGGATCGCAGCAGGATCCAACCGGTTTTCCGCGAACACCTTGCCGATTGCTTCCTCCACTGCCTCCCGTGAAATCCCCCTGCGGCAGCCGACTCCAACGCGCAGCACGCGCGGCACAAGGCGCAGCGTGTGCAGAAACGGTGCAGAACACCGATAACCGACATAGATGCCGAGCTCGCCGGACTCGCCCAAAACCAGCCCGCCCGGCAGCGGACCTTGAATCGGAAAATCGCTGCAAACCGGAACAGAATGCTCTAAAATTTCCGCTGAAATCTGTTTGGCGCCCCCCATATCGGAGATTGCGCAGCCGTGCTCCGCCGCCCAGGTGTCGACAGAAAATTTGCCGTTCACGTCCGTCGCCGTGGTGACGACGGCGGTCGCGCCGAGCGCTGCGGCAAGCCTGCGGGCGAGCGCATTGGCCCCGCCTATGTGCCCGGAGAGCAGCGGAATGACGAAATTCGCCCGCTCGTCGAGGCCGAGCACCGCCGGATCCGTCCGTTTGTCGCAGACATACGGCGCGATCTCCCGCACCGCGATCCCAGCCGCACCGACAAAGATCAGCGCGTCCATTTCCGAAAACGCCGCGCCATAGACCGCTTTTTCAAGCGGCAGAAATCCCGGCTCCGCCAGCCGCGGCACCGCATAACAAAGCGTTTCCGCCTCCGGCAGCGCCATACAGATACGCCGCGCCGTTTTGCATCCAGTACGGCTGTAAGCGAAAATCGCAATGTTCATTTTGTGGCCTCGCGGAATTCGGTCGTGAACGAGGGGTCGTAGAGCAGCGAACGGAGATAGTCGCCCCCGAGGCAGCCGCCGACCACGATCAGCGACGTCTTCGTCAGGCCGTTGGCCGTGACAGTATCGTGCAGCGTGCCGACGGTGCAGCGGAAGATCTTCTCCTCTGGCCACGTCGCCTTGTAGACGACGGCGGCCGGCGTTTCCGCCTCGTAGCCGCCCGCGAGCAGGTCGGCCTGAAGCTGCTTTGTCAGCGACGTACTGAGGAAGAGGACCATGGTGGCGTGGTGGGCCGCGAGGGCGCGGATGGACTCGCGGGTGGGAACGGGTGTGCGGCCGGGTGCGCGCGTGATGATGACCGTTTGGCTGACGTTCGGGAGCGTATATTCCGCGCGGAGCGCCGCGGCGGCCCCGCAGAAGGCGCTGACGCCGGGGCAGACATCATAGTCGATGCCCAGCTTTTCCAGCGCGTCAAACTGCTCCCGCACAGTGCCATAGATGCTCGAGTCGCCGGTATGGAGACGGACAGTGGTCTTGCCCTCGGCCTCGGCCTGACGGATGACGGCAATGACCTCCTCCAGCGTCATTTTCGCGCTGTCGTGGATCTCACAGCCCGGCTTCGTAGCGTCCAGCAGCGCTGGATTGACGAGCGACCCGGCATAGATGACGATGTCCGCCTCGCCGAGCAGCCGCGCGCCGCGCACGGTGATGAGGTCCGGTGCGCCGCTCCCGGCGCCGACAAAATGTACCATAGTTATCCCTCCATAATGGCTCCCAGCAGCTCCTGCGCGCGGCTGGTCCGGCACAGGAGGCCATATTCTTTGGAAAATACGATCGCGCCGGCGGCCATCTCGCCGCACTTGTGCGCAAGATGAAACTCGATGCGCTCCGCGAGGCGGGCCAGCACCGCGTCATATAACTGTTCTTCTTTCAGGATGCGGAGCGCATCGTCACACGTCGCGCAGTCCAGCACCTCCTCCACGCGCGCGGGCGGGAGGCCGAGGGCGGCGGCATGCGCCGCGATGAGCTCCATGCGGCAGTCGCCGCACTTCGAGTGTGTGTTCCACATGCCGCCCGCGAGCTTCACGAGCTTGCCGATGTGCCCGACGAGCAGCGCACCGTGGAAGCCGAGCGCACGGCAATGCTCCAACGCGTCGCCGATGAAATTGCTGGTCAAAACGGCGGTGCGCGGGTCGAGGCCGATGGACGCGCGGATGAAATCCGCGCCATAGTTGCCCGGCGTGAGCAGGACATAGTCCGCGCCGTTCGCCCGACGCTGCCGCAGCTCGACATGGATGGTGTCGACGAGGGCCTGCTCGCTCATCGGCTCGACGATGCCGGTCGTACCGAGGATGGAAATGCCGCCGACAATGCCGAGGCGGGGGTTGAAGGTCTTTTTTGCGAGCGCCTCGCCCTCCGGCACGGAGATCATGACGGCCAGGCCGCCGCAATAATCGCAGAGGCGCATGACCTCTTCGACGTTTTCGCGGATCATGCGGCGCGGGACGGAGTTGATGGCCGCCGCGCCGACCGGCTGGTCGAGTCCGCGCTTCGTCACGCGGCCCACGCCCGCGCCGCCGTCGATCGTGACGCCGGGTGTTTCCGTGCGTTGGACGGCTGCAAACACGAGGGTATCGTGCGTGACGTCCGGATCGTCGCCGCTGTCCTTGCGGATGGCGCAGGAGACGGTATCGGGGGTTCTCGTGATCTCAAGCACGTCCAGCGTCAGGGAGACGCCCTTTGGCGTGAGCAGATCGATGGTTCGTTTTTCGTGGCCGGTCAGGAGCATCCAGGCCGCCGCTTTCGCGGCGGCAGCGGCGCAGGAGCCGGTCGTATAGCCGAGACGGAGCTTTTTTCCGTCCTTGATTACATATTCTTCCATCTCAGCGTCGGATCTGGTAGAGCATCGCGTTGCAGATCGCGGCGGCGACATTGCTGCCGCCCTTGCGCCCGCGCGCGACGATATAGGGCGCGCGGCAGTTCGCGATGACGAGCTCCTTGCTCTCAATGACGTTGACGAAGCCGACCGGCACACCGATGATGAGCGCCGGGTGCAGCTTGTCCGCTTCCATCAGGGCCTCGAGCGAGACAAGGGCCGTCGGCGCGTTGCCGATGGCAAAGATGCAGGGCTTGGGGAGCTGTGCAGCCCGCTCCATCGAGACGATGGCGCGGGTGACGCCGCGCGCTTTTGCCTCCGCGGCAACGTCCGGATCGGACATGAAGCAGTGGACTTCCCCGCCGAGGGAGGCCAGAATGGTCTTGTTGATGCCGGCCTTCGCCATCTGCGTATCGGTGACGATGTCGCAGCCGGCGCGCAGCGCCTCGATCCCCTTCGTGACCGCGTGGTCGGAGAAGACGAGATTGTCGGCATAGTCAAAGTCGGCAGTCGTGTGGATGGCGCGCTTGATGACGAGCTCGTTTTCAGGGTCGAGCTTACGGTCTCCCAGCAGCTCGGTGATGATCTCGAAGCTGCGGCGCTCAATGTCCATCGGTCTGATCTGTTCCAGCATGGTGTTTCCCCTTTCGGCACGCGTCCAGAAAGCGGACGGCAAAAGATGGATTCGCGTAAAAATGGAAATGCGGATAGCCCGCGTAGAGGGTGTCCGTGGCGAAGACGCACGGCCAGCTGCGGCCGAAGGGCTTCGCCGCCGTGAAGGCGTCTCCGGTCTGCTCCGCATCCCAGTGGTGGAATTCGTGTGCAGGGATGGATCCGCCCGCGCGGCAGAGCAGGTTGTCCCGCTCGGCCGTCAGCGTGACGTAGCCAAAGCGTGCGAGCTTCCCGGCGTCGAAGCAGCGCCCCGGCAGAAAGCCCACCATCGGATGCTCCCCGATAGCCTCTGTCAGGTACATAAAGCCGCCGCATTCGGCAATGCAGGGCAGCCCCGCCTCCAGCGCGGCGCGGACGCTGCTGCACATGGAGCGATTTTCGCTCAGCTGCGCGGCATAGAGCTCCGGATAGCCGCCGCCGAGATAGAGGCCGTCGAGTCCGGCGGGCAAGGCGCTGTCAGAGAGCGGAGAAAACGGCACGAGCTCCGCGCCGACCGTCCGGAGCAGGCCGAGGCTGTCTTCATAGTAAAAGCAGAACGCATTGTCCCGCGCAACACCGATGCGCACCGGTGCGCCGGGCGCCGGAAGCGTCGGCGGCACAACGTCCAGCGCTGGCGCTTCGCGCGCGATGGTCAGCAGCGCGTCCAGATCGATCGTCTGCTCGGCCTCAGCGGCGAGGCGCTGCATTTTTTCGCGCAGATCTGCGACCTCCGCCGCAGTCACAAGGCCGAGATGGCGGCTTTTCAGCGCGCAGTCCGGCAGCTTCGGCAGAAAGCCGCACGCCTTGACGCCAAGGCGGTCTTCCAGCACACGCGCGAGCGGCGTGTAGGTCATCGCGGTGCAGCCGTTGAGGATGACGCCGCAGATGCGGTCGTCCGGCAGAAAGTCCAGAAAGCCGCGTACCGACGCCAGCACCGAGAGTGCCGCGCCGCGCGCGTTCACAACGAGGACCACGGGCGAGACCGTCTTCTGCGCGAGTTCGTAGGTGCTGGCGCGCGTACTGGTCAGGCCGAGGCCGTCGTAATAGCCCATGACGCCCTCAATGACCGTGACATCACAGCCGGAGGCATTCTGCGCGAGGAGGAAGCGAAGCGTATTTTCGTCGAAGAAAAACGGATCGAGATTCGAACTTTTGGCCCCGATGATGCGGCTATGGAACATCGGGTCAATATAATCGGGGCCGCATTTCGCGGCGGCGACTGAAAGGCCGCGGTTCACGAGCGCCTGCAAAACGGCACAGGTCACGGTCGTCTTGCCGCAGCCGCTGTTCGTCCCGGCGAGGATCAGACGCGGAAGATTTTGCTGCATAGGCTCACTCCGATCGGACAAGAATGGTGGCAAAATAGCTGACATTTTCCGGGATCTCCCGCAGATCGCGGAAGACCCGCTCGCTGGGCAGGCCGCAGTCGGCGACCATCGAGGCCCGCTTCAACAGACCCGCGCGCCCCAGCGCTGCAACGGTCTCGTGGATGGCGGAGCCGGATTTCATCAGCACCTTCGTGCCCGGGAGGGCCAGCGCCGCATCCAGATCGCAGCTCGCTGGAAGGATGTGGAGCGGCTGCTCCATCTCGGTCAGGCTCTGCCCGAGGCGGGCCGCCACGGCGGCGACGCTCGTCACGCCTGGGAGCATTCTGGCCGGAAACCCGTCCCGCTCGATCTCCGCGAAGATGTAATACGCCGTAGCGAAGAGGGCGACGTCACCGAGGTTGACCATCGCAACGTCTCTTCCCTGCCGCAGCTCGGCCTCGACGGCGGACGCCGCCGCGCGATAGCTTTCCGCCCGGACGGCAGCGTCATGCGACATCGTGAATCGGAGCGGCAGAACGGATTTTCCGGTCAAATCGACCGCGCCGCGCGCGATGTCGAGCGCGAGCATCTGGCCGGACGCCGTCTGCGGCGCGGCGATGACGGGCGTGTTCTCCAGAACGCGGACGGCCTGGAGCGTCAGCAGCTCCGGGTCGCCGGGCCCGACGGAGACGGCATAGAAGGTTCCGGTTTGTTCGCTCATCTGGCACCTCCGGGGACAAATTCCAAGGAATCGAAGCAGGGATCGTATTTTCCCGGCTCCATGCGATAGAGCGCCGCGATATAGTCGGGCGTGAAAATTTCCGAGGGCGGGCCGACGCGGTCGATCCGGTCGCCCGCGACGCAGACGACGGTATCGGAGACGCGGGCAGCAAGATCCAGCTCGTGCAGGGACATGAGGACGGCGAGGTGCTCCTCGCGCACCATGCGCTTGAGGATGGTCAGCAGCTCCAGCTTATAGCGGATGTCGAGAAAACTCGTCGGCTCGTCGAGGACGATGAGCTCCGGCTGCTGGCAGAGGGCCCGGGCAAGCAGGACGCGCTGCCGCTGGCCGTCGCTGATGGACTGGAAGGGCCGGTCGGCAAAGTCGAGCGCGTCGGTCTCGCGGAGGCTCTGCTCGACGATGGCCTTGTCCTCCGGGCGGAGGACGCCGAGATGGCCGGTGTAGGGATAGCGGCCGGTGCTGACGACGTCGCGGCAGGTCATGAGCTCGGGGTCCATGCGGGCCGTCATCAGGATGGCCATGCGGCGGGCGACGTCGCCCCGGCTGCGGCTGCGCATGTCCGCGCCGTCGAGGAAGACTGAGCCGGAAATGGACGGGAGCTGGCCGATGATGGTCTTGAGGATGGTCGACTTGCCGGAGCCGTTCGGGCCGATGAGCGTGACGATCCTGCCGCGCTGTACCGAGAGGGCGACCTTGGAGATGAGCGTCTTGCCGTTGTAGCCGACGGACAGGGCATCGGTTTGCAGATAATCCATCACTGCGCCCCCTTTCTGTGGAGCATCATATAGATGACGACCGGCGCGCCGAAGACCGCTGTGACGGAGCTGATGCTGACCTCGGTGGGCGCGAAGGCCGTGCGCGCGATGAGGTCGCAGAACAGGCAGAACGCGCCGCCGCCGAGGAAACAGGCCGGGATCATCAAAAGCGGCTCTGCGGACTTAAAAAGGGACTTCATCAGGTGCGGCACGGCGATGCCGACGAAGGAGATCGGGCCGGCAAAGGCCGTGACGCAGGCGGAGAGCACACTGGAAAGTAAGATCAGCGCCGCACGGAACGCGCGCAGCGGCACGCCGAGATTCTGCGCGTAGACCTCGCCCAGCTGATAGGCCCGGAGGGGCTTGGAGAGCAGGAACGTCAGGATCAGGGCCCTGCCGCAGACCACGGCCATCGTGCGGACATTGTCCCAGCTCATGCCGGAGAAGGAGCCGAGGGACCAGTTGTGCAGGTTGACAATGTTGCTGTCGTCGGCAAACGTGACGAGAAAGTCCGTCAGCGCGGAGCAGATATAGCCGATCATCACGCCGCAGACGACGAGCAGGCTCATCCGGCGGACGCGCCGCGAGATGAGCAGGACAAAGCCCATTGAGAGCATCGCGCCGACAAAGGCCGCTGCGATCAGCGCGGCGGAGGACGACGTGACGCCCCGGCTGAGCAGCAGGATCATCGTGACCGCGACCGTGAACTTGGCCCCGGACGAGATGCCGAGGACGAAGGGCCCGGCGATTGGATTGTGGAAAAACGTCTGCAGCAGGAAGCCCGAGACGGAGAGGGCACCGCCGAGAATCATCGCCGCAAGCAAGCGGGGCAGGCGGATATTCAGCAGGATGCGGCGCTGCGTGAGGTTGCCGCCGCCGTGGAGAACCGCCCATATTTCAGACGCGGGGAGCCGGACGCTGCCCGCGAGAAGATTCCAGATCAAAAAGGCAACAAGCAGGACGAGGAGCAGCAGGAAACCGCCCCATGTGTGAAGTTTGCGGGTATGTTCCATGCTGCTCCTCCTGTTATGATAATTTTTTTAGGAACCGGAGATCGGCGGCGTCCGGGTTGTTCAAAACGGCGTGGACGTCGAGGATCATGTCGCCGAGGGCGAGCGATTCCTGATAGAAGTTTTTCGTGATACACCAGACATTTCCGGTCTGGACGGCTTTAAAATCCGCAAACAGCGGACTTTTGGCGAGCAGCTCATCGATGGAGGTAATCCCGCCGTCGATGGTGCTGTTGTAGATGAGGACGTCGGCGTCCAGGGCGGTGTCGTAAAAGGACTCCATCTGGATGGTCATTGTGGACAGGGCGTTTTCCTCGCCGCTCTCGTCGAACGAGACATACTCGCCGCCCGCCATACGGATGGCCTTGGCGATATAGTCGCCGGATTTGCGGACATTGACTGCGCCGGACGTCGTGATGTAGAAGAACGCGACGGTCTGGCCCGTCGGCTCCTGGTCGAGCACGGACGCGAGCGCGGCGATGAGGTCATCATAATATGCGCAGGCCGCGTCCTCTCTGCCGAGCAGGGCGGCATAGAGCTTCAGCCACTCCATGCGGCCCAGCGGCTCCGGCTCGTAGCTTGAGCGCTCGATGAGCACGGGGACGCCGATGCGCTCGAGCTGCTCGATGACCTCGGGCGTATGGTAGATCATCGTGTTCTCGATGGCAAGGTCGCAGCCCGCAGCGAGGATCGTCTCATAGTCCGGGGCGGAATATTTGCCCGCGTAGACCATCGTCCCGGCCTGCATCGCGGCCTTGGCCTCGTCGATATACCAATCCGCCTCCTTCTGGCCGCTGAGGGCGATGGCGTCAATGGCGTCCAGCTGCCGGAAATAGTCCATCGCAGCGGTCGCGACCAGATAGATGTGCGAAAGGGGCCGGGTCAGGACGGTCACATCCGCGGGGACGCCGTCCGGCACGGGCGCGTCCCCGGCGACGACGAGGAATGTTTGATCGTCGCCGATCGTGAGGCGCGTATAGTCCTCGCCCGCGTAGGAAACAGAAAACTGCGTGGCGTATTGAAGCGGGAGCGTCCGGTCAAACGTCAGGTCGTTCCACGAAACCGCGCTTGCCGGCTCGCTCTGCGCCGGTTCCGGCGCGGCGGTCTCCTGCTGCGGCGCGGCGCAGGCCGCGAAGGCCAGCAGCAGCGCGGCGAGGAGCGCTATAAAGAGCTTCTTCATTCGGCAGCGGTCAGCGTCGCAGAATCGAAGTTCAGCGTGTACTCGATCTCATGCGGGGTGCTCATCGCGGTGGTGTCGCCGATGACCGTGAGCTCGGTGTCAAAGGCCGCGACGGGGATCTCAAATGTGGAGCCGGGCTCGGTCGTGAGGACGTCATAGCGTTCGCCGTCCACGAGCATGTAGTCATATTTGCTGCTGCTCCAGACGACGGTAGCCACGGCCTTGCCGTCCGCGACGGTCAGCGTGCAGGGAGACTGGATATAAGCCTTGCCGGAGCCGCCTACGAAGGTCAGCTCGGCGGTGTAGGTGCCGTCGGCCAGGGCGAGATCGTCGACGGTCTTGCCGGATTCCTCGACGGGAACGGGGTTGGAGACGGAGACCTTGTGGTCGTACCACGTGCCCTTCTTGCCAATGAGCGCGAGGTCAAATTCCTCGTCCAGCGTAGGAACGGGGATGTCGAAGCCGAAGACCTCGTCAGAGAGGCCGTCGGAATAGGTAACGGTGTCGGTGGTGGGCTGGAGCAGCTCGGCCCCTTCCTTTTCCGCGTCTTCCTTGACGCCGGGGAAGAGGTTGAGGATGCTGGTGCCCGCAAGGCTGACGTGGATAGTCATCTCGCCGTTTTCGACGGTGAGCGTGCCCTTGCCGTCGCAGGCCTCATTGGCATGGAACATGGAGCTGTCGGTGTTGAAGTCGGCAGTATAGACGCCGTCGGGCAGGGCCGGTTCCGCGGGCGTCTCTTCTTCGGCGGACGCATCCGCATCCTCCGCAGTCTTGTCGGTTTCGGGTTCGGCGGGCTGTTCGGTCTGCACGGTCTGTTCCAGCTCTGCAGGTTCGGTCTCTGCGGGCTTGGCCGCGCAGGCGGTCAGCAGCGCGAGCAGCATCAGCGCAGCGAGCGCAAGGGCGATGGTCTTTTTCATGATGGTTCCTCCTGAATGGCGCTTGGCTCCGGGGCAGGTCTTCCCCACCCCGGAGCTCAGTTTAAGTCAAATTAGGCGTTCAGCGAGTCGATCGCAGCCTTGGTGTGGGCGACATAGAGTGCCTGCACATCGGCAATCTCGCCGAGGCCGTGAATCTGGCAGTCGACGGTGAAGCCAGCGGCTTCGAACATGGTCTTCCAGGAATCTTCCTCGGAACCGGCCATATCGTTGTTGGCGTGGTCGCCGGCGACGACCATCAGCGGGCGCAGCACGACATTGGTATAGCCTGCAGCCTTGACGGCCTCGATGACAGCCTCGCAGGCGGTCTCTTCCGGCTCGCCCTCGACGGTGCCGATGAAGACGTTCTCATAACCGAGCTGCTGCATCTGGGTGTTCATCTGGCTGTAGGTGACCTTGGCGACGTGCGCGGTGCCGTGACCCATGAAGACGAACGCGGTGCCCGCGTCCTTCGCGGCATCAAGGCTCTCGAAGCCGGAATCGGCAACAGCCGCAGCGGTGATGGCCTTGGCAACAGCTTCCTTGTCGGCATTGATGACGGTAGCGTCGGAGCCGACTTCGCCAAGCAGCGGCTCGGCAATGGAGACGGATTCAAACTTGTCCTTATACTGCTCGATGGCTTCGCACATCTCGTCATACTCTGCGCCATGCATCAGGTGCGTCGGCTGGACAACGAGGTTCTTGACGCCGTTGGCGACGGCACGCTCGAGCGCCTGATCCATGTTGTCGATCTTCTCGCCATCGCGGGCCTGCACGTGGTTGATGATGATCTGCGCGGTGAAGGCGCGGCGGACGGACCAGTCGGGATACGCGGCCTGCAGGGCGTCTTCGATGCCCTTGATGTCGGCAACACGGCTGTCATTGTAGGACGTGCCGAAGGAGACAACGAGCAGCTCGTTCTCGCCAATCTCATCCTGATTGCGCGCATCGTCGAGCGAAGCGTCGCCGGTATCGAGGCCGAAGTAATCGGGGCTGGCCTCGTCGCCTTCGACGAGCTCCTTCTGCGCATCGGTCAGGGCGTCCCAGGCGGCCTTGGCCGCTTCGCACTGGGCGTCGGTCTCATCGGTGCGGGACTGGACATAGATCGCGTCGATCAGGGCGGCGACATTGTCGGCGGCTGCCTGATCCAGCTCTTCCTGAGAGGGCTGCGGCTCTTCCGGAGTCTGCTCCTCGGCGGGCGTGGTCTCTTCGGGGGTAGTGGTCTGTTCGGTTTCTGCGGGGTCTACGGTGGGGGTCTCGTCCGCGCTGCTCTTGCAGGCGGAGAGGAGGCTCAGCAGCATCACGGCTGCGAGCACAAGCGCGAGGGTCTTTTTCATGTGAGGTCTACCTCTTTTCTAAAATGTTCTGAAAAATATAAAAACGGCTGCGCTGGCGCAGCCGTTCTCCCTAGCCGTATCGAATGTCGTCTTCCAAAGCGGAAGACCATACAAACTTGCAGGAAGGCCGACCCGTAGACAGCGGATCTGAGATTCCACGCCAAGGCAGGTCTCCTGACTTCGTTCTTCGCGGCTCTGCCCTTCCCGGTTTCCCAGTGGTAAGGACGCACACACCGGCCATCTGGCCGGTCCGGCGCTTCCTTTGCAGGTCCGCTCCCGTACACAGTGACTGCATCGCTCCGGATTCTCACCGGATTCCCTTTTCACCCGCCTTGCGGTGGACACCTTGGCGCTACAATTTTATATTGTTTCAGACAGCCCACATTATAACACACATCGGAAAAGAGTCAACCGGAGAAATCGACAGTTTTCCCCGGTCGGCAGCCGCATTTCCCGGCGAGAATGCCCGAAAACGGGAAAGTGCCCGGCGGACACAGGGTCCGCCGGGCGCTTTGGGCGTTCCGCAAGAGATTACTGCATAAACGTGCCCGCGATCATCTGGTCGATGTAGGCGAGGTACTTCTCCTGCACGTCGGCGGGAACAAGATCGCTCAGCGCGCCGGCGGAGAGGGTGTTGTTCTGCAGCGTGCCGTAGAGCGTCGCGCCGCCGAAGGTGCCGTCGATGACAGCCTGCATGGAGGCGACGATCATGGCGGAGTTGTCGGTGACCTGAGAGCAGATGATGCACTCGTTCTGGCCGAGGATGTCGGCAGGCTGGCCGATGTCGTAGATCTTGACTTCGCCCGCGGCGGCGTTGGCCGCGTCGATGGCCTCGCGCGCGCCGGAGTCGACGGCGGAAGCGTCGCCGAAGAAGACGTCAGCGCCCTGGGCGATCAGCTCAGTGGCAAATTCCTTGCCCTTCGGGGCGTCGGAGAAGGAGTTGGCATAGGGGACGTTGAGCAGCTCGACGGTCTTACCTTCCTGCTCGGCGACGTACTTGGCCGCCTCTTCAAAGCCCGCGATCTTGCCCTTGGTGGTGTCGAGCTCCATGCCGCCGATGAAGCCGAGCTTGCCGCTCTCGGTCATGAGGCCGGCGAGGGCGCCCGCGATCCAGCCGATCTGCTGCGCGTTCGGGAGCAGGGAGGAGACGTTGCCGTTGACGGCCTTGGCGGGGGTATCTTCCGCACCGTTCAGCAGGGCGAAGGCCACGTCGGGATATTCCTCAGCCGCCTGCAGGACGGCGTCGGTGTACTGGTTGCCGGGGGCGTAGATCATGTCGTAGCCGAGGGTGCAGTAGGCGACGATGGAATCATAGTAGGCGTCCTGTGAGATGGAGTCGGTGACCTCGGTCTCCCAGCCCATCTTTTCGGCCGCGGCGATCATGGCGTTGTAGCAGGCCGCGCCCCAGCCGCCGTCGTTGATGCTGGAGTCGCAGATCATGGCGACCTTATAGGCAGAGCCTTCAGCCTTGGTGGCAGCGGTGGGCTCTTCCGTGACAACGGGTTCAGCGGTCGTGTCGGCGGGCTCGGTGGTGTCAGCCGGTTCGGCGGCGGTGTCGGTCGTGTCGGTCTTGCTGGTGTCGTCCGCAGGAGCCGCGGTGTCGGTCTTCGCAGTACCGGCACACGCCGCCAGCGACAGGAGCATGACAAGCGCCAGAAGCATTGCAATGATCTTTTTCATTTTTTGTCCTCCATAGAATATTAGGATTCGGCAGCAGCGCACAATGCGGTGCTGCCATAAGTTTATAACAACGCCGAAGCGTTATTACCGGTTTACCGCTGTTCACGGCGGTAGGGCTTGCCGTTGGCCTTGGGTCCGGCCTGGCGGGCGCCGATGAGCGTGAGGACGACGACCGTCGCCACGTAGGGGATCATCTGGAAGAACTGATACGGGATGGCGATGCCGGAGACCTGGAGGCGGATCTGGAGCGCGTCGCAGAAGCCGAAGAACAGGCAGGCCAGCAGGATGCCGCCCGCGTTCCAGCGGCCGAAGATGACGGCGGCCAGCGCGATGAAGCCGCGCCCGGCGACGATACCATCGGTATAGGTGCTGGAATAGCAGGTGGTGAGGTACGCGCCGCCGATGCCGGACAGGGCGCCGCAGAGCACGCAGGCGAGGTACTTCACGCCGACGACCGGGATGCCGAGCGTGGCGGCGGCCTGCGGATGCTCGCCGACGGCCTTATAGCTCAGGCCCGCGCGGGTCTTGCCGAAGAAGATGGCCGTGAAGAGGACGAGCAGGAATGTGAGATAGACCATCGGGCTCTGGTCGAAGAGCAGCGGCCCGAGCACCGGGATGTCCTTCAGGCCGGGGATGGCGACGGAGGACATGGTGGTGATCTGCTTGAGGTCGGACCCGGTGCCGAAGTAGACGCGGTAGATGAAGGACGCGAGCGCAGGGGCGAAGATGTTGAGGGCCATGCCGTAGACGGTATGGTCGGCGCAGAGCGTGACCGTGGAGAACGCGTAGATCATGTTGACGATCACGCCCGCAAGCGCGCCGCAGAGCAGGCCCAGCCAGTTCGATCCCGTGACATAGCAGACGAGGAAGCCGACGAGCGCGCCGATGGAGGCGAGGCCCTCGAGGCCGATGTTGACCATGCCCGCGCGCTGGCCGTAGAGCTCAGCCAGGGAGATGAGCAGCACGGGGATGGCGAGACGGACCGTTGCAAGAAGGAGGCTCGAGATCCAATCCATTACGCTTCACCCGCCTTTCTGCCGTGGAAGACGCGGCTGCGCCACGCCTGGAATTCCGGGAGCTTGGTCAGCGCCATGCCAGCGACGGAGAAGACGATGACAAGCGCCTGAATGATGTCGGACACGCTGGTGGGCACGCCGGTAGCGGCCTGCATGGTGGTGGAGCCGACGCGGAGCACCGCGAAAAACAGCGCGACGACCATCGTCGCGATCGGGTGCAGCTGGCCGATGAGGGCCATCGCCACGCCGTCGAAGCCATAGCCCGCGCCGTAGCCGTTGATGAGGCGGAACTGCGTACCGAGCAGCTCCGCGCCGCCGCCGAGACCGGCAATCGCGCCGGAGACAATGAAGCTGGCGAGCATAAAGCGCTTGACGGGAATGCCGTTGAAGCGGCTGGCCGTGAGGTTGCAGCCGACGGCGCGCAGGCGGAAGCCCGCGCTCGTCCAGAACAGGACGTAATAGAGGATCAGGCCGACCGCGACCGCGATCACAAAGCCCCAAGTGAAGCGCATCCCGGTGATGATGCGCGGAAGATGCACCTCATCGGCGATGGCGGGTGTCTGCGGGACGGAGGCATCGCGGATCCAGCTGGTGTAGATGACGCCCATGAAGAGCGTGGCGACATAGTTGAGCATGATGGAGATGATCATCTCGTTCTGCCCGCGGCCGATTTTCAGCACGCCGGGAATCATGCCCCAGAAGCCGCCGGCCACCGCGCCGGCCAGCAGCGCGAGCAGCACGCCGGCAAAGCCGGTCAGGCCGGTGAAATAGCAGGTCAGGAACGCGGCGATGGAGCCCATCAGGAACTGCCCCTCGCCGCCGAGGTTGAACACGCCGCACTTATACGCGAAGCAGGCGCAGAGGGCCGTGAAGATCAGGGGCGTGGCCTTGGTGAGCGTGGTACCGATGCCGGCCTTGGAGCCGAACGCGCCCTGGAACAGGAACTTCACGGCAAGGAACGGGTTCGCGCCGAGGGCAGCCATGATGATACCACCGATCAGGAACGCGAGCAGAACGGACAGCAGCGGCACAAGGAACGCGCCGAACGCTTTTTTTACTTTTCCCATACCTCTCCCCCTCACTTACCGGTCATGGCCAGGCTGATCTCGTTGATCGGCGGCTTGCTGCCGGAGAATTCGCCCATGATGCGGCCTTCGAAGCAGACGACGATCCGGTCGGACATCTCGAGGATCTCGTCAAAGTCGGCGCTGATGAGCAGAATGCCGACGCCGCGGGCGCGGGCGGCGATCATCTGGTCGTGGACAAAGCTGGTCGCGCCGATGTCGAGGCCGCGCGTAGGATGCGCCATGACGAGGACGGACGGGCCGCTCTCGAGCTCGCGGGCGATGATGACCTTCTGCTGGTTGCCGCCGGACAGCTCGCGCACGCTCTGGCTGTCAGAGGTGGCGCGGACATCATATTTTTCCATCATGGACTGCGCGTAGGCGTGGATGGCGCGCTTGTTCAGGCGCAAACCATGACCGTGGCTGAAGCGCGGATCGTCGGTGTCCTTGAGGACAAGATTTTCCGCGATCGACATATCGCCGATCAGGCCCTGCAGGTTGCGGTCCTCGGGGACGTGGCTGACGCCGTGCTCGATGAAGCCGTTCGGGTCGAAGACGGCGACGCGGTCACCCTTGAGCCGGACCGTGCCGCTCTCCGGGGCGATGACGCCGGTGATGAGCTGGGCCAGCTGGGTCTGGCCGTTGCCGTCGACACCCGCGACGCCGACGATCTCTCCGGCGTGGATGCGGAGCGACAGATCGGCGAGGCCGCTGTGCTTGCTCTCCTTGTTATAGTCCACATGGTCGAGCTCCGCGACGATCTCATGGCCGGAAGCGTCGACCTTTTCATAGTGTGACTCGGTCAGCTCTTTGCCAATCATCATGCCGGCGAGCTTCTGGCCGTCGGTCTCGGCGCGGTCGACCGTGCCGACGACCTTGCCGAGGCGGAGAATGGTGATGCGGTCGGAGATGCGGAGCACCTCGCGCATTTTATGACTGATGAAGATGATGGATTTGCCCTCGCCGACAAGCTTCTGCATGATGGCGAACAGTCCCTCGACCTCGATGTCGGTCAGGGCGGCGGAGGGCTCGTCAAGGATCAGCAACTCGGCCCCGTGGTAGAGGGCTTTGAGGATCTCGGTGCGCTGCTGTTCGCCGACGGAGATCTCCGTGATGAGCTTGTCGAGCTGGACGTCGAGGCCGTATTTTTCCGAAAGCGCCTCGATCTCCTTTCTGCGGGCCGCGCGGTCGATAAATAGGCCCTTGGCGTGTTTGTCGCCGAGGATGATGTTGTCAAAGACGGTCATCGCCTCGACGAGCATGAAGTGCTGATGCACCATGCCGATGCCAAGCTTGACCGCCTGGCTCGGCGATTCGATGCGGACCTCCTGCCCGTTCAGAAAGATCTTGCCCTCAGTGGGCTGGTAGAGGCCGATGAGGATATTCATGAGCGTCGATTTCCCCGCGCCGTTCTCTCCGAGGAGCGTATGTACCTCGCCCTTGGCGACGGAGAAATTGATGTCCTGATTGGCGTAAAAGTTGCCGAACCGTTTGCTGATGTGCTCCATGCGCAGCAATTCACTCAATCCGGGCTTCCTCCTTTTTTCTCTTGATATTCCGAGTATATCACGTGCCTGGGTGGATGAAAAGAAATTTTGTTCCGGTTTTCCTTTTTCTCCGTTTTGCCGAAAACATGTCCAGATATTGGGACGCATTTTCGGGATTTACCAAATTTCGCAGGCCGGAGCGGCCCACCGCACAAAAGCAGGACAAAAAAATTGCAGGCAGAAGCCGCCTCCAAAGCCCGCGGCATGTAAAAAACAGCTGCCCAAACGGACAGCCGGAAATGGTTTTGCGCTGTTTTTGATCTACCCATATATGTTTTTGATCAAAGGTTGAATTCCTCATCCGCCCATCATTTCAAAATATCAGCATCATTAGAAAAACCACCGTATTTCAATCGAAATCCGGTGGTTCTATGGCAAGCAGCACCCTTTTAGATCCCCGTCCGCACATGGAACGCGGATTGCCCGTTTGAGAGCTACAAAGCCGCTTCGGCTTCGCGCACGGTATCGAAAAATGGCGATCGTTCAGTGTTCCAAAATACAGTATGTGTTGGCCTGGGTGCATACACCTGATATAATATAATTAAAGATGATAAAATGGGGTGGTTATATGCCGATCTCGTTCGAAAAAATCGGGCAATACCTGCACTATCTGTCCGAGGTACACGGCGTCCAGTTCTGCATCAAGGATTTCTGCGGCTTCGTCGCCATCAACAAGCAGCTCGACGAGACGCTCCGCCCCTTTCTCGCGCACACAAATCCATTCTGTATGTACATGAAGTCCGATCAGGAGCACTATCACACCTGCCTCACCATAATCCGCAGGATGTACCACAAATGTGAGCGGCTTGGCCGCACCTACTTTGGCATGTGCCACGCAGGACTTGGTGAATACGTCGTCCCAATCTTCGACGGCGACGTGCTGCTCGGCTCCATCAACGCCGGATTTTTCCAGACCAATGAGGGCAAGACCACACGCCGCATCTGCCGCGCCTGCCGGCAGGAGCCGCTGCTTGATCCGGACACGGCGCAGCGTCTCTACCGCAGCTCCATCCGCACGCCCACCGCAAATGTGGAGCAGATGCTCGCCGGTCTGGAGCTGCTGGCCGAATATCTCGGTCAGACCTATCACCTGCTCCACAGCGCGCAGCCGCATTCCGACGCCGCGGGCCGCTATCATGATTCGAGCGAGGATACTATCCTCGCCCACGCACTGGAATACATCCGCATCAACTATAAAAGCCGCATCACCGTCACCGCGCTGGCCGAGTTCTGCCATTGCAGCGATTCCTACCTCAGCCGCATCTTCAAGCGGCGCACCGGCGTTAATATCAACGTCTACGTCAACAAGGTACGCATGGAGTTCGCCAAAAGTCCGCTCTGTCTCTCCGATGAGAGCATTGCGGAGATCGCCGCCTCCGTCGGCTTCGGAGACCCGAATTGCTTTTCCCGCGTCTTCACGCAGATCATCGGCATCCCACCCACCGAGTTCCGCAAGCGGTTCCATCAGAATAATGGCTAACGCTTGCTTCTGACCTGACCCTGCATAATAAAATACGAAGGCCTTCCGGAAAACCGAAAGACCTTTTGTCTTTGGAAAATGATACGCCCCGATACAGCTTGCCTATCGGCAACACGCAAGCCATAATCCCATATCACTCCTTCAGGTATTCTCCAAATCCACCCAACTCCCCTGACCCAGATTCTGACCCAGGTGTGCGCGAAAGCGTATGGACACAATGGGGGAACCCCCGCAAAATCCCGCACTTTTCACTGACAGTACGGACGCATTAGACGCAAAAGCGCCTAATATTACAAACCGATCGCAGCTGGCAGTCATGAGGTCAGCGGTTCGATCCCGCTTATCTCCACCAAAACAATATAATCCGAACCTTTTACCAATTGGTCATGGGTTCGGATTTGTTGTTTTAATGGAAGAAATTGAAGACTGGTAATGAAAAAGCCGGGAGGACTGCCGATTATTGCAATCCTCCCGCTTTCTTTATGTAGATGAACTGTCCGAGGATTTATTCTTTGCCTTCCATTCGGCAAATGCCTTTTTATCGTCCTCACTTTCATGGTACTTCTGAATTACCGGAAGCAGACTCCGTGCCAGCGATTCGAAGACGCATTCCGGAATTTCGGCTACATCCATGCTGTTTTAAATATTCGCTTTTTCTGCGTTCACATGGTACCTCCTTTATCGCTTCTGTAGAACATTTAGGCGCATTCGGGGACGATCATAAGAAAAGATATTCCCCTGTGTTTTCTCAGCGCTTGTGGGGCGGAAAACACCTTGTTTTCGACCTTTATTCATGCAATATTGCGCCATCCTCTTTTGGCTGAATCAGCTTTGCGTCCGCTGGGTAGTTCAGCGTAATAAGCGCGGGCTTGCCCAAACCCTGCTTGCGCCGAACAATCAGGCCGCTGTACTCCAGCTCCCGGAAGATCCGCGTGGCGCTCTGGCGGCTGCGGTGGA
>OGGU01000564.1_pt1 | contig 27488 bp, 26 predicted proteins | sample 1571241 | NCBI WGS metagenome assembly OGGU01 (sample SAMEA2581934, study PRJEB24529) | metagenome | biome: Human gut stool | place: China | collected 2011
TGTCCAAAGCAGCCGAGTTTCTGAAGAAAACAGATGCACCTATCAGCGAAATATCCTCGATGGTTGGATTCCATCAAATGAGCAACTTTGGAAAACGTTTTCGTGAGAAAACAGGATATTCTCCCAAAGAATATCGTGCTTTCAAAAAACTCGAGCAGTCTTTCCGAATCGCGCAATCCCATCTTCTTAGCCATATGGTAACTCATTGAGTACCACGCCACGTCAGACTGTTTTCAGGCAAATAAATGCAGCGCGCATCCCGCTTGAGAGGGATGCGTGCTGCTTTGTAAAGGGGGATCAAGCTTTATTTTCCTAGAACGCGATAGAGATACGTCACAATATCGGCCCTGGGCGAGAGGTTGTCCGGCGCGAAGGGAACTGCCGTGCCGTCGAGCAGTTTCTGAGAGTTGGCCCATGCGACAGCCTCGTCATAGTAATTCGTGCCATCCGTATTCGCCGCAGGCTTGCCGTTGGCGCGCCAGAGGAATGTGACGACGTGGGCGCTGGTGCAGGTTCCGTTTGGACCGAAGGTCGTGTCGGTCGTACCGTTGGTCACGCCCTTTTCCACAGCCCAGAGGACGGCCTTATAGAAATAGTCCGACTCTGTTACATCGGTAAACGGATTCTCCGTCGAAGCAGGTTCCGGACAGCCCATGGCACGCCAGAGGAAGGTCACGACCTGTCCGCGCGTGCAGGTTGCACTGGGCGAGAACGTAGTCTTGCTCGTGCCGGTAGTGACGTTTTTGTCAAGCGCCCAGAGAACGGCATCGTGATAATAGGCATCTGCCGAAACGTCGGTGAAGGGGTTGCTGGAATCGGCAGGTTCCTCATACTTTTCGCCCTTGATCTCGGCTGCAAGTTTGTTATTTGTTTCCAACAAATAGTACATCGGAATTTGAGAAATATCATATCCGTCATCTCCACTTGGGGAAGCATAATATACCATCAAGACAAATATAGGATTCTCAATGTCAGAATCGATCAATGCCCGCAATTCCGCACCGGTAAATGACACCGCTTTCCCTGCTGGAATCCCATAGTAGTCTGATGTAATGTTTATAGGAGTGTGATTATTATTGGGCGCGATGGTCTTCCACCCACTGACTGTATATGCAAACTGACGAACTGGATTTCCGTTTACATCGTTTTCCACTGAGACGTAACTGTTGTCGTTGCTTTTAGTGAACGCAACAACATCCACAAAGAGCACATCGCTACAATCTGCCGGACTGAGATTGGAGACGGTCAGCTTTGTATCGTCATTGATGACCCAGCGGCCAGGCAGTTCAAATGTCGTCTTTGTGATTTTTTCGGTATTCAGATACCGAACCAGCTTCAAGTCGCCATCAACAATTATGTCGTCATTTTCATTCAGACTGGAACTTACTCCGATACGACTTGCGATTACATCATAGCTAGGCAGCGCTGCAAACACGGTCGCTGCCAGACCGAGGCAAAGCGTCAATGCCAGGGCCAGTGCGAGTACTCTTTTCATCTTTTTCATTCTCTCGTATCCTTTCTGTTTCAATTTTGTTAACTACTGGAATGTGGATATTATACAGTATATATAATATATATGCAAGCAGTTTTTTCATTTTTTGTAATATTCACATATTCGAGTAATGCCTGCTGCGGTCAACTTCCTGCATCGTCCAAGACCTAGTTTATGCGAAATGCAAAAAACAGCGCGCATCCCATATTGTTTGGGAATGCGCGCTGTTTTAACGGGAACACAAGCAATTACTTCAGCGTTCCAATAGATGCTCCGCAATCGCTTCAACTGCACAGGTTAAAGCGCGGGCAATGTCGCACAGTTTCATGCCAAAGGTGTCTCCCGGCTTACCGGGAAGCTGTTCTATGGCATAGGGCACATGGAGAAAGCCGCCGCGCAGGCCGGGATATTCGAGCGCCGCCGTATGCAGCAGCGTATACAGAAGGCTGTTGCACACGTATGTACCAGCGGTATTGGATACCGCAGCGGGCAGACCGTCGCTTTGTATCCGGGCTGCAATTGCCTTGACGGGCAGCGTGGAAAAAAACGCGGCGGGGCCATCCGGCACGACGGGCGTATTGATCGGCTGATACCCGGCGTTGTCCGGAATGCGGGCGTCCATCAGGTTGATCGCTACGCGTTCCGGCGTGACGGCTGTGCGGCCCCCGGCCTGTCCCACGCAAAGGACTGCGTTGGGATGCACCGCGCGAAGCGCGTCTTTCAGGATCACGCCGCTTTTGATAAATTCAGTTGGGATTTCTAGTTTACATAATTCAAGTCCCGCGATTTCATCCGGCAGCAGCCGCACGGCCTCGAATGCGGGGTTGACCTGTTCTCCGCCGAACGGGTCAAAGCCGGTGATAAGCAATTTTTTCTTCATAAAATCCCCTGTCCTTCCAGAATGCCGCACATCTGCGCGACACGGCTATCCCAAGAACAGGCGCGGCCTGCCTCAATGCGGGCATCGATTTGCTCCGGCGCGGTATCAGAGCACGATTTTTCGCAGGCGGAGATGAATTCCTCCTGGCTGTCGGCGATCTCGATGAGCGGCGCATATTGGAGGATCTGATCCGGCTGCTTCGTCGAGACGATGGGGCGGCCCGTGGCCAGATATTCATAGAATTTCAGCGGGCTCACGTCCTTGCTGAGGTCGCTTTTCGCAAACAGGTTCAGGCAGGCGTCAAAGTGCGCCAGATACTGCGGCAGCTGCTCGTTCGGCTTGAGGCCGAGGAAATGCACGTTCGGCATGGCGTGGAGTGCAGACAGGTCGACACCGGGCTTTTCCTTGCCGATCAGGACAAAGCTCCAGTCCGGACAAGCCTTTGCTGCGGCTTCGAGATAGCCATACTCAATGCAGCTTTGCAGCGCGCCGACGAAGCCGAAAATCGGGTGCGGAATGCCCTGCATATCGTCCGGGAGCGGCTGCGGCTGTGCGGCCTGCACGAAGCGCTCAAAATTCGCACCGTTCGGGATCATATCCGTCTCCGGCTGCACGGTGCGCAGGCGGTCAGCCAGCGCGTCAGCGGTGGCAAAGACGTGATCCGCTTTTTTCGCAAGCTCCAGCTCCATCGCGTCGACGAGCGCCGGGTCCATGAGTCCGCCGTAGGCCGAATGCCGGTCGACGCAGTCGTAGACCAGCGCCTTATGCGGGACCAGATCGACAAGATCGGCTGTGACGGGCGAATAGACCCACAAAACAGCGTCCTCAAATCCGTGCTCCCGCATCTTTGCGCGGACAAACCGTGCGATTTTCTGCTGGTTCAGCTTGTTGACCCAACGGAATTTATAAAAGAATGGCAGAACCGGCGGCAGAGCGTAAACCGTGATGTTCTCCTGCGGGTGAACGCCCGCTTTTTTATAATTCGTCAGTCCCGGCTGTGCAGCCTTGTCCTTCATAGGTGCGATATAGGTGATAGACGGGTCAAAATAGAGAATTTCTGCGTCCGGGATGCGGCTCATGACCTGCTGCTTGCGCGTCGGGATGGGGTACCACGGGGAGGTGGCAAGGCAAACGATTTTTCTCATATGGTCTCCTCCAGCAGCTTGCGCGCCGCATCTTCATTTTCTGCCGCAAGGCGGCGCAGGCGGTCGGTCGAATACGGCTGTGCCGTCTGCATGGCGTCGTCGATCAGGGCGCACAGACTGTCCTTCGTCACGTCGTCCAGCTCCATGCAGTGCTTCTGGCCGAGATAGGCCATGAAGCCGGTGACCTTCGGGTCATACGAGATCGCGGCCAGCGGCGCGCCGACAGACGAGGCAAAGATCAACGCGTGCAGCCGCATGGAGACGATCACGCGCATTTTCTGCATCATGCCGATGGTCAGCTGCTCGTCGCGCGGGGCGGGCAGCACGAATGACCGGCACGACAGCATTCCGGCGGCCTGCCGGTTGATCTCAAGGTCACGCGTCGGCTCAAGAGCGACGAAAACCGGCGTCAGGCCGTGCTTTTGGTTGACATAAATTGCAGCATCTACAATTGCCTGCAAATGCCCGGAAAGATTTTTCCACGGGCGCAGAACGAACATGGCATAGCTTCCGTTCGGGTCGAGGTCATTGCTCAGGAAATAGCTGTCTACTGCACCGGTGGTCGCGGGCTGCAGCAGAAGCGCCGGGTCTGCCGTGACGGAGATATCCGGCTGCATCACGCCCATGTCGGAAAGCTCCTTCCGGGAAAGATCCTCGCGTAGCGTGATTTTATCCACGCAGCGGTTGAGAATGCGTGCGGTATGGCGGCGGCTGCCCTCTCCGCTGACAGGACCGATGCCGCAGCCGTACATCATGACGCGGCAGCCTGCGGTATGCGCCATGCGGATGGTCGTGAGGTAATAATTTAAGGATCGCGTGCTCGTTTCGTTTTGAATGAGGCTCCCGCCGCCGGAGATAAACAGCCTGCATCTGCGCATAAGCGGCCAGAAGCGGAAGGGGTCGAATACGTGTACGGAGCCGACGTGGTACCGCAGGCGCGTCTCGGCAGGATCGTGCGACATGACGTAGACCGGCATATCGCGGTCGATGGCCTTCATCTGGGCAAGGATCGCCTTTAAGATCGCGTCGTCGCCCGCGTTTCCCTTGCCGTAGGCGCCGCAGATCAATACGCCATATTTCTTTTTCTTCGGCATGGCCGTGCGGCGCAGGATGGTCTGGTAAATTTCGATCTGCTTGCCGACGGTCGCACTGATGGAAAACTCGCGCGAGGCCTTTTCATACAGATTTTCGCCGAGCTGCGCGCGCATGGCCGCAGATTCAGCCAGCCGGGCCATGCAGCCGCCGAGCGCTTCGGCGTTCTGCGGCTCAAACAGGAGGCCGGTCACGCCATGCTCGATGATATACGGGATGCCGCCGACATTCGACGCGATCGTCGCGCAGCGCATACGCGCACCCTCTGTGATGGCATACGGGAACGTCTCAGAAAGAGACGTCAGTGTATTAACGTCCAGCGCATGATAAAAGCTGTCCATATCCGTGACCCAGCCCGCAAACACGACACTGCCGGGCGGGCAGGTGTCGGCGGCCAGCTTTTCCAGCGTCTGTCGCTGCTCGCCGTCGCCCGCGATGAGCAGGCGGATATTGGGGTAGGTCTTTACGGCGATGGAGAAGCCGCGGATGAGCGTCCCCACATCCTTGACCGGATCAAGGCGGGCAGCGATGCCGAACACGACGGTATCCTCCGCCGTCTCCATGCCGACAGAGCGCAGATAGGCCTGCCTGTCCAGCTTCGGCACAACGGGAGAAAAATCGATACCATTATAGATCGCAAACATCGTCTGCGGGTCAAAGCCGCGTGAGATGAGCAGCTGTGCCATGGCGTCGGATACGCCGATGTGATAGTCAAACATACGCAGCGCAACGGTGTTGATCGTGCCGTAGGTCAGCCGGTGCAGGGGTCTGCCCAGATAGTCGAGCCGGTAGTCGGAATGGACGGTCGTGACAATCGGCACCTGAATTTTCCGGCGCAGAACAGCGCCGGTCAGGTTCGCGCGCGCGCCGTGGCAGTGGACGATCTGAAAGCCCTCGGCGCGGATCATCTGCGCAAGACGGCCAATGGCCGTCTGTACGGACGCTTCCATGACGACCGTATCGATGCCGAGCTTCCGCGCGTCTTCGGCAAACTCTCCCTCGCGGAAGCAGACGAGCCGCACCTGTTCCGTTTTCCCAAGACCGTGCAGCAGCGACAGCACGTGCGTTTTTGCGCCGCCGACGTCACCGCCGGAGATCAAATGCAATACCTTCATATCGGAACCCTCATTTTTGAATTGCCACTTGTTTCTTGCGGCAAGATACAGTAAAATAGGCAGGAATGTCTCCTGATATTATATCTGATTCCATGAGGCAAATCAACTGCAAACTCTTTGGGAGGTACTACATGAAACTGATCGATGAAAAAGGCCGTCTGTTCGGCAAGATCAATCTGATCGACCTGCTGGTCGTGCTGCTGATCGTTGCAGTTCTGGCGGCGGTCGTCTGGAAGCTCGGCGGCAGCAGAGCCGCAGCCGCTGTGGCCGGTACAGAGAAAAAGGCTGTTTATACCGTAGAATTTGAGGATGTTTCCGCCGATATTGCAGAATATGCGAAAACGCAGGTCGATAAGACCCTTGTCAATGATTCCAAACAGATTGCCGCCGTCATTACGGACGTGCGCACAGAGCCGTACGACAACGAGCTTGGCCACGTGCGCCTGTATATCACCGTCGAGGCAAGCGCATCGTTTACCGGCAATGTCTACAAGGTCGGGCCGCAGGAGGTCCGCGTCGGCTATGAATACATCCTCAAGACGAGCGAATTTGAGCTGACGGGTCTGATCTCCGCGCTGGAGGTCACCGATGGCTGAAATGCTGGCTTCGAGCCTTCTGTGGCGGGTGCTGCTTGCCATCGGCGGCTGGTTTTCGGCGCTGGCGCATTCAAGCAGGATTTTCGCGTGGCTCGGCCGCACCTGGCGCGCAAGCAAAACGCGCGCATGGCTGCTCCGGCGGCTGTCCGCGTCTGACGCGCCGACGCGCGAGAGCTGGAGCGCGAAGCGCTTTGCGCGGCTGAACGCGCAGCTTGCCGCGCGGCACGGCCTGAAGGACTGTCTGGACGATTCGGTTCTTTGCCGCATCTGGCGCTTTTTCGTTCGCTGCGGCCAGAACAGCCGTCTGTTTTCGTGGCTGTTCTCTGACGGACTGCATGGCGTGATCTTATTTGCGCTTTCCATGTATGTCGTGATCGACTACGTGCTGCGCGATCTTCTGGCCGTGCCGGTCCTGTCGTCGTGCTGGGATGAGTGTCTGATGCTGCTGGCGCTTGGCTATGTGGTCTATGAGCGTCTTGGGCGCGAAACGCCGCTCAAAACGGGCTGCAATCCGCTCGATCTGCCGGTCTGCCTGTTTATTACGGTCTGCTTCGTTCTCATGAACGTCGTTACGCCATATTACTCCATCCAGATCTCCGGCTTCCGCGCGACTGTGCAGTATATGCTCTGGTTCTTCCTCATTACGCGGCTGGTGCACAACGACCGGGATTTCATGCGGATATATCTGGCGCTGGTCATTCTGGCGGCGGTCATTGCGCTGCATGGCATTTATCAGTATATCGCCGCTGTTCCCATCCCGTCGAGCTGGATGACGCACTCGGAATCCTCTGTGCGCACGCGTGTTTACTCGATCTTCGGAAGCCCCAATATCATGGGCGATTTCATGACGATGTTTGCACCGATGGCGGCAGGACTCGCCTATTACACGAAGAACCGCAAATTGCAGGTGCTTGCGTGGGTCTGCGCGTTCTGTATGTGCTTCGGCTGCCTGTTTACGATGTCGCGCGGGGCATGGATGGCGCTGGCACTTGCCATTGTGATCTTCGTACTGCTGGTCGACCGGCGGCTGCTGGTGCTGCTGCTTGCGGCGGGGTGCGTCGCGTGCACGCTGCCGTTTGTGCGCAGCCGCATCGGCTTCCTGTTCACGTCTGATTTCGCGGATGCCAACACCTCCGGCGGCCGCGCGGGCCGCAAGCTCGTCGCGATGACTCTTCTGGAGCAGCGCGGAAAAGCGGCCGGCGTGGGCCTCGGCATGTTCGGCGGAGCCGTCGCCATGCAGAATCAGGTCATTGACCATCAGGAGTATTTCTACGTCGATAATTACTATCTCAAGCTCATGATCGAGATGGGCTATACGGGCCTCGCCGCGTTCCTGATCACCGTCCTCGGCTTCCTTGCAAACGGCTGCCGCGCGCTCTACCGCACGGCGCAGCAGAAAAAACAGGGCCTGTCCCGGCTGTTCCCGCTGTGCGCGGGGATTTTTGCCGGACTGTGCGGCGTTTTCGTTCATTGCGGATTTGAAAACATCTTTGAAGAGCCGTACATGATGGCCTATTTCTGGTCGCTGGCCGGGCTTCTGATGTGGGCGGGCTTCCTGCGGGAGGACAAGCAGGAGGTGCGCGCATGATGCCCGTGATCCTGGCTGTCCACTTCCCTGCCAAAAAGCTTGCAAAGCTGCGCATGGCCGCGATGCGTCTAGGCGCGAAGGTGCGCGTCGTGGAAAAATGGGAGTACCTGAACGCCGTCGGCGCCCTGACGGGCGATCTCGACAGCTTTGAGAGCTTTTATGACGGTGAGGATTTCCCCGGTGAGCTGCTCGTCTTCGCGCATTTTTCAGATGCGCAGTTGAACCTGTTTTTGCAGGCCATACGCGCAGCAAAGCTCCCGCCCGTTGCACTGAAAGCCGTCCTGACGGACGAAAATAAGGGCTGGAACGTGCTTGAGCTGCGCGAGGAGCTGCAAAAGGAGCATGAAGCGCTGCACTGACAATCATGCAGAACGGCGCCCTGTGCGCACGGCATATGAACAGCACCCCATTTGTTAGGCAAGTATGATAACATACTTGGTACTAAGAAATGGGGTGTTTTTCAATGCCAAAAGGAGCTGTCAATCGGCGCCATACGCCAGAGTGCAAGAGGACTGTGATCGGGCGCTTCTTCGGAGCACGGCAGCAACCGCAGGATCAAGGCAAAGCTGAAGGGCCTGCCGTCTGCGATCCGCAGGCAGCAGGCCCTTTCGGCTGCTTGAACAGGTTGTGTTCATAATTTTGTCTAACTTTTGGGGGACACTTCATTTCTGCCGCCTTGTACGGGGTCAGACAATTATTTATCCTTCTTGGCCTTCTTCTCTTTTTCCTTCTGCTCCTTGCGGGCAGCCAGAGCTGCGGCCTTCTGCTTGGCAGCTTCCTTTTCCGCCGTGTTGTTGGTGGAAACAGCAAACTTTGCAAACTCAACGCGGACGCGGTCGGTGGTCGTTTCGATGACGATGGAGTTGTCCTTGATCGAGACGATATCGCCGATGATGCCGCCGATGGTCGTGATATTGTCGCCGACCTTCAGCGAGTCACGCATCTGCTGCGCTTCTTTTTTGCGTTTGTTTTCCGGGCGGATCATAAAGAAGTAGAACACTGCGATCAGCACGACGAACATGAGGATCATGGACGCGCCGCCGCCTGCTGCACCGGTGGAATCCGCTGCGGTTAAGAAAAGGTACATGGTCTTTCCTCCATATTTGAATTTCGTTTATTATATCGTGTCTGCGGCAACATTTCAAGTCGGCGCGACAGGATTTCTGAATAAATTTCCGTTTTATATTTTTTCCGCCAACTTTTGCGAGTACTCCGCGCGGAAATCGCCGAAGGTCCCGGTGTCAAGGCTGTCGCGGATGCGCCGCGTCAGCGTATTGTAAAAATACAGATTGTGCATGACAGACAGGCGCATGGCGAGCATCTCCTCCGCTTTGAACAGGTGATGGAGATACGCGCGGGAGTAGCGCCTGCAGACCGGGCAGACGCACTGCGGATCAATGGGGCCGTCGTCGCGCGTGTACTTCGCGTTTTTGAGGTTGATGCTTCCCTGCCATGTAAAAAGCTTGGCGTGGCGCGCATTTCTGGCCGGCATGACGCAGTCGAAGAAGTCCACGCCGCGTGCGACGGATTCAATGATGTTCGACGGCGTGCCGACGCCCATCAGATAGCGCGGCCTGTCTTTTGGCATATACGGCTCGACCGCCTCAATGATCTCATACATGACCTCAGTCGGTTCGCCGACGGCCAGACCGCCGATGGCGTAGCCCGGCAGGTCGAGCTTGGCGATCTCCTGCATGTGCCAGATGCGCAGATCCTTGAACGTCGCGCCCTGATTGATCCCCCAGAGCTGCTGACCGGGATTGACAGCGTCCGGCTCAGCGTTATATCGGGCAAGCGCCTCCTTGCACCGGGCAAGCCAGCGCGCCGTGCGCTCGCAGGACGCCTTGGCATACTGGTATTTTGCGGGGTTTTCCACGCACTCGTCAAACGCCATGGCAATATCGGAGCCGAGGTTCGACTGGATGCGCATGCTTTCCTCCGGGCCCATGAAGATCTTATGGCCGTCGAGGTGAGAGGCAAATGTCACGCCCTCCTCCTTGATCTTTCGGAGTCCGGCCAGGGAAAAGACCTGAAATCCGCCGGAATCCGTCAGGATCGGGCCGTCCCACGTCATGAATTTGTGCAGGCCGCCCATATCGCGCACGACCTCGTCTCCGGGCCGCAGATGCAGATGATAGGTGTTGGACAGCTCGACCTGCGTGCCGATCGTTTCCAGATCAGCAGCCGACAGCGCGCCCTTAATCGCAGCCTGCGTGCCGACGTTCATAAAAACCGGCGTCTGAACCGTCCCATGCGGGCAGGAAAACTCCCCTCTGCGGGCAGCGCCCTCTGTTTTCAATACTTTAAACATAGTTACCTCGAAATTTTATTTGCCGCGTCAATAAATGGCGCAAGTTTCTGAATTTCTGAATTGCAGATATATTCCCGCAGACGGCGGGCGACAAATTTACGGGTTACAGTTCTTACACGGGTCATAGCCCATCGCAACTATACTGTCGCGTGTGCCGGTGTAATACCACTTGTTCTTCTCAGACATTTTGCTGACGCTCGTGCACCATGTATAATGGAATTTTCCAGTGTTGGTGTTGATGATATAGCTGCAATTTGCAGACGGTGTCGTTGCGCTGGTGGTGTTATCTTCGTTATTCACGCAGCTTGAATCAGCTTTACTTGATTTAACACCATTCGAATTGGACTGGCTATTTTTGTCTGGAAGGACTTCGACATCAAATAGAAGTTGATCGCCAAGGCTATTTTCCGCATATATCAAAACTGTTCCTGGCGATATTCCATATATTTTTGCCATTTTGAAATTTGGCAAGTCGCCCGGTGCAGTATCAGCCTCAACTTTTGCGATTTCCGGGTTTTCGGATGACCACTTAACCTGTCCAGATTGTGCAGCTTCAGATACGCAGGCACAGACCCATGTAATCTGCCCTACCGTAACAGTAGTGGAACTAGACGCTTCGCGTGAGCCATCTACAAGAAACAGATTTATCGTCGGGAGGTCAAGAACATCTTTCTGCCTGAGTTCTGGTATGATGATTCTCGAAAGAATTGTACTTGCCTCTGCCCGCGTTATGGTTTTGTCCGGGAAGTAGACACCGTCATATCCCTTATCGTTAGTTCCGGTTAGGACGCCAGCATTATACAGGGTGTAAATTGAGCCCCAATGGTCAGAACACAGATCAATGTCAGGAAGTATTCCAGGAGCAATATGATTGATGTTCTTATATGCTTCTTCCGGAAGTGCTTCATCCATAATGAAAGCAAAAATCTCTCTGGTTACGTTACTCGTCCAGAACAAAGATCCCTTCCCACTGAAATAGTGGGGGAACGACGCAAATGTAGCCCAGAAATCAGCATAGACCTGATACCACGGTGATGATTGCTTGAACGAACCAGCACCGCCACTATAAATATCATGAAGCCGGCAACCAATCGCGATAGCTTCCGCAATGGTCATGTTTCCAGACGGTGAAAACGTTGACACTGTTTTGCCGTTCATCAGCCCATATTCGCAAACAGTCTTCACGCTTTCCGCATACCACGCTGTTTCAGGCACATCAGAGAACCCCGTATATTCTGTCTGTTTCTTGAAATTCGACAGGCCGGAGCTTGCAGCCTGCAGTGGAATTGCAAGTGACAGCAAAAGAACGACCGTTAGAAATAGACTTACAATCCGTTTTGGTTTCATCCTATCACTTCTCCTGTTCTAATCGAACTAATTCAAACACAAGGTTTAGAATAATCTATAATTTGTAAATTTGCAGCATTCAAATCCCCTCAGACCTTTCGTGCCAGATCCCCTTGAGTCCGAGGGGAGCCTTTGTGAGGCCGATGCCCACATTGGCCCGGCAGTTTGCACCGTTTTTACAAAAATCTGCGGCGAATTCGATACTTCCCAACGGGCCGATGTGGGCATCGGCCCCTACGGCCAAGTACGCAAGTGCATTCGAATTTGTCGAAGATTTCGAAGATTTCTATAGAACAACTGTGGTCTGCCGTTCTCTGCGCAAACTTGGTGTGTTCCAGCCTTAAATTTCTTCAACGGGAACGCTCTGTATATAGCAGCTATCCGGGCAGAGATCGACCTTATTTGACCAAACCTCATTGCTGTCTACATTGGGGTCGATGTCCCAGGAAACGCAATTGAATTCGTCCAGATATACCCGTTTGAAATTGGACAGCTCCCGAAACGGTGCAAAGACCGTTCCGACCTCCAGCAGTGGTTCGCAGTCAAGCAGCCGCACTTCCCCGTTGTCAAAGCACAATCGCAGGGAAAAATCATCGTTTGCCGTCACCGACGTGATTCGTTTTCTTCCGCTTGCAAAATACTCCGCCGTCTTACGGTCAAATCCTCTGCTCAGATAGTCTTGTACTCTTTTTCCGTATTCGGCATCCGGATACGCAATGCCATCGGCAATATACATCAAAACACCCTCATCATTTCCTCCATACTTCGCAGATATAAGGCGCAGCAGTCCAGACCGCCGCGCCCAACTCTGCAATCTTTCTTGTGCTTTCAGGCGTTAGGCATTTCGGGCCGCTTCCCTGTTTCGGAGCAGACCGCCAGATAGTCGTCCACCGCCTTTTGAAACTCTTCCTCCAAGCCCTTGTACGTCATCGCCGCCTGCTCCATCATTCAAACCAGGTCGCTGTGCGTCCCGGTTCTGGACAGCAGCAGCAAAAGCTCCTGCTCCCTGTACTGATATACCAGCAGCCAATCGGGTGTGATGTGACACTTGCGGAACCCGCCGTAGTCGCCGGTCAGGAGGTGGTCTTTGTACTTCTCGTCGAGCTTCATGCCGTTGGCAAGCAGCTCGATCACCTCAAAAATGAGCCGCTGGTCGTACCCGCGTTTCTGCGCCAGCTTCATATCTTTCCTGAAGCGGGCGGATATCCTCACGTTATACTTCATTCCTCTAATGCCTTCTTCAGGTCTTCCATGCTGTGAAAGGTTTCGTACCGCTCAGGGTGGTTCACCATGTCATCAGCTTCCTTCATGGCAGCTATGGTGTCTGCATTGGGAACCTCGCGCTGGATAGAAAACGGAATGCAATTCTCACGGATCGACTGCCGCAGGAAGATGTTGATCGCAGTGGACAGGTCGAGGCCGAAATCTGCGAACAACTCTTGAGCCTGCGCTTTCACGTCGGCATCAATGGAAATACTGGTTGATACTTTCGCCATCTGAAATCACTCCTATTCATTTCCTTACGTGTATTATATCACGCTGTACCTTGAAGTCAATATGTTATACATATTTTGTGGCAAGGACAGCCCCATCTTATGCAGTCCATGCAGCATCACTGCAACATTATGCACCAAAAAAGTTGTTCATTTTTATGCGCATCCCCTCAAAGCTTACGATGCGTGATGCTTTTCGCTTATCCGCGCGGCTTTTCCTGATTTTTTCGTCAGTTAAGCCGCTTTCCCCGAAAACCCTTATTTTTCGGGCTTTTCTCCGTTTTCGGCCTCGGAAGGCATCACATCTCCAATGAACATCGCGTCTCCGAAGGAGAAGAAGCGGTAGCGTTCCTGCACGGCGATGTTGTAGGCGTTCAGGATCTTTTCACGGTCTGCGAATGCGGAGACGAGCATGACGAGCGTGCTTTCCGGCAGGTGGAAGTTTGTGATGAGCGCATCCATGGCCTTGAATTTGTAGCCAGGATAGATGAAAATATCCGTCCATGCGGAGGCTTCATGGAAATACCCGTTTTCGTCAGCCAGAGATTCCAGCGTCCGGCAGGAAGTTGTGCCGACGCAGACGATCCGCCCGCCTGCGCGTTTGGTTTCGTTGATGATATCCGCGGTTTCCCTGGAGATCATGCAGAATTCGGAGTGCATATGATGCTCCGTGATTTCCGCAGCCTTGACGGGACGGAACGTGCCGAGGCCGACGTGCAGCGTGATATACGCTTCCTTAACGCCCTTGGCGGCGAGCTTGTCCAGCAGCTCCTGCGTAAAGTGCAGACCGGCTGTCGGTGCGGCGGCAGAGCCGTTGATTTTGGAATAGACGGTCTGGTAGCGTTCGCCGTCCTGCAATTCTTCCTTGATGTACGGCGGCAGAGGCATTTTTCCGAGCCGTTCCAGCACCTCAAGGAAGATCCCCTCATAGTGGAACTGCACGAGCTTGTTGCCGTCGTCCCTCTCCCCTACTACGGTCGCCGTCAGATCGCCGTCTCCGAAGGACAGCTCTGTCCCGGTGTGCGTCTTGCGGCCCGGCTTCGTAAGGCACTCCCAGATGCCGTTTCCCTGATCCTTGAGCAGCAGCACCTCGACCGCGCCGCCGGTCGGCACCCGATGGCCGAGCAGGCGTGCGGGCAGCACACGGGAGTTGTTCATGACCAGGCAATCTCCTGGCTGCAGAAGCTCAAGCAGGTCGTAAAAATGCCGGTGCGTGACCTCGCCCGTTTTCCGGTCGAGCGTCATGAGCCGGGACGCGTCGCGGCGCTCCAGCGGCGTCTGCGCGATCAGCTCCTCCGGCAGATCGTAATAAAAATCATGTGTTTTCAACAAATACAGCCCTTTCCAATACGCCGATTTTTTCCGCGATTCACATTGACAGGCAGGAATGAATATGATATGATGAGGCCGCTGGAATTCGCGGACATTTGTCCATCGTGCAAGAACATCTTATTTCTGCACAAACCAAATATATTATATTACATTCCAAAATGATATGCAACCGGAACTTTCCGGCGAGTTTGAGGATTGGAGCTTTCATCATGGAGAAATTCAGAGTTGGTATCATTGGCGCAACGGGCATGGTCGGGCAGCGGTTCGTGCTGCTGACGGCAAACCACCCGTGGTTCACCCCGGTCGTGCTGGCCGCCAGCGCGCACAGCGCAGGCAAGACCTACGCGCAGGCGATCGAAGGAAAATGGCATATGGCTGAACCAATTCCGGAAAGCGTCAAATCCATGATCGTGATGGACGCCGAGGCGGACGCGGAGGAGATCGCGAGGCAGGTCGACTTTGTCTTCTGCGCCGTCAATATGAAAAAGGACGAGATCAAGGCGCTGGAAGAGAAATACGCGAAGCTCGAATGCCCGGTCGTATCAAACAATTCCGCCCACCGCCACACGCCCGACGTGCCGATGGTCGTGCCGGAGATCAACGCTGACCACATCCGCATCATCGACGCACAGCGCAAGCGGCTCGGCACAAAGCGCGGCTTTATCGCCGTCAAATCCAATTGCAGCCTGCAAAGCTATGTCCCGGCACTGCACCCGCTGATGAAATACGGCGTGGAAAAGGCGCTGGTCTGCACATATCAGGCAATTTCCGGCGCAGGCAGAACATTTGAGACATGGCCGGAAATGATCGACAACGTGATCCCCTATATCGGCGGCGAGGAGGAAAAGTCCGAGCAGGAGCCGATGAAGCTCTGGGGCCATATCGAGGGCGATAAGATCGTCAATGCGACGGAACCCAACATCACCGCGCAGTGTCTGCGCGTGCCTGTTTCGGACGGTCATATGGCGGCGTGCTTCGTTTCGTTCAAGGGCGAGAAGCCGTCGCTGGAGCAGATCAAGGCAGACTGGGCAGCGTTTTCGGGCCGCGCACAGGAATTGAAGCTGCCGTCGGCTCCCAGGCAGTTCCTGCATTACTTTGAGGAAGCCGACCGTCCGCAGACGAAGCTCGACCGTATGCTTGAGGGCGGTATGGCCGTCTCCATCGGCCGTCTGCGCCCCGATACGCAGTACGATTACAAATTCGTCTGCCTGTCTCATAATACCCTGCGCGGAGCAGCCGGCGGCGCTGTTTTGCTGGCGGAACTGCTTTGCGCGGAAGGATATATCACAAGGAAATGATCCCGAAGGGAGCGATTCTTTGAAAAAGCCCGTTTTTGAAGGCGTCGCGACTGCGCTCGTTACGCCGTTCAAGCAGGGTACGGTCGATTTTGCCGTCATGAATCAGCTGCTGGATCTGCAGCTTGCCGCAGGCGTCGACGCGGTCGTCGTCTGCGGAACGACCGGAGAGGCCTCCACCATGACGGACAACGAAAAGCTTGCGCTGATCGCGCACACAGTCAAATACTGCGCCGGACGATGCAAAATCATCGCCGGAACCGGTACAAACGACACGGCTCACACCTTGCAGTTGAGCCGTGTCGCTGCGTCTATGGGCGTGGACGCCGTGCTGCTGGTGACACCCTATTGCAACAAGTGTACGCAGGCAGGGCTGATCGCGCATTATACCGCGGCAGCCGACACCGTCCCCTGCCCCGTGATCGTCTACAACGTGCCGAGCCGCACGGGCGTGGACGTCTCGGTCGAGACGTGCCGTGCGCTCTGCGCGCATCCGAACATCGGCGGGATCAAGGAGGCCAGCGGCAGCGTCCCGAAGGCCATGCGCATTCTGGACGCCTGCGCGGAGGAGCTTCCGCTCTGGAGCGGAAACGACGATCTGACCGTACCGCTGATGGCGGTCGGCGCGAGGGGTGCGATCTCCGTTTTGTCCAATGTGCGGCCTAAGCTGACGCTGCAGATGGTCCGCGCCTGTCAGACTGGCGAATACGCGCAGGCGGGACGGATCCAGACGGCGCTGATGGGGCTTGTAGACGCGCTTTTCTGCGAGGTCAACCCGATTCCCGTGAAGCAGGCGCTGGCCCTGGAGGGCATTCCGGCCGGTCTGCCGCGTTTGCCGCTGACGCCCTTGAGCGCTTCGCATCTGCCCGTTTTGGAACAGATGCTGTCCGCCATGCCGGAGCCATAAAGCACAAGGTTCACCATAATTTTTTTGAAATAGAAGCCGCAAAAAGTTATTCACACTGTCAACAGATTTGTCAACACGCAAATTTCCCACATATTTCGACAAATACACGTCTTTTTGCCAGTATCTTTCAGGGGCGAAAAACGAAGAACTTTCACGACATAACGCACGGATATTGTTGACATAACGCATTTTATGCAGGAGTTTTTGCAGAACCGCACGCAAAACGCCCGGCGTCCATGACTGGCCGCCGGGCGTTTTTTATTTGAGGGTTTCGCTGTGATTGAGAACGGAGACGCTGTAGAGGAACAGGACATCCTGTGAATCGAACGTCAGCCAGCGGCCAAGCCGCTCCGGCTGCACATAGCGGATATCGACCAGTGTGATCTTCGCATAGGCGCTGGTCAGAAGCGGCGCAAGGCTGCTTGCAAACGAATCGCGGAAGATCACAAGCTCGCGGTCCGTATCCGCACTGGGGTTCGTGATCGTGAGCAGGGATTTTGAGCCGGAGAGGAACACGGAGTACGGGTCCTCCCCTTCCAGCGCGGGCAGATCATAGACCGGCCCGGTGCTGTCCGTTTCATAATCGTAGACGGTGCAGCCGAGAAGCGTCTCGCTCGTCAGATAGCGGAGCGTATCCGGGGCAAGCGGCAGAGCCGACTGTCCGCAGTAGACACCGTAGAATGGCGTGTCAGCCGTCACCGTATCATATTTCTCCGACAGTTTCACACCCATTGCTTCTGCTAATTGACTTGCAACCGGCAAAATCGCCTCTTGTCTCCAGTGCAGATCAGTACGATAATAGCTGTTCAGAGACAGCACTGGCATCAGGTCGATTGCTTCCGCATAAGGCATATTCTTCTGAAGCAGCGCGGAAAACGCACTGTAGTCAAGCGACGGATAGCCATTCTGCCGCGCAAGAAACGCTCCCTTATCCGGGATCACGGCTTCATAGATTCTGGCATCTGTCCCGGACAGGTACGTTTCATAGATAGTCCGGAAGCGCTCTGCGGCATGGAGGACGGAGGACTCGTCCAACGGATATTCCAGCTTGGCGGCATAGCCGTCCGCAAGATAGATGCCGTTGTTATCCTTTTCGCGCAGCATATCCAGCAGAACAGCGGCCTTGAGCCGCCGGAAGCCGTCGCGCAGCGGGAACTGGTCGAGCGTATAGGATTCGAAATCCGTCATAAACGTGCCGTTCAGCACAGAAGCGGCCGTCAGCTCCGGCTTTTGCGCCAGCTTCCGGCGCTCACTCTGCGAAACCGTATCATCCGGCTTCAGAAGGCTCCAGACCAGAAATCCGAGCAGGAACGCCGCCGTCAGGCAGACGACTGCAAGATTCTTTCGTTTTTCCATGGGGCCTCCCCTCTAAAACCGGAAATACAGGAACGGATTGAACGAGCCGTCAACCAAGAAGGCCGTACAGACAGCCAGAAGCGCGGTCAGACCGACCGGCTCCAGAACCGCAAGAGCCGTTTTTCCTGCTCGGCTGCGCTGGACTGCTGCACACAGGCTTTTCGCCAGCGGCGTTGCGCCGACAACGGCAAGCAGGAGCAGCACGGTGCAGCTGCGCAGCTCGTACAGGCTTTCCGCACTGACCAGCGGCAGGCCCCCGCCGCCGAACATGGCGCGGATGGACTGCGCGGCGTCCTGCACGCTGGATGCGTCGAACAGTACGAAGCCGAGCGTCACAAACAGGAGTACATAGACGTGGTTCAGCACGTGCAGCTTTTGAAGTCCACGCAGCAAAAACAGCTTTTCCGCCGTGAGCAGAACCGCGTACAGAAGACCCCACAGGACAAAATTCCACGCCGCGCCGTGCCACAGGCCGGTCGCGAGCCAGACGAGCAGGATATTCAGCAGCTGCCGGGCGCTCCCCTTCCGGTTTCCGCCAAGCGGGATATAGAGATAATCGCGGAACCACGAGCCGAGCGAAATATGCCAGCGCCGCCAGAATTCCGTGATGCTGCCGGACAGATAGGGGTACTGGAAGTTCTCCGGAAACCGGAAGCCGAAAATCCGGCCAAGGCCGATGGCCATGTCGCTGTAGCCAGAGAAATCATAGTAGATCTGCAGGGTGAACGCAATCGCGCCCAGCCAGTAATACAGGACCGACAAATCGGCGGACGCGCGGAAGCTTGACACCAGCTCTCCGAGCAGATTGGCAAGCAGGATCTTTTTCGCAAGGCCCAGAATGAAGCGCCGTGCGCCGGAGGCTGCCTCTGACACACTGTGTTCGCGTGTTTTCAGCTGCACGGCGATATCGGAATAGCGGACGATCGGCCCGGCGATCAGCTGCGGGAACATGGCGATATAGGCTGCAAGATCGATAAAATTCCGCTGCGCCGGGACCGTCCCGCGGTACACGTCCACGGTGTAGCTCAGGATCTGGAACGTATAGAAGCTGATGCCGACCGGGAGCGCAAGGCGCAGCAGCGGCGCGGACAGCCCGGTCAGCGCGTTCAGGTTTGCGATCATGAAATCGGCATACTTGAAATACGCAAGCGTCCCGAGGCTCAGGAGAACAGACAGGACCAGAAACAGCTTCGCCCGCCTGGTATCGCGGAAGCGCTCGATCAGCCGTCCGAAAATATAGCCTTGCAGGATGGAGACGAGCATGACCGGCAGATAGCGCGGCTCACCCCAGCCGTAAAACACAAGGCTCGACAGGAGCAGCACGCCGTTTTTCGCCCGTTTGGGTACGAGAAAGTAGACAAGCAGGACAGCGGGGAGAAAATAAAACAGAAACGGAACACTAGAAAACAGCATGGCGGCCCTTTCGGTTTACATAAATTGATTATTTCACGCCACGATCGGCTCGTCAGTGATGACAACAGCGCCAGAATACGCGGCCTGCAGCTTGTCGCGGAAGGTGTTGACGAGATCCTCCGCGCCGAAGCACGAGATCAGATAGTTGTCAACCGAAACGACGATCAGCTTGTCCGGGAAGCCGCACATCCACTGCTTGGCCATGATATAGTCCCGGATTTCCTTTGCCGCCTCATCCAGCTTCCCTGCATCGGTCAGGCGCAGCGCACCGCAGGTGAAGGTATTGCCGTTCATCATGTGGAACAGCGACGCGCCGTCATCCGCCATCGCGACGACGGATGCGGGGATGCTCAGCAGATATTCGACATCGGACGCGTTTTCAAGGCCGACCGTTCCGGGCTGGCCATCGGTCATGTTGGCTTCGGAATAATCGCCGCCCGCCGCAGGGAATTTTTCGTCTTCGGAATAGCTTGCCCAGACGGTGTTCAGGATGGTCAGCGCGTCGGGAATTTCCGACGCGTCCGGCTGCGCGCCAGACTTTGCCGCGCAGGCTGTCAGGGAAATTGCCGTCAAAGCGGCCAGAAACATCGCAATCAGTTTTTTCATGTTGGAACTCCTTTGGATTCTTTTTTCTGACGCGGGAAAATCCCGCGTCATCCTACAGACGCGTTTTTGCACCGCAGGTTTTGTCAGTATAGGCGATAGTTGTGAACGTTTTATGAATAATATGCGGGCAGGCACAAATTATGCCTGCCCGCGTGGTTCAGCGCTGTTATTTTGTCAGATACCGGTGCAGCATGGCTGCGAGCTGGGCGCGGGTGGCGAGGCCGGAGGGGTTGAGCTTGCCGTTTGCGCCTTGCAGGATGCCCGTGCCGCAGGCCCAGCGCATGGCGGGCAGCGCGTAACTGGACACGGCCTGTGCGTCGCCATAGCCGGTGAGGCTGGTGGTTTCACCGGCGCTCACATCCTGTCCGCGATAGAGGGTATAGCGGTAGAGGATGGAGGCCAGCTGTTCACGCGTGACGGGCGCGTCGGGGCGGAAGGTTCCGTCGGTGTAGCCGCTGACGATGTTGTTCTGCGAGGCCCAGACGACTGCCTTTTCATAATACGCGCCGGGCTTTACATCCGAGAACGCCGCGCTGCCGAAGCATCTCGGCTCGTTTTCCATACGGTACAGGATCGTCACGAGCATACCGCGCGTCGCCGTGCCGTAGGGGCTGAACCGGTTGCGGGACGTGCCGTTCATCAGGCCGTTTTCGCAGACGTAGCGCACGTCATAGTAGAACCAGTCGGTGCGGGAAACGTCGAGGAAGTCCACGTTCGGCGTGGGATTGAGCGCGGCGATAATCGTCGGGTCGAAGTCCCAGTGCGCCGTATAGCGGCGGTCGCCGGTGCTGCCTGCCGGGATCGTGACAGTCAGATTATCTTCGCCCACCAGGTCTGTGCCGCTCCAGCCGGTGAAGACATATCCGGCCTTTGTCGGCTCGTTCAGCGTGATTGCCGCGGATTCTACGGTATAGGAATCCGGATTCCCGAACGCTGTGCCGCCGTCCAGATCGTAGGTGATGGAGTAGGTATTGAGCGACCAGTGCGCGATATAGCTGCGGTTTCCGATGCTGCCCGCCGGGATGGTGACGGTCAGGTTGTCGCTGCCAGACAGATCAGTTCCGCTCCAGCCGATAAACGTATAGCCGGTTCTTGTCGGCGGATTCAGGGTAATGGTCGACGATTCCACGGTATAGAAGTCCGGATTGCCGGAAGCCGTACCGCCGTCCAGGTCATACGTGATAGAGTAGGTATTCAGCGACCAGTGTGCAGTGTAGCTGCGGTCGCCGGTGCTGCCTGCGGGAATCGTGACGGTCAGGTTGTCTTCGCCCGTCAGGTCCGTGCCGCTCCAGCCCGTGAACGTGTATCCGGTCTTTGTCGGCTGATTCAGCGTGATTGTTGCCGATTCCACGGTATAGGACGTCGGGTTGCCGGAGGCAGTACCGCCGTTCAGGTCATACGTGATAGAGTAGGTATTCAGCGACCAGTGCGCGGTATAGCTGCGGTTGCCGGTGCTGCCCTTCGGGATGGTGACGGTCAGGTTATCCTCGCCCGTCAGGCCGGTGCCGCTCCAGCCGGTGAAGGTGTAGCCGGGGCGTGTGGGGTTCTTGAGGGTAAAGGCGTCCGTCTCGACGGTGTAGGTGTCGGGGTTGCCCTCTGCCGTGCCGCCGTCCAGATCGTAAGTAATGGTGTATTGATTGACCGTCCACTGCGCCGTGATCGTCATATTATGCGCAGGCATGGTCGCGGGAATTGCCGTGTCCCAACCGGTGAAGGTATAGCCTTCTCTTGTCGGGTCGGCAGGCGCGGTGATAGCTGTGCCGTAGTCCTGCGTGATGGGTGCGACTTCACTGCCACCGTCGGTGTCAAAGGTGATGGTGTACTGATTGATCGTCCACTTCGCCCAATATGTCCTGTTCCCTGTTTCGTCAGTGCTGATTTCCGTAATGGGGTTGCCGGTCAGCACCTCGTTATCGTACCAGCCGGCAAAGGTATAGCCCTCGCGGGTCGTATTGTCTGCCGCCGGAAGCGTTGCGCCCTCGCCATAGTTGTACGAGGTGACATTGCCGCTGCTGATCGTACCGCCGTTTGCGTGCAGCGTCACGGAATAAGTCAGAGCTGTCCACTGCGCTGTCAGGGAAGCTACACCGGCGGGGATCATCGCTCCGGGGACATAGCTCTCCCCATCGCTGCCCAACCACCAGAAATAGCTGTCGGTGTTGCCGTTCGGCCGGGTCAGACCCTCGCCGCTGGGGGCGGTGAAGCTTTCGCCGTTCTTTACAACGATATTCACCGTGCCTGTGGCGTCGCCAATGCTGCCGCCGTTTAAGTCGAGCGCTACGGTTTTGAGAGCGTCAGAACCGAGCGTATCAGCGTGCAGGACTTCAAGGACGGGGCGGAAGCCGTCGTATGGAAGCGCGGTTCCTGCATTGCTGTGGGACAGACGGCGAACCGAAGTGTACCCGCGCTTCATACGCTGCGAGGTGCCGGTAGATGGAGACTCGGCTGTATCCTGTCCCGTGGAGTACATCTCGTTCCAGTTTTTGATATAGCCTGTTGTATTATCCTGCCAATCCTGACTCGCTTTGTTCAGGATCGCGTCCCATTCGTTATTATCCGGATTGCCGTGTTCATCGGCGTCGCTGCCCGGCTTGTGCTTGCTTCCTACGGATGGTGCGCGAAGCGCATAGCTTATATTTCCGCTGTCATAGTCTTTTCCGAAAATAAGGCTTGCCGCATTCAAATCAAGCCAGCTCACGCTATGGGCCACGGCGTAATCCGCAATGAACAGGCTGTGGTCGCGGGCATAGCCATACTGTGCGCTGCTGCTCACTGCGATCGACGCGGCTTGAGAAGAGCTTGCCACACCGCTGGAATTGCTGCTCAGCGAATAGGCATACACTGTGCCGGTGTAGGTAAACGGCACATAATGCAGGGTGCTGTCCGGCAGCTCGCCGTTCACCGTGCCGGGAATATCCATCGCCGACAGGTCGAAATAGTATCTGCCGCCGGGGGTAAGGGTGAACTGCTCTTCGACTCCTTCCTCCACCGTCAGCGTAACGTCTGCGAAAGCGCTGGCGAGGTCGGTCATTTTATCGCCGTTGTACTGCTCGTTGAAGACCTTGAGCGTATATGTTCCCTCAGCAAGCGCCGGGATCGTGAGCTCTGCCGTGCCATTTTCGTCCGTGAGCGCGGCAGAGCTGCGGCCATAATACGCCGGGTTGCCTGCCGCGTCCAAAATCATGGCGGAAACGTATTCGTTTGTGCCGGTCTTAGCGCCGGTATAGCCAATCTCTACCGTTCCGCCTCTGGTGTACGCGGAAAGATCTGTGGTCGTCACAGCAAAGCCGCTGCGGGAGCTGTCCAAAAGCGTCAGCTTCCACTCGTTTCCTGTATATTTGGAGATCTCTGCCAGCCCGCCGGCAGGCTTGCCGCCCTCGGCTGCGGAGACAAAGAGAATGTTATTTCCTGCGGTCGAAAGGTTCATCGCAGGACGAACCGCAGACGGGTTATCACCCCAATCACCCATCAGGCTGGCATCTTCGCCAACCATAAACGGTAGCTGTTCGCTGATTTCGAATGAGCGAAGCCAATACCGCGTACCGGGACCCAAAGAATTGCTCGGCCCCGCGATACGCGACGCTGAATCGGTAAACCCATAGGCTGCATTCACTACATCCTGAATGGAAGGAGCAAACACATGTTCCGCTTCAAGACCGCATATTTAGAATCTCATGCCAGGGTCCCACGAGGGGGCCCCCGGCGCTTTGTATGAAAACACGCTGCTTGCCTGCGTTGTCGCAGGGATCAGCGCACGCTCGGCGGAGGTAAAGGCGCTGTTTTCGCCGCTGTAAAAAGTGCTTTTGAACCAGCCTTGCAGCGTGCTGTCCTTCCAGAGGTGTCTGTTTTGTTTATCCGCCGGATTGAATTGAATATAACAGGCATACAAGTCGCCGGGAAGCGGGTACAGGCATTCATCCGTCAGCAAAAACAGTGCGTCCGCTGCGCCGGTGTTGGCCTTGGTATCGAGAACGCGCCATTTGATGGGGCTGTTGCGCCATGTGCCATAATAGATGTAGCTGTAGCCGCCAGCAGAAGTGTCATAGCCGTGGATGCTGCCTGTGCCAGACTGTATGGCTTTTGCGCCGCCCTCAGCAAAGGCCACGGCCGACAAAAGGCTCAACGCCATACATAAGGTGAGCAGGATGCTGAGCAGTCGTTTTTTCATAGTTGATCCTCTCTTTCGGTGTTCGCGCTTCCCAGACTCCGAAGAAAACGCAGGGTCAGAGGGCGGCTTGTGCGGAGCTTTGCTCCGCACAAGGGAGCACTCCCTTGTGATGCAGTTTCTTTAACTGGCACGTATGCCAGTATTTTAGCATACATTCTCAAAAAAGGCAACAGGATTAAAAAATTAACTATACTGGAAATCTGACAGCTTATTTTCGAAAAAGCGGGTATGATAAGCATATCCTATCATAAGCAGGAGGAAACAGTATGTACGGCCTTAAAAATATTGAAAAATCCACGGTTCTGACGCTCAAAGAGCAGGTCGCGTATCAGCCCGGTCAGGTTGTGAGCAAGACCCTTGCGCAGAACGACGTGCTGAGTGTGACGCTCTTCGCCTTTGACAAGGGCGAGAAGATCAGCACCCACGAATCCGGCGGCGACGCGTTCGTCACCTGCCTCGACGGCGTGGGCCGCATCACCATCGACGGCAAGGAGTATCTGCTCCGCGAGGGCGAGAGCATCGTCATGCCCGCCAGACATCCGCACGCGGTGTATGGGCAGGAGCCATTCAAGATGCTGCTCGTCGTGGTGTTCTGAGCGCCGCGCTTGACAGCGCGGACGCTCTGTGCTATCATCGCTTCGTCCCCGGGAAGTACGCTCTGACCGGCGGACCGTATCATTTATTCTGCCGTTCTGCCGGTGAGGGCAAGCCCGAGCCGAAAGAGGAGGAAAAGCAAGGCACAGCCGGCGGCTGTGTCCGGTACCGGTTTTTCCATCCCTCCTGCCGTGCGGCGGGAGGGATGCTCTTATTTTTCGGGAGGTCATGTCTATGGAAACGCGCGTCGCCGTGCTGGCCGTCATCGTGCAGGAGGGAAGCTCCGTGCAGGCGCTCAACGAGCTGCTGCACCAATACGGGCCGTACATCATCGGGCGGATGGGAGTTCCCTACCGGGAGCGCGGCGAGAACATCATCAGTGTGGCGCTCGACGCGCCGAACGACGTTATCTCCGCCCTGTCGGGCAAGCTGGGCCGACTCGACGGCATCACCGCCAAGACCGTCTACGCCCCCGACGCCGCCATCAGAAAGGAAGTTGCCAAATGAAATCACTCAAAAAGTTTTTTGCCCTGTGCCTGACGCTGGCCCTCGTCCTCTCGCTCGCTGCCTGCGCGCAGAAGCCCGCAGAGACCACTGACCCGGCCGAAACACCGGATACGCCCGAGCAGGAGGTCGAGGCCCCTGTCACCGCCCGCATCGCCGCGCTCAAGGGTCCCACGGCGATGGGACTTGTCAAGCTCATGAGCGACGCGCCCTCCTCCGCGAACGGACCGCTCTATGACTTCACGCTCGCCGGCTCCGCCGATGAGGTGACGCCCGCGCTCATCAAGGGCGAGCTGGACATGGCCTGCGTGCCCGCGAACCTCGCCGCCGTGCTGTACAACAAGACCGAGGGCGCGGTGCAGGTACTGGCGGTCAACACGCTGGGCGTGCTCTACATCGTCGAGAACGGAGAGACCGTCAACTCTGTCGGGGATCTGAAGGGCCAGACCATCGTCACCACCGGAAAGGGCGCTACCCCCGAGTACGTTCTGCGCTACGTCCTGACCGAGAACGGCGTTGACCCCGACAGCGACGTTACCATCGAGTATTGCAGCGAGGCCACCGAGGCCCTGAGCAAGGTCCAGGCGGGCGAAGCCACCATCGCCATGCTGCCTCAGCCCTTCGTCACCAGCGCCATGTCCCAGGTCGAGGGTCTGCGCGTTGCGCTTGACATGAACGAGGAATGGCAGAAGGTCGCCGGCTCCAAGCTGGTCACCGGCGTTCTGGTCGTCCGCAAGGATGCCGTTGAGAACGACCCTGAGGCTTTTGCCGCCTTCATGGATGGCTATGCCGCCAGCGTCGAGGCCGCAAACTCTGACCTCGAGGGCACCGCAGCCCTCTGCGAGCAGTACGGCGTTGTCGCCAAGGCTGCGCTGGCCCAGAAGGCCCTGCCGCAGTGCAACATTGTTTTTGAGACCGGCGACGAGATGAAGACCGACCTCGAGACCTACTTCAAGGTTCTGTACGCCGCCGACCCCGCCAGCGTGGGCGGCACCCTGCCTGCGGACGACTTCTACTATGCAGGCTAAATCCCCCCGCAGAGGCCGATGCTCGCATCGACCCCAGCAAACGCCGCTGTGGCAAAAGGCTGCCGCCATCCTTGTGTGGATTCTGATTTGGCAGCTTGCCGCCATGGGGCTGGGACACGGCGGGCTGTTTCTGGCTACGCCCCTGCAGACACTGGGGGCGCTGGCACAGCTGGCACCCACAGCTGCATTCTGGCAGCGCATCGTGTTCAGTGCGCTGCGCATAATGGCGGGCTTCCTGCTGGCAGCAGCAGGGGGCCTGCTTCTTGGCGCAGCGGGCGCACGTTGGCACTGGGTACGGGTGTTCATGGACCCTGCCATGCAGCTGATCCGCGCCATGCCCGTCGCCAGCTTTGTCATTCTGGCGCTGCTCTGGGTGCGCAGTGCGAACCTGTCGGTCATCGTCAGCTTTACCCATGTGCTGCCCGTCGTCTATGCGGGCGTGCTGGGCGGCATTGCCGACACCGACCCGAAGCTGCTGGAAATGGCGAAGGTCTACCGCCTGCCGCTCACCGCGCGGCTGCGGTACATCTGGCTGCCCGGCATCTTCCCGTCCTTCTGCGAGAGCTGCATCGCCGCCATGGGCATGTGCTGGAAGAGCGGCGTCTCCGCCGAGGTCATCGGTCTGCCGGACCACAGCGTGGGCGACGCGCTCTACCGCGCGAAGATCACCCTGTCCACGCCGGATGTGTTCGCGTGGACGCTCGTCATCGTGCTGCTGTCGGCGGCGCTGTCCGGGGTGCTGTCCGGGGTGCTGTCGGCCTTGGGCTCCGCCGCAAAGGTCAGCTGTTCGCCGGGCTCGGCAGAGACCGGTTCGCCGCCGTACAGGGTGGGCAGACCGGCAGGCTGGGCAGAATCCTTTTCCAGGATCTTCAGGCCACCCGAGAGGGTCAGCCAGCCGGAGGAGGTCTGCATGGCCCAGGCAGGCCGGGCTTCTGTTACCCGCACCACCACGGTGCCGGGGTAATCCCGCTCCACCCGGATATCCTCCAACATGGGGAACACTTTTTCCAGCGCGGCGGCCTTGCTGCCAGGGTCAAAGCTGAAGATATTCTCTTCCGGATGGACATCCAGCGCCTGCAGGATCTGGTCGCTGGTATAGCCGCCGGCCTCCTGCACCACACCGTCCGCTGTCTGCACCTGAATGGAGCTGATCTTGAACAGCATCGTCACGGTGAGGTAGACCCCCGCGCCGATAACGCAGAGCAGCATGACAAGGGCCGTGAGCC
>OGGU01000578.1_pt1 | contig 26997 bp, 11 predicted proteins | sample 1571241 | NCBI WGS metagenome assembly OGGU01 (sample SAMEA2581934, study PRJEB24529) | metagenome | biome: Human gut stool | place: China | collected 2011
GCTTTCCATTGTCCTTGTCATCCGCATAGAGTACAACCTCGTCGTCAATATCATATCAATGCCACAAAACACACGTATGTATAGAAAAAGTTTAAAAGCAATTATTGCAGTTTTAGCACTAGCTTACGCATTCGAAGCAAGTGCCGATGCGTATTCACGCATATCCCTATCCGAGGCAAATACTCCGATAGACGAAGTTTTGAAAAAAATCGAGAAAGAAGCTCAGTGTCTGTTTGTTATCAACACCCAAGTGGACACGAAACGCAAAGTAAACCTTAACGTTCAAAATAAGACGGTCAGCGAAATACTCGATATCATGTTCAAAGGGACCGACGTTTCTTACTCGATACAGAACCCCAACATCATGTTGTCGAAAAAAGCCGCATCTGCGCAAGGAAATGTCGCCAGCGCAAGTGCAACGGCTCAAAGTGCCAACACGAAAATTATAACCGGTAACGTTACCGATGCCTCCGGCGAAACACTCATCGGCCTCACCGTAAAGGTTGCGGGAACCAGTGTAGCGACGGCAACCGATATCGATGGTAACTACTCTATCAAAGTGCCGGCAGGAAGCAACGAATTGGAATTTTCTTACATCGGTTACCAAACTATCAAACGCCCCATCAACGGACAAAATAAAATCAATGTAGTAATGCAAGACAACACGAAGTTGCTCGACGAAGTCGTAGTCACGGCTATGGGTATCGCTCGTAAAGAAGAAACCCTTTCCTACTTGACGCAAACCGTCGGAGGCGACGAGCTCACTCGTGCAAAAGAAGCCAACCTCATCAACTCGTTGCAAGGGAAAAGCGCAGGTTTGGTCATCACGCCTAACTCCGGCGGAGCCGGTGGAGCCTCCAAAATCCTTCTACGGGGTAATGCATCTATGTTGGGTAACAACTCGCCGCTCATCGTAATCGACGGTGTGCCCATGCAAAACAGCGTGGCCGGACAAATGGACATGGACGGCGGCGGTGCTACAATGATGGTCGACGGTTCGAAAGAAAGTAGCGATGCCCTTTCCCAACTCAACCCCGACGACATCGAATCGATTACCGTGCTGAAAGGAGCAAACTCCGCAGCCCTTTACGGTAGTGCCGCCTCTAACGGTGTACTTATGATTACCACCAAAAAAGGTAAGGAAGGACAAATCCGTATCGATGTATCGAGCAGTACGACATTCGAGACTCCTCTGAAACTTCCCAAGTTACAAAACAGATATGGAGCACAAATGTCCGGGTCGGTCGAAAACGGATTCACCATGAACTCTAATAGCTGGGGACAACGCATGAACACTCTCGGTGACGAATATTACGACACCGCAAACTCCCCCTATCACCTCACCCGCAATGCTTACGACATCAGCGACTTCTACCGGGTAGGAACCAACTTCAACAACTCCATCGCATTGAGCGGAGGTACAAAAGTGGCACAAACCTATTTCTCTTATGGAAATACCACAGCCAACGGTATCGTCGAAACCAATAAATTCGAACGGCACAACATCTCGTTGCGGCAAAACTTCTCCTTCTTCAAGGACAAACTGAAAATCGATATTTCGGCGAATTACATCAATCAAAAAACAAAAAACCGTCCCACCGGTGGTACGTTCTTCAACCCCATCTATCAAGTATATACATCACCGCGTAACATCGATATGAATTGGTATCGCAAAAACTATTATGACACCAGTGCAACATGGCAGTCCAATCCATATAGCTACATCGCTTCCGAAATCGGAGCAGACGGGTTACCCATATCGGTGATACAATCGGGCAAGACATCTACCCTTTCCGATGCCAACTATGGCAAACAAGTTTGGTTCACCGATGCCATCAACCTCAATAACCCGTGGTGGTTGCTCAACCGTATGACCAGCGAAGAAGTGATTAACCGCACATTCGGTAGTATTGCTGCCAACTGGCAAATCATCGACGGCCTCAATTTGCAAGCTCGTATCAAATACGATTACAACGAACGCAACGACGAAAACCGACAATACGCCACCACATGGGGTAATGCCGAAATGATCGACCGGGGTCGTCTTATTCTCGACCATACCAAGTCGCAAGACTTCTACGGCGATTTCATGTTAAGCTACAACAAAACATTCAAAGATTTCACCATCGGGGTCAATGCCGGCGGTAGCATGATGAACTCTTCCTACGATCAATGGATGATTACTCCTATTGCCAAATCAGGAGCACCCTATACCGAGGACCTCTCGTGCAACCAATTCGTTCTTTCCGATATTTATCTCAACAGTAGCGAAAACTACGGAGGACTTACTACCAAAAACTGGGAACGAGCCATTTTCGCTACGGCACAAGTTACTTGGCAAGACAAAGTAACGGTCGAGGGTAGTTACCGAGACGACTGGTATCGCGCCTTCACACAGTTCAAAGATATGGATCCCCACTTTGCCTACTATTCGGCAGGTGCATCCGCTCAAATGAACAAGATACTTGTTTTGCCCGAACAAATCAACGAATTGAAACTACGGGCTTCGTACTCCGAGGTGGGTAACTCTATCCCTAATAACCTTTTCCTCGCATCGGCAAAACGTAATCCGGCGACAGGAGCCTACATCAGCAGTGCGATCATTAACTTCAAAAATCCCAAACCCGAAACCACACAATCGTTCGAAGCTGGTTTCGACATCAGTCTGCTCGATCGCTCCATCTCGTTGCAAGCCACCTACTACAACGCCATCATGAAAAACCAATTCATGAAATACGAAGGTGCTGCCGGCAAGGAAATATATATCAACGGTGGTAAGGTACGTAATCAAGGTATCGAGTTAACCGCATCCTATATCTTCGCTCCCAACAACAATTTCAGTTGGATTACCAACTTCAATTACGCCTACAACGACAACAAAATCCTCACGGTAGCCCGTAAGCAAAACGGACAAAAATATATCCACGAAATCGATATGGGTAACCTCAGCGGTCTGAAAATCAAATTCGAAGAAGGCGGTTCTTATGGCGACCTCTATGCCGTCGACTTTATGAGAGACGAAATAACCGGAGAAATCGTTGTCGACCCTCAAACCGGAGCTCCATTCAAACTCAATGGACAAGCCAACGAATACCTCGGCAACATGAATGCCAAGCACACCCTCGGTTGGTCCAACACCTTCAATTACAAAGACTTCTCCTTCTATTTCCTTATCGATGGAAAAATTGGCGGTAAAGTCATCTCCTTCACTGAGGCATACCTCGACTATTTCGGCACATCGCAACGTACGGCCGATGCACGGGATTATGCACTTAACAACAATCTCTATTGGACCTCCGAGGACGGTGTTGTCACCAAGCCCGGCATGTATATCCCGGGAACAAACCAAGTCGTTCCGGTCGACCAATATTATCAGACTATCGGCGGTGGATCACCCGTAGGACGCAACTACGTATATGATGCTACGAACTTCCGTCTTCGTGAGATTTCATTGGCATATACGTTCCGCAATCTCTTCGGACAAAGCAAGAACCTCACGGTATCGGCCAATGCCCGTAACTTGTTCTTCTTGTACATCGATGCACCCATCGACCCCGATACTTCGTTGAGTACGCAAAATGCTCTGGGTAACGTAGATATTTTCAGTATGCCTACTACCCGTTCTTTCGGTATTTCACTTAAAGCATCATTCTAACGAAACATAACATCATGAAAAAAACAGTATATTTATCAGCATTCGTTTTTGCCGCGGCAATCTCCTTAATCGGTTGCGGCGACCCTCTGCTCGACGATCTGAACTCCAACATCGAAGTCGGTTCGGGCGACCTCTCTATTGCCGAGAACTATGAACAGGCAGCCGGTATGTTCCTGACGGCACAGCAAAAAATGCACGATGTCGGAGCATCGAACGGTGCACACGTCTATCAAGTACAATTCAACATTCACATCGATAACTATGCCGGGTACATGGCCGGAACACAAAATTTTAGCGGGAACCTGCCCTCTACCTACCGGTATTTTGCGCAATACTGCGATGGTCCCAAAGCCAGTTTTTTCAATGTAGCACAAGCAGCCTTACCTGTAATGCGCTCGGCTGCCGACCTCAATCTGCGAGAAATCGGAGCCATGTGCAACATCATGTATTGTTTCTCTGCATTGGAACTTTCCGATGTGTACGGACCTTTCCCGTGGACCGATTATAAAAACGACGTGCAGGAACCTCCCGTTACTTACGAACCGATGGATCAAATTTACGACTCCCTGTTCGTCAATCTCAAAGATGCGGGGAAAATATTGAAAGAGTTTACCTCTACTTCCGAAGAACATCAAGATACCATTAATCAGATTCTGGCTCAATACGACAAAATCTGCGGCGATGTAAAAACATGGGAACAATTCTCCAATTCCATTCGTCTGCGCATGGCCATGCGTATGTCCAACGTCAATCCCGATAGAGCTAAAACCGAAGCGCAATCGGCTATCGACGACGGACTTATCGAAAAAAGCATCGAGTACAACACGATGGTTAATAACGGAACCAATCACCCGTTGGCATTTATCTCCATTCTTTGGAACGACACACGTATAAACGCTTCGCTCGAAAACATCATGAAACGACTCAAAGTACCTTTCATGGATAAAATTTTTGAAAAAAATAGCGATGCTATACGCAACGAAAACGGCGAAACGACGTGGCAAGCACAACAAGACATTGTGGGAGTCCGCACGGGAATCCAACTCACACCTCGGGACGATAATAACCAATACACCAAATTTTCAGGTGTCACAAGTGCTTTCGCAAATTTCCCGCTCGCCATTTTCAAACTCTCCGAGCGTTACTTTCTGCAAGCCGAGGCAGCCCTTCGATGGAATATCGGCGGATCGGTCAATACAAACTATCTGAGAGGTGTTGCTGCCATGTTCGACGATTACGACATCGCACAAACCGAACCCGACTTCCAAACCTATTGGAATCAAGAATCGGCAGATACTTCTATCGACTACGTGGATCCGCACAACTCACGCAACAACACCAAAGGTCTGGTTACCGTAGGAGTAAAAATCAACAACAGCGACGACAATAAAGTAAAGCTCGAAAAAATCATCACCCAAAAATGGCTCGCTCAGTTCCCTATGGGACTTGAAGCATGGAACGACTTGCGCCGTACCGGTTATCCTCGCATATTCCCCGTCAACGATATCGGAGACGGCTCGTTGGGAAAAGGTCGTATGATTCGCCGTATTCCGTGGAACATGACCGATGCGGCAGCCGCCCAAGATGTCAATACGTCGGGGATCCAAGCCCTCGGAGGAAGTAACCTGATGCGTACTACCCTTTGGTGGGACGTAGAAGACCCTGCCGGATTGGGCGACAATCGTCGTTGGGAAACCGAAGTTTCTAACTAAAAATTTAATCGGAGAGAGCGTATAGAAACGTACACTCTCTCCCCTAAAATAAAAAACAACTTTTTTGAGATCCTATTATTAACTTAAAAACAAAAAACATGAAAACACCGAAATTAGTATTATCGGTATTGGCTTGTTCGGTAGTTGTGGGAAACTATGCACAAAACATTCCTACCCACGCTCCCTATGTAGAACTCTTACCGACCAAAGAAATTTCTATCGCCGGAGGTGATAAAAAAACAGTCTATCTCGATTTTTATGACTATTTTGAATCTTGGGAACCGGGAGTCCCCCTTTCCGAAGACGAGAACTTCTACATCGCCCGTGTCCCCATGAAAAAACGTTTCGTGAACACGGCAACACAGGTAGATCCCACCATGACGCAAGACCGCAAATTCAGTATGTGGACGCCGATGGGTATATCCGACACTTACTGGCAATCGCTTCCGCGATATGTATTCGACGGCGATAATTTCAGTATGTGGTCCTACGTGGATTCGCAAGGCGGCTGGTCTCTCCCGTGGGTACGTGTACCGGGTGCATACAGCGACGTTACTCACCGTAACGGTGTAGCCAATAGCGGCGGTCTCATCTTCTTCGACTCTTGGGGAGGCGATAACACCAGCCCAACAGCTAATGTAAATATGCTGGTGAAAAAAGAAGGCGGAAAATTCAAATACGTAGAAAAATTCGTAAAATTCCTTCGCTATTATGGTCTCGATGGTGTCGGTATCAACCCCGAAGGTCCGGTTCCCCAAGCCTCTGCTTTGCAAGATTTCTTTTCTCAGTGTCGGGAGTATGCCGAATCGATCGGTTGGCAATTCCACGTATATTGGTATGGAGTAGGTTCTAACGGAGGATCTATGGATTTAGGTTCCTCTTTCGGTAGTAGCAAACAAGATTGGTTGTGGAAAAACAACAAACAAGTAGTCGACATGTATATGCTCAACTACGATTGGGGATATTCTGCAAGCAGTTCGGCTAGCTACGCCGAACAAATCGGAGCCAATCCCTACACCCTTTATGCCGGTTACGACATTCAAGGAAACTGGTTGGCAAGAGGTCCGTGGTCTACGTTGAAAAACACCAAAATGTCTATCGCATTTTGGGGAAACCACACCACCAATATGATTTACCAGAACTCTTCCGAATTCGGTTCGGGTGACGAAGCTGTACAAGCCTGTTACCTCGAAAAGCAAGAGCAAGTATTCTCCGGCGGTAACCGAAACCCGGCAAAACGCCCGGCTATTAAAGACGGAATTTCCAGTTCCAGCGAAGCGGCTATGAACAACTTTCACGGTATAGCAGAATACCTGCCCGCCCGAAGCGTACTGCAAGAGTTGCCTTTCGTAACCCGTTTCGGACTCGGTAACGGAAAAACCTTCCGTAACGAAGGAAAAGTAACCTTCGGGAACAAATGGTTCAACGTAGGTGTACAGGACTACCTGCCCACATGGCGCTGGTGGATTACAGACGACAGCAATAACGTACCCGAAGACGGTATCGAATGCGGATTCACTTACGAAGATGCTTGGTATGCCGGTTCGGCCCTACACATGAGCGGAGCTACGAAAGTATCCAACGTTCGTCTCTTCAAGACCAAATTCGACGTTTCTGAAACCGACGACGTATCGATGACTTTCAAATTAAATAGCGGCGAAGATACGCACATGAAACTCTTCTGGTCGTTCGTAGGGTCGGAATCTACATTGCACTCTTGCGACATTACCGGAGCCAAAGAAGGACAATGGACAACCTTCTCCAAGAAAGCCTCTGAAATCGGTATGAACGGAAATGTAGCCCTCATCGGTCTCAAATTCGAAAATACCCCGACAAACTACGATGTATTCATTGGCGAAATGGCTATTGTTCCAGCAAAGACTTTTGCACCGATCAAACCGGTCATCACTACCGAAGAAAGCAAAATCTTGAAAAAACGTACTTATAACTCGATCGATTTCAAATTTAGCTGGGATTGCGAATCCTCCAAAAACGATTCCGATCCCTCCATACCCGTTTATAACGAAGATGTAGATACTTGGTACTTCGAAGTTTACGTACAAGCAAAAGACGGAGAGCCCGTTCTTTGCGGAACGACTTCTTCTTGGGCACACTACGTAGTAGGCGCTCCGGTATCGGCCAACAATGAAATCTCGGATTACCGAATCGGTGTTTGTGCCGTAGCTCCCGACGGAAAAACGAAGAGCGAAACGACATGGACCAGTTATCTGACTACCGACCTCACACTCGTCGACGGTATCGAATGTAACAAAGCGGTAATCAAAGCCGGCGAGGAATTTACCCTCTCGTTGATCGACCCCAACCAAGAAGAACCTTTCTCTTGGGAAATCTTTAACGCAACCACCGGCGGTAATGCCGTATTCACCCAAGATGGCGGTCGTTCGATAACCACTTCACTGTCAGAGGAAGGTTATTACGATGTAAAACTCACCAAAGGAGATTTGAGTGTACTCTCTTATCGCGGCTATGTACAAATTTCTCCCGAAAGCACAGGTGCAATTCCTTCGATTACCGATTTCACAGCATCCGACACCAACGTAACCCTCGAAGACGGTACTGCCGAAGTAACACTCAGCTACACCGGCAAAAAGAACGAAGGTACGGTTTCTCGTGGTTTGCAGGTAGACGACCCCTATATGTTCCGTATTCCATCGGATTTCTTGCCGATGAATCAAAATCAATATTCAATCTGTCTTTGGATAAAACCCGAAAAATTCACGTTCGCTAAATTCGGTATGGGATTGATCGAGCAACGCAATATGGATATCCACTGGCCCGATAATAATTGGGGAGCCCTTTGGGTAGACGTATGGCCTGAGACATTCAACAACGGAGGACAACGCATTTTGGATAACAATATCATTTCTTATACTATGTGGGGAAATGAATCGCAATACTATTTCAACGGAAACAACAACAAACACGAAATTCCCAACTTGGCTTGTTGTACAGACGGTAACCGTACCGGAACCGAATCTTATAGTTTATCCGAAGGTCAATGGGCACACGTCCTCATTTCATTCGACGGCAGCAAACAAAGAATCTATTTCAATGGTAAGAAAGTAGGAGAAGGTAATGCTTCAAAATACAATTACAACGATAATAACGGTGGAACTGGAAACGTTAAAGCTGCAAACATCTACATCGGTGGTTCTCGCGTTTACTATGCCGGATTTTCCGGTGTCATCGACGATGTACAAGTTTGGCACAAGGCATTGAGCGATACCGAAGTAATAGAAGCCATGAAAGGTTACGACGGTAAAGAAATCCCCTCTGACCTGAAAGGTTACTGGACGTTCGAATCGGACAACTACAACGAAGGCGAAAAAGTGTTTGAAAACAAAGGTACTTTGGTTACCGACAACAAGGCTGCCTATATCGAAGTGAAAGGTGCAGGCGGTGAAAACACCTCTGCAAACGAAGAACACATATTACCGGCCAATATCGCTATTCAAGGTAACCCGGCCATGTCGGGTACATTGCCCATCACTACGACATCGACATTCGCCGTTACCGACGCCGAAGTTCAAAACACCGGAGACAACGCATCGGTTACATTCAACAAAGACGGTAAATATAACGTCACCTTGACGCTTGCCAACGGATGGGGCTCGGATACGAAGACGAAAGAAGAGTATATCGTAGTTCTCCCCTCTTCGGGTATCGATGGCAACTTGGTAGATAACCTCACGGTATACCCCAACCCCTTCATCGAAAATGTCAACCTGCAATTCGCAGCCGACGGTAACTACGTTATCGACATCTTCGACGCACAAGGTCGTCAGGTAACTACCAAAAAGCACCAAGCTATGGCCGGCGAAATCTGCACGCTCACGGTAAATGCTGCCAAAGGCATGTACTATGTAGTCGTGTCGAAAGACGGCAAACGCGTGAAATCTTTCAAAGTGGTAGCCGAATAATATAAGGCCATTCAAACCCTCCGCACAAGTCCTTGTGCGGAGGGTTATTAAATCAATCAGAATATTATTTAGTATCATCTTATGAAAAAAAATTATCTTTTTACATTAGCGGCTCTCTTGTTAGGGAGTACCATAGCAAACGCTCAAAATCCTCTTGACGGGTATGAAGCGCCGTCGTTTACAGCTCCGGGAAACTGTGGAAAAGTCATTTCACTCAGCACCTCCGGTGCATTGGAAAACTACACCGACCTCAAAGATCTTACAACAGGAAAAATCGAACAGGAACTTTTCGTCGCTCCGGGAGCCAAAGTAGAATTTTCCATTAAAATAACCACGTATTGGGGACGTTTTGCAATCTTCACCGATGCCAATTCATCAAAAGAAATAACCCGGCTTTTGCAATGTGGAGTTCCGGGACCAAGCAATCCTTATAATGACGAGACAAACGGAGTACTTGTACACGCAGAAGACAATCCGAATCCTACTCCCGATGGTACTCTTCCCAGTATTACCATACCCCAAGATGCCGCAGAAGGAACTGTCTATCTGTTCCGTATGATATTTACGAGTATGGACGATATCAATACATATGCTCCCTCTTTCAAAGAAGGGATATATCACGATATAAAAATAACCGTAAAAAACAATATCCAACGATATACGATAAACATCGCTACCCCTGAAAACGGAACATTAACGATTAAAAACGGCGAGACTCCGATCGAATCGGGAGCCCAAGTACCCGAAGGTACTGTTCTTTCTGTCGCAGCTGCGCCCTCGACTGGTTATGAACTGGTATCGATAAAAAACAATGACGAAATATATGCAAGCGAAACCTTCGTAGCTAGCGCCGATGCCAATTTTGCCGCACAATTCAAGAAGCTCGCCAGTACCGGCGATGCCATGCTGATGTCGGCTCCCGGATACGGTGAGGTAGGAGACTGTCAGTTACGGTTCAGCGATACTGTTTTAGGCTCTCATAACACCGACAAAAATCAAGTGGAGAGCGACCAACGGTCTCGTAATTACACCTTCTCGGCTTGGATTTCTACTATGGGCTACAACGGAGTCCTCATGGGGCATGTTCAAAACAGTATCACTTGGGCTGTCGAAGGTTCCTACGGCGTGGGAGTAAAAGACGGTAAACTCGCCGTTTGGTATCGCAAATGGGACGGAAACTCGACTGGTTGTCCGGGTGTTCCCACTCCGGCCGTATCTGAGAACACGACACTCTATCCGGGCGAATTTGCATTTATTTCGCTGGTAACCAGCAATGACGGAAGAACGTTCAAAGTATATAAAAACGGAGAAGAGGCTATCTCGCAAGAAGTAGAAGACGGAGGCTTGGCGTTGCTTTACGATGCCTGCGACTTCGCCATCGGGGACTCCAAATACAACCAAATGCCTTGTAAAGTAGAGGAAGTACAATTATGGAACAAAACCCTCACCCCCGAGGAAATAGAAGCCTCGATGTTCGGACCCAAAGCCGATGCCGAAGGACTGGTCGCCCACTACCTACCCGAGTCCGCCGATGCCACAACGGTTGAAAATCTCGCCGGCGACATCGACGCTTATTATCGTAAAAATGGAACCGTTACCAGTGGTAACTTCCCAATGGCAGATGCTTTGCAAAAAACCAATGGGCGCTCCCTTACATTAGTAAAATACAATGCACCGTGGGGAGAAGAAGACCTCTTCGAACTTCACCGTTTCAATGTCAATATCGATCCCCATTTGGCATCTTCCGCTTATGTAAAACAATACAGTAATCTTTATGTCGTAGATCGTAGTGAAATACTCGATATTGCTTCTGTTACTGTGGACGGAACTCCGCTTGAAAACGTCAGCGATCCTATTCCTGTCGCTGAAACAGGAGTAAATATTCTTGTCGAACAAAAGAAAGCAACCGCCATCGAAAGCGTAACGGCCGAGGCTATTGCTTACTACAACGACAAGGTGCTCTATATGTCGCAAGGCGCAACGGCTGTTATCTATAATTTATTGGGAACGGCAGTTGCCGAAGCTACCGAAATGACAACCAATCTCGAAAATCTTCCTGCCGGCATTTATTTGGCTAAGGTTTCGATGGGCGAAAACACAACAATCATTCGCTTCAAAAAATAATTAGGTTTTCATGGCCACACCCCGTACCCGCCTGCCTCGTGTGAGTGCGGGGTGTTTTCAAAAAATACCATGGTTCACACGGTTCACCCCGATTTCGTCGGGCTTTAATACACCCCTACCGGTTTATATCGCAACTCGGAAAAACCATGAAACACAAAATATAGTCTGTATCTTTTTTATATCAAAAACAAAAGCTTTTTGCTTAAACACATTTAGCGATGAGAAACATATTCACCCTGCTTGCTTTGTTAGTATTCGGTACGATACTGAGTAAAAACCATGCTCAAACATACTCCATATATCCCACTCCGCAAAAAGTCATCGAAACCGGAGAGGCTATCAAATTGACGCAACAAATAAATGTCATTTGCGAAAGTGGAATCGGTGAAGTGACCCGCAACCGCATGAAAGAAGTACTCGAAGAAGCAGGATATACCATCGCATTCTCCACAAATCCGTCGCAGACGAATACGAACCTCTACATAGGAATCAACGGCTCGGACGGCGCAGCAGACCGCTATGCCGTAGAAAACAATTTGCCCCTTGCCGTTTTTGAAACGGGAGATAATAAATTCGACCCCTATCTCCTGCAAATAAACGACCTGCACCCTCACGGCGACATCGTCATTCTGGGTAATGATAAAGGCTCCGAATTTTATGCCTTTGCCACGCTCGAACAAATTTTGGAGCAAACCGACGGCAACTCGATTCGTCAAATTACTTTCGAAGATTATTCACACACTCAATATCGGGGAATCGTAGAAGGATTCTACGGACACCCCTACTCGGTGGAAAACCGTATCAGTCTTTTTGAATTTTGTAAACGATTCAAAATGAACGTATTCGTGTATGGACCGAAATCGGATCCCTACCACCTCGGTAATTGGAGGGACGATTATCCTACCTCGCTCACCGAACAGCAACGGTTTTTCGGTATGATTACCCAAGATGATTTGAAAACAATGGTGCAAGCAGCAAAAGCATGCAACGTCGATTTCATCTGGGCAGCACACCCCGGATTACAACAAGGAATCAGTTTTTCGAACGAATCGGCTATGGCTCCCGGAATCGACGCCCTCATGAAAAAATTCGATCACCTTTATAGCCTCGGTGTACGAGGATTCGGTGTTTTCATCGACGACATGACCTACACTCCCAGTGGGGACATGCAAGCTCATTTAGCCAACGAAGTGCAAGTAAAAATACGCGAACGATACACTACCGACAACACCGACGACCAAGTAGCACCTCTTTTTTTCGTCCCCACGGCTTACGCTCTCAACTACGGAGCATCCTACACTCTAAACAACCTGAAAAAAGTCGATAGCGAAGTAGTCATCGCCTTTACCGGATACGACTGCTTCTCCAATATCCGCCCCTCGGCCATCGACGATATGGCCGGACGCGTGGGAAGAAATCCTGTCATGTGGTGGAACAATCCGGTAAACGACGATCATGACGACCGCATCTACATGCGGGAGTTAACAACTCACTGGACAATTGAAAAACCCGGTGCAATCAATACGCTCAACGGGCTTATTCTGAACCCGATGAACCAAGCACAGGCTTCGAAAATCGCCTTGTTCGGAGCGGCCGATTACAGTTGGAATCCCAACGCTTTCGACGTTCATAAAAACTGGGAAGAAGTATTTCACCGAATAGCCGAACCCGGCGATACGCAGACTGCCGAAGCGATCAAATGCTTCGCCCGCTTCTCGAACACGTTGGTCGAGGACGAAAAAATGATAACGCTCTATGACAATTTCATGGAGAAATTCGGCGGCGAAAGTTTCCCGTCGGAATCCGACAAGCTGCGAAACGAACTGGAAAATCTTAAACAGGCTTGCACGTACATCGAAACCCTAAAAGACAGTCCGCACAGAGATTACCGATTGATGTATGAGGACATTCGCTGTTGGAACGCCAAGTTGAAAAACATAAGTACGATAGCGCTCGACGCATTGGATATGCTCGAATATGGAAACTCCATGTCCCGCTCCGAAGGTTGGGAAAAATACCTACGATTGAAAAAACTATACACCGGTATGAGTTCCGACTCTACCTATCTCGTAAGCGCTCTCGAAGGATATGGAACTTCGACCACCGAAAAATTCTATGAAGTGAAACCGGGAGATAGCCATTTGCGCCCGTTCACAGACTTTTTGGTAGAAAAAATAGGAAACAGTATCCCCGGATTATGGCCGTCAAAAGACAGTTTGCAAATAATTACCAACATCGAGAATTTGCAAGGTGTAGAATTGACGGTTCAGAACGAAACGATCCGATTAACCGGATTGAACGGACTCGATCTCGATAAAGACGAATACGTAGGTATTTATTTCGGAAACATCGAAAAAATAAATGTGGAAGAAATCACGGCCGACAAAACGCTTCGAGTAGAGATTTCGGAAAATGGAAAACAGTGGACTCCGATACAATTACCCATCAGAGAACAAAAAACCGCATATATCCGAATTAAGAATATTTCGGAAGAAGAAGTCGCCGTAGATTTTAACCAACTATCGGTTTCCCGTATCCTCACCTCCGTAGAAGTCAAAGCCGAGGCATCCACCAATATGTCACAATATCAATCTTACTCCATAAACAACGTCGTCGATGGAAATTCCTCGACATTCTTTTGGAGCAGCGAAGCACAAGCCGCAGGCGATTATATTCTTCTCACCTACCCTTCGGCTCAGCCCATTTACGAGATAAGCATCACATTTACAGAGACCGACCAGCTCTCAGGAACCGCAGCGATAGAAGTCTCCGCCGATAACGACCAATGGCAAACGGTAACCGAATTTACAAACGGCTATCTCGACTCTACCCGTTCGTTTACTTGCAATGCCAACGGACTCATGGCACGATATGTTCGCTTTATCATTCGTAATACCGTAGGTAGCTATTGGTTACAAGTAGCCGAATTTAAAGCGGATATGTCTGAAAAATACACCCAAACGACCGACCAAAGCGGAGTGCAAATAGCCACCCTCGCCGACAAAGACCTTTCGACCAACTACCAAGCTGGCGAAGCAGGATATATCGAACACCGTTTTATCGAAAATATAACGATAGAGTCGATTGAAATTTTCCACAATACCATCTTCGATTCCACTCGCAAACTCCCGTCAATATATGTCAACAATGGCTCCGAATGGATCGAAAAAGGGTCTTTGGAACCGTTGTGCACAGTCATAGACACCCACGAAATAGATACGGTAACAGCCGTGAAAATAGAGTGGAACAAAGAGAATATTCCCAATCTTTACGAAATACTTCCCGTTGGGACTCCCTATGTAGAAAAACCGGGGAAACCCACCGCCATAAATAACATGAAAAAGGACGGTCTAACCATATATACAAACAATAATCGGCTGATCATACAATCGGACGATATAATACAAAATATAATTTTATTCGACTTAAACGGAAAAACTATAAACCATTTTAACGTGAATAAATGTATCTTTGAAACAACATTCGGCTCGAATATTCCACAAATATTAATCGTGCAAGTTATGCATACAAACGGGAATTTATCGACCTGTAAAATAATACGATAAAAGCAAAAAAATAGAACAAAAAGATCATCACATATAAACAAAGGACATGAAACGAACAACGCTATGGATAGGTTTGGGATTACTGCTTTTTTCAAGCTGTTCTAACCTCACAGAAACGCAGTTACAATACATCGACTATGTAAACCCGTTCGTGGGTACGGGAGGTCACGGACACACATTCCCCGGCCCCGTCGCCCCCCACGGAATGATACAGCCCAGTCCCGATACCCGTATATACGGGTGGGATGCCTGCTCGGGATATCACTATTCCGACAGCACGATAAACGGATTCTCTCATACCCATCTGAGCGGTACGGGCTGTGGAGACTACGGAGACGTTCTGTTAATGCCCACCGTAGGAAAACAAAACTATCGTTACTTGGGATACGGTTGCCAACAAACCACCTATGCCTCACCGTTCTCGCACTACAAAGAAGTGGCAAAACCGGGATACTATTCGGTAGAACTCGATCGTTACAACGTGACAGCCGAACTAACGGCGACACCTCGGGCGGCCCTGCACCGTTATCGTTTCCCCGAAAGTAAAGAAGCCGGATTTATCGTCGATTTGGATTACAGCCTGCAAGGACAAGAGAATATCGATATGAGAATAGACTCCCCCAGCGATACCGAAATCGTGGGCTGGAAAAAAACCAAAGGCTGGGCCGAAAACCAATGTATAGGTTTCTACATGAAATTTTCAAAACCTTTCACTTGCCACATCATCGACACAATCATCGATATTGTGCGCGATGGGAAAGCCTGTAAAATGGAACAGAAAAAAGCCTTGCTCCAATTCCCGACGGCACAAAACGAAGAAGTGCTTGTAAAAGTAGGGATATCGGCCGTGGACATAAAAGGAGCACAGCAAAACGTCGAAACCGAAATTCCATCTTGGGACTTCGACAGTATAATGACCGCTACACAAAATAAGTGGAACGACTACTTGGAAACCATTCAGGTCGAAGGCAATAACGAAACCCAAAAACAGATATTCTACACAGCACTATACCACACGGCCATACACCCGAGCCTCTTCTCCGATGCAGACGGACGCTACCGCGGTACAGATCAAATGATACACCAAGCCAAACCCAATGAAGAAATTTATACAGTCTACTCTCTATGGGACACTTTCCGGGCGTTGCATCCGCTATTGACCATTATCAATCCCGAGCTAAATGAAAAACTGGTGATGTCTCTTATGCAAAAATACCACGAAGGGGGTATTCTGCCCATGTGGGAATTAGCCGGAAACTACACGGCTACGATGATTGGTTATCATGCCATACCCGTAATCGTCGATGCATACATGAAAGGATTCGACAAAATCGATGGAAAAGAATTGCTCGAAGCCTGTATCCGCAGCTCAGTATATGATACGACCGGTATTATCGCATCGAGCAGAATGGTCAACGGGTTGATTCCCATTTCTAAATACTACAAAAATAAAATAGGTTATATTCCCTACGAAAAAGAAAACGAGTCGGTAGCCAAAGGTTTGGAATACGCCTATAACGATTGGTGCATCGCTCGATTGGCAGAAGAAATTAGCGATACGGCCACTTACGAAAAATACAAGGCACTCTCTAAATCATACATCAATTACTACGACCCGCAAACCGGATTCATGCGTGGTAAAGACTTGAAAGGAAATTGGCACGTTCCATTTAATCCCCGTTACTCCGACCACCGCAATGACGATTATTGCGAAGGAACAGCTTGGCAATGGGCTTGGTTCGTTCCTCACGATATAGAAGGACTTATCGCCTTGATGGGAGGTCAGGAAAAATTCATTGGTCGACTCGATTCTCTCTTTATCGCCGAATCTAAGATAGAAGGACCTCTCGTATCTTCGGATATATCGGGGCTCATCGGACAATACGCTCATGGAAACGAGCCAAGCCATCACATCGTTCACCTTTACAACTACGTGAATCAATCGTGGAAAACCCAACAGTTGATCGATACGATTCTCCATACCCAATACTTCAACAACCCCAACGGATTGTCGGGCAACGAAGATTGCGGTCAAATGTCGGCTTGGTATGTGCTCAATGCGATGGGATTCTATCAAGTATGTCCCGGATCGCCCATATATTCTGTCGGTCGTCCTATCTTCGATAAGGTAACCATAAATCTACCCAATGGGAAAGTATTCGAAATTATCGCCAACAACAATTCCCGAACCAATAAATATATACAGAGCATTCGCCTTGATAATATCTTGCTCGAATCTCCTTTCTTCATGCATAGCGACATTATGAAAGGCGGAAAAATTGTAATGGAAATGGGAAACACCCCGGTCAAACAATAAACGAAATCAGATATTAACATCACATAATCCAAACAGTTATGAAAAATATGAATCGTTATCTCGCACTTGTGGTCTTGATAATCTCCTTAATCTCCTGCCAAAGTGAAGACAACCCAAACCGTTATAAATTAATACCCTATCCCAATGACATAGAACAGATGTCGGGACGCTTTTCTTTCGATGACGACACACAGATTTTTATTTCACCGGAATGTGGAGACGAAGTAAATGAAATCTTGGCTCGGTTTGCAGAACAATTCGGTAAAACAGCCGGCAAGGACTTAAAAATAGCCGAAAAAGAAGGCAAAAATATGATGATCGTAAAAATCGACACGACTATGAGCCAAGAGGCTTATCGGCTAAACATAAGCAAAAAGAAAATCGAAATAACCGCAGCTACGCCCAACGGTGTACGCTATGCGCTACAAACCGTTAAACAACTCCTTCCGGTAGCGATCTATGGAGAAAGCCTCTCCGCAGATGAAAATTGGTCGGTTCCTTGTGCCACGATAAACGATGCTCCCCGTTTCGGATATCGGGGAATGCACCTCGACGTTGCCCGTCATTTCTTCACATTAGACGAAGTAAAACGGATTCTCAACGTAATGGCTGTTCACAAACTAAATACATTGCATTGGCATCTCACCGACGATCAAGGCTGGCGCGTAGAAATAAAAAAATATCCACGATTGACCGAAGTGGGCAGTATCCGCAACAAAACCATGATTCGTAAAGAATGGGATAACTACGACACTACCCCTTATGGTGGATTCTATACACAGGACGAATTACGCGATATGGTAAAATACGCCGCCGATTTGGGTATTACTATTATTCCCGAAATAGACCTTCCCGGACACATGATGGCGGCATTGGCCTCTTATCCCGAATTAGGTTGTACGGGTGGCCCGTACGAAGTTTCCGGACAGTGGGGTATCCGTGACGATGTGCTCTGCGTAGGAAAAGAAAAAACATTCGAATTCATTGAAAACGTTTTACTCGAAATCATAGATATATTTCCCTCGAAATACATACATATTGGAGGTGACGAATGTCCCAAAATTCGATGGGAAAAATGTCCTGCTTGCCAAGCCCGTATCCAAAAATTAGGACTCAAAGACGACGAACATGGTAAAGCCGAACACTATCTGCAAAGCTATACGACCGAACGGATAGAGAAATTCCTCAATGAACACGGACGCGAAATTATCGGATGGGACGAAATGCTCGAAGGCGGACTCACCACCAATGCGACTGTTATGTCATGGCGAGGTGTTGCGGGAGGTGTCGAAGCGGCGAAACAAGGGCATTATGCCATCATGACACCGACTGCCCCTCTTTATCTCGACTATTACCAATCACGAGATACACAAAACGAACCTTTGGCTATCGGCGGTTATAATCCAGTCGATATGGTCTACAATTTCAATCCCATACCCGAAAGTCTTACAGAAGAACAAGCCAAATTCATATTAGGTACACAAGCTAACATCTGGACAGAATATATCACTACTCCCGAACACCTCGAATACATGATACTTCCCAGATTAGCAGCACTGAGCGAAGTACAATGGGATCAAGTCGAAAACAAAAGTTATGACCGGTTCCTCGATAATATAGGCCATATCCTTGCCATCTACGATGTAATGGGACTCAACTATGCCAAACATATACTCGAAGTTAAAGGCGAATACTCGGTAAATGAAACCAAAGGCTGTATAGAAGCGACACTCCGTACACAAGGCAATGCACCCATCTACTATACCCTCGATGGATCCGAACCAACGACAAACAGCACCCGATATACCGAGCCGATAGAAATCCGTACCGAAAATGATTCTTGCACATTGAAAGCTATCGTCGTACGCGAAGGCATCGAAACCCGCACACTCGTGCGCCCCTTCAAATTCAATAAAGCCACAGGACACATGCCCCAACTGAAAGATGCACCCAGTGAAAAATATACTTTCGGAGGAGCCGGTGTACTCACCGATGGCATACATGGAGATTTCAATTACAGCAACGGTTGTTGGCTCGGATTCATCGATACGCCGTTAGATGCAACAATCGATTTAGGAAAAACGCAAACGATAAGTCAGGTCAAAATAGGGTCGCTCGTACAATATTCCGAGTACATTTTCCCGCCCACCCAAATAAAAGTCTATGCGACTAATGGAGACAACCCGATGACCGAAATCGGGAAACTCGAAATTCCGGTAACACAAAAACAAGACCAAGACGGAGTACGGAAATATACCTGCGAATTTCCTGCCGTCCCCGCCTCGAAAATCCGGGTGGTTATCGATACCACAGACAAAATACCGACATGGCACGGAGCCAAAGGTGAAAAAGGTTGGCTTTTTGTCGATGAAATTTCTGTTAACTAATGATTATTACCGAAACGTATGAATACACATAATATATTCAAATCCGTTCTCTTCTCTACACTGTTACTTATCGGAAACAGCTGTTCTGAGCAAAAAGAAATAGATGTTATACCTATGCCTCGATCGGTAGAGTATCACAGCGGAAACTTTGTAATTTCACCCGAGACCAAGTTCTATACAAACCTCTCCGCAGAAAGTCGTCAAGCTCTGACCGACTATCTCGAAGGGACATCGCTCGGTTCCGTTCCCTTTGCCGAATCGGCTACCGGAAATAACGGAATCGAATTGAACCTCTGCGATAGTTCCATCGTGACAGGAAATGAAGCCTATCGGATCGAAATCGATAAAAAAGGTGTTCGCCTGTCGGCAAATACCGAGACTGGGATATTCTACGGACTCCAAACACTTCTGCAACTGTTGAACAACGGCGATAACAAAACTCTTCCCGCTCTGACGATCAACGATTCCCCTCGTTTCCCATACCGAGGATTGCACCTCGATGTTTCGCGCCACTTCTTTGATAAAGAGTTTGTCAAAAAACAATTGAATGCGATGGCCTATTTCAAAATGAATCGGTTGCATTGGCATTTGACGGACGGTGCCGGTTGGAGAATCGAAATAAAAAAATATCCCCGCCTCACCTCTTTCGCGGCATGGAGACCATTCGATAAATTAAACGACTGGTGGGTAGGAGGTCGCACTTTCTGTGAGCAAGACGATCCTCGTGCCGTCGGCGGATATTACACACAAGACGACATTCGGGAAGTTGTCGCTTACGCTGCCGAACGTCATATCACCATCATTCCCGAAATCGAAATGCCGGGACACTCCGAAGAAGTATTGGCTACCTATCCAGAGTTGTCTTGCTCCGGTAAACCTTATGTCAATGCCGACTTTTGTGTAGGAACCGAAAAGACTTTCGAATTCCTCGAAAACGTCTTACTCGAAGTAATCGACCTTTTCCCCTCTGAATACATTCACATCGGAGGTGACGAAGCAAGCAAAAGTAGCTGGAAGACATGCCCCCGTTGCCAGAAGCGCATGGCCGACGAACACTTAAATTCGGTAGACGAATTGCAAAGTTACATGATACACCGCATTGAAAAGTTCTTAAACGATCACAGTCGTAAAATCATCGGGTGGGACGAAATCATAGAAGGCGGACTATCTCCTACGGCCACAGTCATGTCATGGCGAGGAGAAGAAGGTGGCATCAAAGCTGTAAAAGCCGGAAACCAAGCCATCATGACACCCGGTAAATACTGCTACCTCGATGCATTTCAAGATGCCCCCAACACTCAACCAATGGCCATAGGCGGGTATCTTACTTTGGAAAAAGTCTACTCTTTCGAACCGGTCCCCGATTCGCTTTCCACGAAAGAAGCCGAGCTTATTCTAGGTGTACAAGGAAATGTATGGACCGAGCACATACCCACACCCGAACACTACGAATACATGATATATCCCCGGATATTGGCACTCGCCGAAATCGGGTGGTCTCCTTCCGAGGTCAAAAAGTGGGACAATTTCCACACCCGAGCCCTTCAAGCGGTAAATATACTTCGAGAGCAGGGTTATAATCCCTTCCCGCTTGAAAAAGAAATAGGCGATAAACCCGAATCATACCAAAAGGTAAACCATCTGGCTATCGGAAAAAAAGTAACCTATGCCAATCCTTATAGCAACCATTACGCAGCTCAGGGAGAGAAAACATTGGTCGATGGTGTCCGGGGTGGTTGGATGTACAACGACGACCGTTGGCAAGGCTTTATCGATTGCGATTTCGATGTAACGATTGATCTCGGTAAAGAAACCGACATCAAACAAGTCTGTGCCGAATTTATACAGCTTAAAGGTCCCTATGTATGGTTACCCAAACAAGTTATCATATCGAGCTCCGTCGATGGAGAACATTACGATACCCTCGCAACTGTCGACAATGACATTTCACCCGACATCGAAACGCTTCAATTCAAAGAATTCGGTTGGGAAGGTAATGCAAAAGCCCGCTATATCCGCTACAAGGCATTATCGAACGGCATTGCCGGAGGGTGGCTATTCACCGATGAAATCAGAATCAAATAATCGATATCCCATTTATAGAACAGAAAAAGACAAAATCTGGGAAAATGAAGAAGGTTAACAAAGAAAAATCGATAAATCCTATTGCATGGGTCCCCACGGCATATTTTGCCATGGGGCTTCCTTTTATAGCGGTAAATCTCGTTTCCACGTTCATGTTCAAGGACTTAGGAATATCCGATACCCAAATTGCCTTTTGGACTTCTGTCATCATGTTACCGTGGACATTAAAGTTCCTTTGGAGTCCTTTTTTAGAAATGTATCGTACGAAAAAATTTTTCGTTGTCGTCACCCAGTTACTGAGTGGATTATTATTCGGTATAGTAGCTCTCTCATTAAACTTCGACTATTTTTTTGCTATCAGTATCTCCACAATGGCCGTCATCGCTTTGAGTGGAGCCACGCACGACATAGCTTGTGACGGCGTCTATATGGCCGAACTATCGCCCGAAAATCAGGCAAAATACATCGGCGTACAAGGAGCTTTCTACAACATTGCGAAATTAGTAGCCAACGGTGGATTGGTGGCAGCGGCGGGAATGCTAGCCGAACATTTCGGTGCATCCGAAGACGCCTCTATTCAAGCGAATATGCCCGCCTATAAAGAAGCGTGGATGATTATTTTTATCATCATTTCGGCACTGTTGTTGCTATTGGGGCTATACCACTCAAAAGTACTTCCTTCCACACAAGTACCAAACCAAGAAAAGCGTTCAAGTTCCGATGTGGCGAAAGAGCTATGGAAGGTCATTAAAAACTTCTTTACCAAGAAACACATCTTTTACTATATCTGTTTCATCATACTCTACCGCTTTGCCGAAGGATTTATCATGAAAATCGCTCCGCTATTTCTGCGTTCTTCGCGCGATATCGGCGGATTGGGACTTTCGCTTACCGAAATCGGCACATTGAATGGAGTGTTCGGTTCAGCAGCGTTCGTTTTAGGATCATTGTTGGCAGGAGTTTACGTTTCGCGTCGAGGATTGAAGAAAACGCTTTTCACCCTCTGTTGCGTATTCAACTTTCCATTCGTAGCCTACACATTATTAGCCATATTTCAGCCCGAAAATCTCTATCTGATAGGAACCGGTATCGTTATCGAATATTTCGGTTACGGATTCGGATTCGTGGGTCTCACACTCTTCATGATGCAACAGATAGCACCAGGCAAACACCAAATGTCACACTACGCTTTCGCTTCGGGTATCATGAACCTCGGTGTCATGCTTCCGGGTATGATGAGTGGATTTTTCAGTGATTGGCTAGGCTATGAAAGATTCTTCATCTATGTATTGTTGGCTACAATACCGTCGTTACTAATCACCTACTTCATTCCGTTCACCTACGATGATTCGAAGAAAGAAAGTAATCGATGACAAAAAAACAGACCTACGTTCAATCGCAATTAAACATTAAACACATATACATTAAAAAAGAAAAAACGATATGACAAAAAAAATGGTTATGCCCTGGGAAGACCGTCCGGCAGGATGTGCGGACGTCATGTGGCGTTATTCGAAAAATCCGGTAATCGACCGCTACCATATCCCCTCTTCCAACAGCATCTTCAACAGTGCCGTAGTACCTTTTGAAGACGGGTTCGCCGGAGTATTCCGTTGCGATAACAAAGCCGTGCAAATGAATATCTTTGCAGGATTCAGCAAAGACGGTATTCATTGGGACATCGAACATGAGCCCATTAAATTCAAAGCAGGAAATACCGATATGATAGAATCTGAATACAAGTATGATCCCCGTGTCACTTGGATCGAAGACCGTTACTGGATCACATGGTGTAACGGCTACTACGGTCCGACCATCGGTGTAGGCTACACATTCGATTTCAAAGAGTTTTTCCAATGTGAAAACGCCCTTCTGCCTTTTAATCGCAATGGAGTACTGTTTCCGCAAAAGATCAACGGGAAATACGCCTTGTTGAGCCGCCCGAGTGACAGCGGACACACTCCGTTCGGCGATATTTATATCAGTTACAGCCCCGACATGAAGTTTTGGGGCGAACATCGGCACGTACTCTCTCCCACACCTTTCCCCGTGAGCGCTTGGCAATGTACCAAAGTAGGTGCTGGCCCTATCCCTATCCTCACCGACGAAGGCTGGCTCATGTTCTACCACGGTGTCATTACCACTTGTAACGGATTCCGTTACTCTATGGGAGCGGCAATTCTCGACCGTGAAGACCCCTCCAAAGTGCTTTATCGTACACAACCCTATCTCCTTGCCCCGGCAATGCCCTATGAGATGCAAGGCGACGTACCCAACGTTATATTCCCTTGTGCAGCCCTTCACAACGAAGATCGAGTAGCGGTCTATTACGGCGCGGCCGACACAGTCGTGGGAATGGCATTCGGATATATTTCGGAAATCATCGAATTTACCAAAAAGAACTCAACAATCTGATTTTTTATGAACATTCGCAATCTCATCGTTGCGGGAATCATAATGACAGTCTCGTCCGCCACACTATCGGCAGACGAGCCTGTCGCTTATGTAAACCCTTTCATCGGAACAACGAACTTCGGAACGACGAATCCGGGTGCAATCTGTCCTAACGGCCTTATGTCGGTCACACCATTCAATGTAATGGGTTCCGACAAAAACGTATATGACAAAGATGCGCGCTGGTGGTCCACCCCCTACGAATACCACAACACATTTTTTACCGGATTTTCTCATGTAAACCTTAGCGGCGTGGGCTGCCCCGAATTAGGCTCCCTCCTATTAATGCCGACAAGCGGAGAACTCAATGTCGATTACAAGCAATACGGTAGTGAATACGCTTTGGAAGAAGCTCACCCGGGCTACTATGCCAACCGGCTCACTCGCTACGGTATCGATACAGAAGTGAGTGCTACTCCCCGCACCTCCATCGCCCGATTTACCTACCCGGGCGGTGAAAGCCACATATTGCTCAATTTAGGAGAAGGACTCACCAACGAGAGTGGAGCGACCGTCCGTAAAGTAAGCGATACCGAATACGAAGGTAGCAAGCTCCTCGGTGGATTTTGTTACTACAACCGGCAGGGAGTATTCCCTATCTATTTCGTGATACGGGTCGACACCCCCCCCCTACAATCGGGATACTGGAAAAAACAAAGACCTATGACCGGTGTAGAAGCCGAGTGGGATCCCGACAACGGGAAATACAAAATCTACACCCGGTACACCAAAGAAATGTCGGGCGATGATATAGGAGTATTCTTCTCCTACGATACCAAACCCGGAGAACAGATTCAAGTACAAATGGGCGTATCGTTCGTCAGCATCGAGAATGCCCGCCAAAACCTCGACAGTGAGCAGCAAGGATTCCAATTCGACAAAGTGTGCCTCGATGCCCGGAATCAATGGAACGATATACTCTCCCGAATAGAAGTAGAAGGAGGTTCCGATGAACAAAAAACCATCTTCTATACGGCGCTATACCACATGTTTATTCACCCCAACATTCTCCAAGATGTCAATGGGCAATATCCCGCTATGGAGAGCGACAAGATACTCACCACCCGGCACGATCGCTACACCGTCTTCTCGCTATGGGATACATTCCGCAACGTACACCCATTCTTTACCCTCGCTTATCCCCAAAAGCAACTCGACATGGTACAGACCCTCATCGACATGTACAAAGAATGGGGTTGGTTACCTCGCTGGGAACTTTATGGAAACGAAACGCTCACCATGTCGGGAGATCCGGCTATCATTATGTTGGCGGACACATGGTTGCGAGGACTTAAAAACTTCGATGCAGAAACAGCCTATGAGGCGATGGTAAAATCGGCGACTGCTCCCAGTAGCGAAAATATTTTACGCACCGATACTGGGATATGTACCCTTACGCGAGCAATTCGACAACTCCGTATCCCACGCCCTCGAATACTATCTGGCAGATTTCGCACTCTCCCGCTTCGCCGAAAGTTTAGGGCTCAAAGAAGATGCCCAAACCTTCGCCAAACGTTCGTTGGGCTACAAACACTACTATTGCAAAGAATTCGGGACACTGCGTCCCATACTGCCAGACGGCTCATTCTACACACCGTTCGATCCCCTGCAAGGACTTAACTTCGAACCGGCTCCCGGATTCCATGAAGGCAACGCATGGAATTACACCTTCTATGTCCCCCACGACATCGGCGGGCTAAAACGATTGATGGGAGGAGAAAAGAAATTCGCCGCCAAGTTGCGCAAAGTATTCGATGAAAATTTCTACGATCCGGCAAATGAGCCAGACATCACTTACCCCTACCTTTTTGCCCAAGTCAAAGGTGAAGAATGGAGAACCGACTCGCTAGTCAACTCGCTCTTGAAAAAATACTTCAAGAATCAACCCGATGGCATACCCGGCAATGACGACACAGGAACGATGTCAGCATGGGCCGTATTCAGTATGATGGGACTTTATCCCGATTGTCCGGGAATACCCCGTTATACCCTCGTAGCTCCTGCCTTCGACAAGATTATACTCCATCTCGATCCTCGTTATTATACCCAAGACACCCTGGTCATCGAGTGCGAACGGCCTTCTCCGAAGGCTATCTACACCGACCGTATCACGGTAAACGGAAAAAAACATAAAGGACGATTCATTTTCCACGAAGATTTAGTCAATGCCGGTACAATCAGGTTCACTCTTACCGAGAAAAAATAAATTCAATCTTTCTCCATAATGCAGAAGCGGAGCCAATTTCCATTTGAGGAAATTGGCTCCGCTTGTTTTATAAATTCCGAAATCTATCGACTATTCCCACTCGATAGTCGAAGGCGGTTTAGAACTGATGTCGTAAACAACCCGATTCACGCCACGCACCTTGTTAATAATGTCGTTAGATACCTTGGCAAGGAACTCATAAGGCAAATGAGCCCAATCGGCAGTCATACCGTCGGTCGAAAGAACGGCTCGGAGGGCGACAGCCCGCTCGTATGTCCGTTCGTCGCCCATCACCCCTACCGACTGTACCGGCAACAAAACGACTCCCGCCTGCCACACTTTATTATACAGGTCGTTGTCGATAAGTCCTTGTATGAAAATATGATCTGCCTCCTGCAAGATATGTACCTTCTCGGGTGTGATATCTCCAAGTATACGGACAGCCAATCCGGGACCGGGGAAAGGGTGACGTCCGATGAGTTTCTCGCTGATACCCAGTTCCCGACCGACCCGGCGCACCTCGTCTTTAAACAGCAGACGCACCGGCTCC
>OGGU01000581.1_pt1 | contig 26891 bp, 30 predicted proteins | sample 1571241 | NCBI WGS metagenome assembly OGGU01 (sample SAMEA2581934, study PRJEB24529) | metagenome | biome: Human gut stool | place: China | collected 2011
AGAAACTGATGGCCGAAACATTAAAGAGTCTGGATATTACTATTTGTATAAGTTTATTTAATGCAGATCACTTTGCAAGCACTTTCTTCAGCTTGGCAAACCGGGGCAGGGAATCCTGCTTGGGCAGATCCGGCTCTCCCTGGATCAGCGGCAGAGCATACTCAATAAAGCGGTGGGTGACGCCGGTGCCATCCTCGTTGATCCACTCCCGAGGGATCTTCTTCTCCACGTTGGCCACCTCCATCAGCGGTACCAGCTTGGTTTTGCAGGCGTAGTGCCCGTTCTGAATGCCACGCTCGAAGGCGATCATGCGGCCATTGATGCCTGCAATGGCGTTCTCCACGGCGGCCTTACCGGCCATAAAGGACTCCTCAATGTCTGTTTCGGAGGCCAGGTGTGCGCCGCAGCGCTGCAGCAGATTCAGCTCGATTCCACGGACCTTGGCGCCGGTCTCCTCCTTAATGACCTCCGCCAGGATAGCAGCCAGACCACCCATCTGCGCGTGGCCGAAGCCATCTGTTTTCTCCACCTTGGCATCGGATACAAAGCCGCCATCGGCATAGTGGATGCCCTCGGACACCGCCACCAGGCAGTTGCCCTTTTCGGCATAGACCCGCTTGACATCCTCAATGAACTTAGGCATGTCAAAGTCCGTCTCCGGCAGATAGATGAGGTCGGGGCCGGCGCCGTATTCACCGGCTAGGGCGGAAGCCGCGGCCAGCCAGCCTGCGTGGCGGCCCATGATCTCCATAATGACGATCATGCCGGTGTCATACACATGGGAGTCCAGATACACCTCCATAAAAGACGTGGCGATGTACTTGGCGGCGGAGGCGTAGCCGGGGCAGTGATCCGTGCCGTAAAGGTCGTTGTCAATGGTTTTGGGTACGCCCATAACTCGGCACTCATAGCCCACGGACTGCATGTACTGATTGATCTTGTTGCAGGTGTCCATGGAGTCGTTTCCGCCGTTATAGAAGAAGTAGCGCACATCGTATTTCTTAAATATTTCCAGGATCCGCTTGAAATCCGTGTCGTCCACAGCGGGGTCGGCCAGCTTATAGCGGCAGGATCCCAAAGCAGAGGAGGGAGTGTACTTCAGCAGGCGCAGCTCCTCGGGATCCTCCTGGCCCATATCGAATAGTCGGTCGTTCAATACACCTTTGATGCCGTGCTCGGCACCCAAAACCCTGGTGATGACGCCACTTTTCAGCGCCGTGTCAATGACACCGTAGGCACTGGCGTTGATAACGGAAGTGGGGCCACCGGATTGGCCGATGATACAGGCGCCTTTGAGAACATTCATGAAATAAACTCCTCCTAAAACAAAATGTATTGGAATATTTTACGACTTTTTACTGAATCTATATTACCATAAAACTTCCAAAATGTAAACGCATAACCCTTGCAAATTTAAATTTCTGTGGTAGAATTAAAAAAGAAAATTATAGATTTGAAATAATACTGGGTAATGATGCTATGCAAATAGAAAGTGTAAGCTTGAGAATAAAAGCTATCGGCCATCAGTTGGAAATTCCACTGGAAGCATGGCAAGTCGATATCATATCGAGAATGCTTGGATTATGTGTCGATACAAAGAGCTTAGCGAATTATAAAATGGCAAGTAAAGAAACCGTTGATGCGCATATGGAAATGTATTATAAGGCAATTAGGGAAATAGCTTTCAAATCAGAGTTTTAAAATTTATTGAAAAGGAGATATATCTATGCCACTGGTTACTTCTAAGGAAATGTTTGAAAAGGCCTATAAGGGCGGCTACGCCATCGGTGCATTCAATGTAAACAATATGGAGATCATTCAGGGCATCACCGGTGCCGCCTCCAAGCTCAATGCCCCGGTGATTCTGCAGGTGTCCAAGGGCGCCCGGGCTTATGCCAACCGCACCTATCTGATGAAGCTGGTGGAGGCCGCCGTCATTGAAACAGGTCTGCCTATCTGCCTGCACCTGGATCATGGCGACAGCTTTGAGCTGTGCAAGAGCTGCATTGACGACGGCTTCACCTCTGTGATGATCGACGCATCCTCCAAGCCCTTTGCTGAGAATATCGCCCTGACCCGCCAGGTGGTGGAATATGCCCACGATCATGGCGTGGTGGTAGAAGCTGAGCTTGGCACTCTGGCCGGCATCGAGGACGAGGTAAACGTATCCGCCGAGGATTCCTCCTACACTCGCCCCGAGGAGGTGCAGGAATTTGTGGATAAGACCGGTTGCGACTCCCTGGCTATCGCGATCGGTACCAGCCACGGTGCTTATAAGTTCAAGCCCGGTACTAAGCCCCAGCTGCGCTTTGATGTGCTGGAGGAGGTGGAGAAGAAGCTTCCCGGCTTCCCCATCGTGCTGCATGGCTCCTCCTCCGTGCCCCAGGAATTTGTGGCGAAAATCAACCAGTACGGCGGCAATATGCCCGGCGCTATCGGCGTACCGGAGGATCAGCTGCGCAAGGCTGCATCCATGGCTGTATGTAAGATTAACATCGACTCTGACCTGCGTCTGGCCATGACTGCGTCCATACGGGAGTACATGGCACTGCATCCTGATCATTTTGATCCCCGCCAGTATCTCAAGCCTGCTCGCCAGGCCATTGAGGACATGGTAGCCCATAAAATCGTGGACGTGCTGGGCTGCGATGGCAAGGCATTCTGATCCCAGCGTTATTAAAAAATGTCCCTCGCCTTTTTGGGGCGAGGGACATTTTTTTCTTGCCCGAATTTGACGTATTTCACACCCTCATAGCGATATAATCAAGCAGGAGCAGGGGAGGTGAGACCCATGTGCATCTACATAGACCGGGTGTTTGCCTTAAATCTGGCGGTGGATTATCTGCTGCTGCTAACAGCAGCCAGGTTGGCGGGTACACCTTTGCGGCGTCTGCGTTTTTTGCTGTGCGGCGCAGCAGGCGGGCTATACGCGATCGCCGTATTCCTGCCGGGCCTGAGCTGGCTGGCCCATCCGGCCGGTAAAGCTATCGCAGGCGCAGCTTTAGCCTGGGCAGCCTTCTGCCGGGATCGGCATACGCTGAAGCTTATGGGACTATTTTTCCTCCTTTCCGGAGCGTTGGCCGGTGTGATCCTTGCGTTGGGATTCTGCATTGGCGCCCCGGAGCTCCTTTGGAAAAAAATCTATCGGGCGGAGATTGATTGGAAGCTGCTATTAGGCGGCACAGCGACGCTGTCCGCCGTGCTGCATCTGCTGTTTCGACAGGGAGCCAGACATGGAGGGGAATTAATGAAAATTCGGGTGGCAATCGGTGGAAAGGAAAGTAGCTTTACAGCACTTCATGATACAGGAAATACTCTGCGTAACCCTGTGGATGGCCGGCCGGTTTTGGTGATGGAACAGGCGGCGGTCATGGATCTGCTGCCAGCGGCGGATGCGGCGATCCTGCGGGAAAAACCTACACCGGAGATAGCCATGGCAAGGCTCTACGCCGCAGGAAGCAGGCTTCATTTTACACTGCTTCCGTTTCGCAGTGTAGGGACGAAATCCGGCTTGCTGCTTGCGGTACGCAGCGACTACATCGCCCTGCACCGCAGAAGGATCCCCCGCACGCTCATTGCCCTATCTGTCGGGCCGTTGAGTGACGGCGGCGGATACTGCGCCCTGTGGGGCGGCACAGAAAGGGGGAGGGAACATGAAAAAGCTCCTGCTGCAGCTTCGGATTTGGCTGCTTCGGATCGCCAGGCCGGATAAGATTATGTACATAGGCGGCAGTGACACGCTGCCGCAGCCACTGTCACGAACCGAGGAGGCCCAGCTCATTGCGCAGATGGACCAGGGAGATTTTTCCGTCCGACAAACGCTCATTGAGCGGAACCTACGGCTGGTAGTATACCTGGCCCGCCGGTTTGAAAACACGGGGGTCAATATGGAGGACCTTATCTCCATCGGTACGATCGGGCTCATCAAGGCCATCAACACCTTTCGGGCGGATAAAAACATCAAGCTGGCCACCTATGCCTCCCGTTGCATCGAAAACGAGATTCTTATGTTTCTACGCAAAAACTCCGCCCAGCGGACGGAAATCAGCTTTGACGAGCCCCTGAGCACGGATTGGGATGGAAAGGAGCTGCTGCTCAGCGATGTTTTGGGTACAGATGGCGACACAGTGATGCGCCCTATTGAAGCAGATGTAGACCGGAAGCTCCTGCAGGACGCCGTAGGAAAGCTCTCCTCCCGAGAGCAGGACATTATCACCCTTCGATTTGGGCTGGGCGGGAAAAAGGAGATGACACAGAAGGAGGTAGCCGATCATATGGGCATCTCTCAATCATACATCTCCCGGCTGGAAAAGCGGATCATCCTGCGCCTTCGCCGTGAAATTCTGAAAATGAGCTAAAAAAGTGCCGGATCACTGATCCGGCACTTTAAGCTTGTCAAATAGGCGGAAAAATACTATAACAGAAGGGAAAGATATGCGAGAGAAGCGCAAAAAGGCTGTCCCGCACCATTGGATCTGATACTATAGTTTATTGGAATAAGGGCCACCATACTGGCTGATTATAACAGCTGCCAGTTTTGGGTTAGGGTTTGCGATGCGCACGGGGTACTGCAGCTTTTTTTCATATACAAACATCAGCTATTTCCTCCTTCATCCCAGGGCCACGGATCATGGAGCCAGCGGTAGCTCCCGGGCGTTATATCGGTTTGCAGCACCGGTCCATAGGTCTCCTGGTAGCGCTTGCGTCCCTCTTGAGCCAGAGCAATATAGCTCCAATACAGCTCCAGCGCTTCCTTGTCGTCGGCATGGGTCGTCAGGTATAGTCCCAACTCATCCACAGCAAAATCCAGGGCCATCAGCTCAGAAAGCGCACTGTTTACGGCTGGAAATCGGCTTTTTAATTCCCGATGAAATGGCAGGTCCAAACCAGGAAACAGCGTTCCCTGCTGCAGCGCCTCACGCCGGTCATACTGCTTGGGATTCTTGCCCTGCATGGGGATATAGGGAAAAGCCAACGATGCACAAGCACCGGGCAATGATCCCTGCTGCGTCGAGCAATTGGCCGTCTCCATTCCAGCAACTGATTTTTCCGAATACAAATATTTCTCCTCCTCATAGGCTTTTGTTCCCCTTGGGAACAATCCATTTTATGCCGCTGCGAAAGAATAGGGGACAGGGGATTCCAAAATGCCGCCCAATATGATAGAATAGCTTTGAATCAAGGCGCATATATTGACCCGAAAGGGGTGCTGCACTGTGATCGTGTTGATGAAGAAAAGGACGGCCGCTGTGATTTGCGGGGCAATGGCTTTGGTGGCTGCCGTGGTGTGTGTTTTTGCCGCGCATCGGGACAAGCCGGTGGTCTCTCCGGAACCGGTCACCGCGCAGACGGTACTGGTGATAGATGCCGGCCACGGCGGCGAGGATGGCGGAGCCGTGTCCGCATCCGGCGTACCGGAAAGCAATATCAATTTGGCCATTGCGCAAAAAACACAGCTGCTGCTTGCCTTTGTAGGCCAGGTGACCATCATGACCCGGGAAGGGGAGGAGGCCATATACTCTCCGGATGCGCAGACCCTGCGGGAGAAAAAGGTATCCGACCTGTCCAACCGGGTCAAGCTGGTGAATGAAACCGCCGGGAGCATACTCCTCAGCATCCATCAAAACAGCCTGCCCGGCAGCAAGGTGCGCGGCGCGCAGGTCTTTTATAACGCCGTGGAGCCGGCCCAGCAGATGGCCGTTTCCGTGCAGCAGGCGCTAAACAGCGCCGTTAACTATGGCAGTGGAAAAAATGCAAAGCAGATAGATGATTCCATATATCTCATGAAGAATATCTGCAGTCCCGGGATCCTGGTGGAGTGCGGATTTCTATCCAGCCCTGCAGAAGCGGAGCTTCTGCAAACGGACGATCATCAGCGGCGCCTTTCCGCCGCTATCGTGTCCGGATATTTACAGTGCAGAACGGAGAAGCGATCATGAAGGCGAAAACTATATTCTATTGCACAGAGTGCGGAAATGAGACGCCCAAGTGGGCGGGGTGCTGCAGCGCCTGCGGCGCTTGGAACTCCATTGTAGAGCAGCCGGAGGAAAGACGCCCCTCCGGCAAGGCAAAGAATCTTTTAAATAAATTACCTGTAAAGGCAGAAAGCATTACAGATTTGCGTGAGGATGAGGAGATCCGATTCTCCACCGGCATGGGCGAACTGGATCGTGTTTTGGGCGGCGGTGCCGTAAAGGGGTCTCTGGTTCTGGTAGGCGGCGCTCCGGGTATCGGCAAATCCACCCTGATGCTGCAGATTTGCAAGAAGCTGGGAGAGCAGTTTCGTGTATTATATATATCCGGAGAGGAATCCGTCCACCAACTGAAGCTGCGCGCCAAACGGCTGCAGGCAGAGAGCAGCAGCCTTTACGTCCTTTCCGAGACGAATTTAGGCGATGTGCTGGAGTGTGTACAGCAGGAGCAGCCGGATGTCCTTATTGTGGACTCCATCCAGACCCTGTATAACGACGAGTTGAATTCTCCGGCGGGCAGTGTGGGCCAGGTGAAGGATTGTACCATGAAGCTGATGCAGCTGGCCAAAGAGGGAAACGTGACCGTTTTCGTTATAGGCCATGTGAATAAAGACGGCTTCATCGCCGGGCCAAAGGTCCTGGAGCACATGGTGGATTGCGTCCTATACTTTGAGGGGGAGCAGCACATGGCCTATCGAATCCTCCGTGCCGCCAAAAATCGTTTCGGCGCCACCAACGAGATCGGCGTATTTGAGATGTTGGATATCGGCTTGCGAGAGGTAGAGAATCCCTCGGAAATGCTGCTCTCCGGTCGTCCCGAGGATGCTCCCGGCTCCTGTGTTACCTGTGTGATGGAGGGCGCACGGCCGGTCCTTGCCGAGGTGCAGGCCCTGGTGGCCCCATCCAACGCCAATTATCCCCGCCGCACCTGTAACGGCTTGGACTCCAACCGGGCTGCCATGCTCCTGGCGGTACTGGAAAAACGCGGCGGGCTAAAGGTCTCCCAGTGCGATGCATACTTCAATATCATCGGCGGACTAACCTTGGACGAGCCCGCCTCTGATTTGGCTGTTCTGACCGCCGTTGCTTCCAGCTATCTGGATAAGCCTATCCCCACAAAACTGGCAGCCATGGGTGAGGTGGGGCTTTCCGGCGAAATACGCAGCATCAACCACATAGAGCAGCGCCTTGCTGAAGTACAGCGCCTGGGCTTTACCCGGTGTATCGTCCCGGCGCAGCAGGCAGACAAGCTTCGTATATTAGGAAAGCTGCAGCTGATCCCGGCAAAAAATGTTGGCCAGGCCCTCCGGCTCCTTGCCCACGATGAATTATAAGGAAGGTGCGCATACCCTAAGCAAAAAAACTGCTCCGTATGGCAATGTCATACGGAGCAGTTTTGCTCATTTTTTCTCTTTTAAATTCTGATCCAGCGGCTTCTTCCCGGCCACGGCACGGTAGTGGTTGATCTTATCCACCCGGCGCTGGTGCTTCATGGCTTTAGCCTTGTCCTTGGCCTTCTTTTCACGCATCTGCCGGTCCTTTTGCTTTTTGTCCCAGTATTCATTTTTTTCATCGTTTTCGAGATCCTTATACTTTTCCGGATGGCGGGCCCAATCGATCCGGTAATAGAGCAGGCCAAAGAAAAGCAGCGCACCCACCCCGATAACAGCGTAAAAGAATATATCCCACATAGCCCAACCTCCTTAAGTATTGTTTATAGTATACAGCATGGGCAGGCGGATTACAAGACAATTCTTATATTCCTCCATAGTGGAAGAATTCCTGTTGTTTTTATCGTAAATTGGGCGTATAATCAGCTTATACCATCGATTGACAGGGGCAGAAACAGCTTTGCACCTGCCGGCGTATTTGCCCTTGTCAATCGATGGTAATAATCCTGCACACAGGGAGGAAGAAAGTATGTTTACAACCTTTAAGGAAATCGAATCCTATGTTCTGTCTCAGAATATGAAAAAGCGCATTGCATTGGCCAATGCTCATGACGAGCCGGCACTGAGCGCCGTGGTCAATGCCAAGCGCAGAGGCGTGGTGGAGGGTACACTCATCGGCAAAAAGGCCGAGATCATCCAGATGCTCCACAACATGGGCGAAAGCGAAACTGACTATGAGATCATCGACTTTGATGGTGAGGAGCTGGAATCCGCTAAGATTGCCATTAAGCTGGTGAAGGAAGGGAAGGCCGACATCCCCATGAAGGGCATCCTGCAGACCTCCAACTTTGCCCGTGCCATTCTGAACCGTGAGACAGGTCTGATTCCCGCCAGTGGCCGCCGTCTGGTGAGCCAGTGCGGCATTTTCGAGTACGAGGGCCGCTTTATCATGATCACCGACGCCGCTATCAATATCAATCCCGATGTGGAGACGCAGATCGGCATCGTAGAAAATGCCCTGCCCGTGGCCAAGGCTCTGGGCAATGACTGCCCCAAGGTGGCCGTCCTCTCCGCCGTGGAGAATGTCACCGAAAAGATGGCCAGCACCGTCACCGCCGCTGAGATCGCCAAGCGCGGTGTTCCCGGCTGCATTATCTCCGGCCCTCTGGCCTTGGACGGCGCTATTTCCATGGAATCCGTGAAGCATAAGGCTATCCATGACCCTGTAGCCGGCCAGGCGGACATCCTGTTGGTTCCCTTTATCGAGATCGGCAATGTGCTCTACAAGGCCTGCACCTACATTGCCGGCAAGACCATGGCCAGCACCATCTGCGGCGCCTCCTGCCCGGTGGTCATCACCAGCCGCGCCGACACCCCCGATAGCAAGTATTATTCCATCCTCATGGCTGTCCTGCGCTGCATCAAGGGCTGCTAAAGAAAAAAATATCGGGAGACGTTACGCCTCCCGATTTTTTTTTATAAAAGAGGGGGGTAAGACCTCATTACCCGAAGCACTGGCCGCTCTCCGGTCGGTGCTTTCGGCTTTTTTGATGTTGCAGAGGGTAGAGGTCTTGCAAAAAGAGGTGCCTTTTGCGCAGTCTGAGTGCGGTAAGAAAAACCAGCGTGTGTGTACACAGGCACACACGCTGGTTTCGATAAACGTTGCTATCGTCAAGTAACTATTCCGGTAGACGCTTTGCGTTCGAAGGCCACCGTAAATAACAAACTCAACAAGAACAGTTATTTTGTTTAGTTGACGCTTGGGAAGCTGCATGGTAGAATTGAATCCAGCCGGGGGAGCCACAGCAGCCCCCATTTCTTTTCACACTGTTAATTAAACAAAATAAAAATTTTGTTTAATTAAAGGGAGGAGAATAGTACATATAGCTGGAAAAATGAAATATAACATGATATACTATAAAATAGAACATATAGCACAAATGATATAAATAATCCGGAGGTTTACCTATATGGCTATGGATTACCGCGCGGATTCGCCCAGGATCCTGCTGGAGTTTTTATCTTACCACGAGACGGTTAAGGCACACTCACAAAAAACCGTTGATGAATACTATCTGGACCTTCGCAACTTTCTGCGGTATATCAAGCAGCTCCGCGAGCCGGAGCTTTCAGGTTATGAATTGGATCAGATCGACATTCGTGACATTGGAATTGAGTTTATCCGATCCATCACGCTGACAGATGTTTACAGCTACCTGGCATATCTCAGCCGTGAGCGGCCTCAGCGGCCCAACAGCGAAAATTCTGCCAAAGGTCTTTCGGCGGCATCCCGGGCCCGGAAAGTTGCTACACTTCGTTCATTTTTTAACTATCTATGCAACAAGGTTCACCTACTTCCGGAAAACCCAATCCGGGATATTGATTCGCCGAAAATAAAAAAATCCCTTCCCCACTACCTAACTCTGGATGAAAGCATACAGCTTTTGGAAAACGTGGACGGACTGAATCGGGAGCGTGATCTTTGCATCCTCACCTTTTTCCTGAACTGCGGGCTGCGGATCTCCGAGCTCATCGGTCTGAATCGATCCGATATTCAGGATGATGCTCTCCGTGTGCTGGGCAAAGGCAACAAAGTACGCATTGTCTACCTGAATGAAGCCTGCAAGGATGCGCTGGACGCATATCTGAAGGTGAGGCCTGTTATTGGCGGAAAAGATCAGGATGCTCTGTTTGTTTCCCGTAATCATCAAAGAATCAGCAGAGCCACCGTACACAACCTGGTAAAAAAACACCTGGCAGACGCCGGGTTGGACAGCCAGATGTATTCCGCACACAAGCTGCGCCATACCGCTGCTACTCTCATGCTGCAAAACGGCGTGGATGTGAAGGCCGTGCAGGAGGTTTTGGGGCACGAACACCTGAATACCACGGAGATTTATACGCATATTGACAACGAATCCCTGCGAATTGCCGCAAAGGCAAACCCCTTGTCACACGTTAAAATCAAAGGAAAAATCGAGGATTAACCACTCTTCCTTTACGCTCCTCCCTGCTGCCGGAAATATTATGCGGGCATACACGGTCAAATCTTGACTTTATTCTTTAAATGATGTACCATATTTTTGTATGCATTATATTGAATTGGAGGTTTCTCATGAATACGGCTGAACTTTCCAAAATCTGCAGGCAGGTGCGCCGCGACATCATCACCATGACGGCCAATGCCGGCAGTGGGCATCCCGGTGGGTCCCTTTCTGCCGTGGAGCTTATGACCAGCGTTTTTTATAACCACATGCGGCTGGACCCCAAGAATCCCAAGTGGGATGGACGGGATCGCTTTGTGCTCAGCAAGGGCCACAGCGCCCCTTGCTACTACGCGGTTTTGGCCAGCCTTGGTTTTATTGATCGCAGCGAATATACCAATTTCCGCCAGCTCCACAGCATCCTTCAGGGGCATCCGGACTGCAAGAAAGTCCCCGGTGTGGATGCTTCCACCGGTTCCTTGGGACAGGGCTGCTCCATTGCTGTGGGTATGGCCCTGGGCGCTAAGAAGCTGGGCAAGGACACACAGGTCTTTACATTGCTGGGTGACGGCGAGTGCCAGGAGGGGCAGATTTGGGAGGCATTTATGTCAGCCGCCCATTATAAGCTGGACAATCTGACGGTTATGATCGATAACAACGGCCTGCAGATCGATGGCAGCAACGACGAGGTTATGTCCCTGGGCAATTTGCCCGCCAAGCTAAAAGCCTTTGGCTTTGATCTGTACGAGATCAACGGCCATGACCTGGATGCCATTGAGGCAGCTTTGGCCGCACCTCATACGCCCGACGTGCCCAAGTGTATCCTGGCGCACACGGTCAAGGGCAAGGGCGTTTCCTTTATGGAAAATCAGGTGGGCTGGCATGGCAAGGCGCCCAACGCCGAGCAGCGCGAACAAGCATTGAAGGAACTGGAGGGCTGAAACCATGAGTGAAAAAATCGCAACCCGTGAAGCTTACGGCAAGGCTCTCGTAGAGCTGGGTGCCGCCAATGACAAGATCGTTGTTCTGGATGCTGATTTGGCCGGCGCTACCATGACCAAGTATTTCAAGGCCGCCTATCCCGACCGTTTCTTTGATTGCGGCATTGCTGAGTGCAATATGATGGACATCGGTGCAGGTCTTTCCACCATGGGTCTCATCCCCTTCTGCTCCACCTTCGCCATGTTCGGTGCGGGCCGGGCCTACGAGCAGATCCGCAACTCCATTGCTTACCCCAAGTTCAATGTAAAGATCTGCTGTTCCCACGCCGGCGTTTCCGTGGGTGAGGACGGCGGCAGCCATCAGTGCCTGGAGGACATCGGACTTATGCGGCTGATTCCCGGGATGACGGTCATTGTTCCCGCCGACGCCAAGGAAGCCCGCAAGGCTACCTTTGCCTTGGCAGAGTTCCAGGGACCTGCCTATATGCGCACCGCCCGCCTGGCCACCCCGGTGTTTGAGGAGGACTATCCCTTTGAGATCGGTAAGGCCAATGTGCTTCGTGAGGGTAAGGACGTGGCTATTTTTGCCTGCGGCCTGATGGTAGCCGAGGCTTTGAAGGCGGCCGAGCTGCTGGCCGATGAGGGTGTGGATGCGGCGGTCATCAACGTACACACCATTAATCCCATCGATACCGCCTGCGTCACGGAATACGCGCAGAAGTGCGGCAAGGTAGTCACCGTAGAGGAGCATAGCGTCATAGGCGGATTGGGCGACGCTGTGGCCGAGGTCCTCACGGGCAAGGTCAACTGCAAGTTCAAGAAGATCGGCGTAAATGACCAGTTCGGTCAATCCGGCAAGGCAGCTGACGTGCTGCGAGAGTATGGGCTTACCGGTGAGCAAATTGCGGCCTCCATCAAGGAAGTTCTCTGAAGTATACAAAAAACTCCCGACGGATTTTATCCGTCGGGAGTTTTTCTGCGTTTATGCGCGGGGGTGCGCCTTTTGGTAGACATCCTTCAGCTGTTTATTGACAATATGCGTATAGATCTGCGTGGAGGAAATATCCGCATGACCCAACATCTCCTGAATGGAATGAAGGTCAGCGCCGTTTTCCAGCAGGTGTGCCGCAAAGGAGTGGCGCAGCATATGTGGTGTGATGTCCTTTTTGATATCTGCCTTTTCCTGGTAGTATTTGATGATTTTCCAGAAGCCTTGGCGGGTCATACGCTCGCCATTCATATTGACGAACAGAGCTTTCTCCTCGTCATTAGTGACGATGCGCTCCCGAATATGCTGCACATAGTCCTGTAGTGCTTTTATCGCACCGGGATATAGGGGGATACTCCGCTCCTTCCCTTTGCTGCGGCACACAATAAAGCCCGCAGGTAGGTTCAGATCATTTACGTCCAGGGCAATCAGCTCTGAAACCCGGATGCCGGTGGCATAGAGCAGCTCCAGCATGGCATGATCTCGAAAGCCCTTTTCATCCACGCACTTCGGCTGTTCCAAAAACAGCTCAACTTCCTTGTTAGTCAGAATTTCCGGATATTTTCGCTGCACCTTCTTCGCTTTCAGCGCAGCGGTTGGGTTGGTTTTTATGTAACCCTTGGAAAACATGTAGGCATAAAAAGATTTGGAGGAGGCTAAAAATCGGCTCATGGTGGCCGGGGACTTGCCAAGCTGCTCCAGCCGTTTCACATACTCCTGTAAAAGGACGTTCTTGGCACGCTTCAAATCTGTCTTCTTCTGCTTGAGCCACTCGTCATACTGGCTCAGATCCCGCATATAGGAGCTGACAGTGTTTGCGGACATGCGCTTTTCAGTTGTGAGATAGCTGCGATAGAGCGCCAAATAATCCGACACACGTTCACCTCCCTTTCACGAAATATGCAGCAGCGCAAAAGCTGCCAGCTTGGGCACTAATGTCAACTCGACCATAACGCCCAACGCCAGGATCACAGGATAAACAAATATAAAGCGGAGCCGATTGGTCTCGGGTTTTCTACCGGCTCGCGTCATTCGCCGCCCGGATCCTGGCTCGGCAGAAGATCGGCCACACAGCGCCAGAGAAAGTGAGACCGGCAAAACAAAGAGATACCGGACACCGAAAACACACAGAGAAACAAGCACTCCCACCTGTCCCAGCGCCAGAGCCAAACTCGACACGGCGAAAGACAGAAGGAAGCCCTCAAACAGAAAAACGCCGCAATGCCAATAAAACGCACGGCGGAATGACCGACATAGAAACACCATGCAGGGCACCCGGTAATAGGCGGCGGCAACGCTCAAAGCAGAAGCGGCTGTAACCGAGCCTCCGGAGGACAAGACCTCTGCATACTGGGTCAGGTAGGTCTGTAGCTCTGCATCAATACCCATGCCGCAGCAGGAAAAATATCCAGCGATACCACCCAACAAAAAGGAGGCACTAAAAAAGAAAACAGCCGGATCCATCTGAGGCCTGACTCTCACAGCCCTGGGCAAACGATTTTTTCTCATGTGATACTCACCTCGTAACATTCTATGAGACGAGCATCTCCTTTAGAAGAAAACATCTATACTATAAGCCTTTTTTCTCAAAAGAGCAAGGGAATTGCGGCAGATTCCGCATTTTCTCTATTTATGCCAAAATATTATGTAAACTGCGTTATGTAAACTTTTTAAACTGGGGCATAAGGCGACTCACCCAGTCCGTTTTTTCTCCAAATATTGTTTCTGCCGGTGTGCTTCACACAACATCTTGCGTCCCATAAGAAAGCAATTGAATTCTGGGAGTGGAACAAAAATATTCGCCAATTTTGCATTTTTGGTAAAATTGACTATTTGTGTTCTTTATGCGCTCTCCCTCTCCGAGATTTAGACTTTCTTTTGATGCGCTTTCTTTTACTGCCCGGTATCAGTGCTGCCAATGCTGCACCGCCCCATACAGCGCCTGTTATATGCCATCCGTTTGATTGAAAATTCGGCACCGCACGGATGGCCAGTGCCGCAGCCCATACAATAGAGTACAGAAGTACCGCTTGTTCTGCGGCGTGTGGTAGCCGGTTCTGTTGTACATTCTGCAGAGCGACTTTGCAGCCTGCAAATGATGCCGACAACCACATAAATGCCATCCACTTCCCTGCCGACTCCACTGCCAGCAGCTCCCGGTCCATCAGCATTGCTCCCAGTGCCGCACCGGCTCCGCAGAGGAGCAGACTTATCAGCAGGCCCAGGCCCATATTCCTGTTGATCCAATCTCGAATACGCATAAAAAACCTCCCCCAACTCATGCTGTTTCAGCATATTGGGGAAGGTTATGATTTATGAAAGGATTATTCCTCAGTCTTGTTCTCCTCAGTGGGAGCGGCTTCCTCGGCAGCGGGGGCCTCCTCAACAGCGGGAGTCTCGTCCTTAGTCTCGGCAGCAGCCTTCTTGCCGCGACGGGGAGCGGCAGCAGCGGCAGCCTGCTCTTCCAGAGTACCCACAGAACCAATGGCGGATTTCAAAAACTCCATACGCACGCGATCCTCGCTGGTCTCGATGACAACGGTACGGTCGGTAATAGTGACAACGCGGCCGTACACACCACCAATGGTGGTAATCCAATCGCCCTTTTTCAGGGAGCTGCGCATTTCCTCAGCCTGCTTTTTACGCTTGTTCTCGGGGCGAATCAGCAGGAAGTAGAAAATGGCCAGCATGACAACGATCATCAAAATGGAAGTCATTCCGCTGCCACTGGAGGTGGCGCCGGAAGTAGACGCATATGCGATTTCAAACATGGGACATAATCTCCTTTTTTACAATATGATTGTATTATACAAAATTATTCAGAGTATTGCAAGAGTTTTTCGGGTTGTTCACGGATTCTTTTCATATCTTTTGTGAGAGCTTCTCACTGAACTCCGCGCGAAAAGCGGCAAACCGTCCCTCATCCAGTGCATCCCGAATCTTTTGGGCCAGCTTGTTGTAAAAATACAGGTTGTGCATCACCGCAAGACGCATGGCCAGGATCTCCTCTGCAGCGAACAGATGCCGAATATAGGCACGGCTGAAATTACGGCAGACGGGACAATCACACTCCGGATCCAAAGGACCATCATCCAGCTTATATTTGGCGTTCTTGATATTCATAGTTCCCTGCCAGGTAAAAAGCTTGCCATGGCGGGCATTGCGAGCCGGCATCACGCAATCAAAAAAATCCACTCCCCGGGCCACGCCCTCAATAATATTGCTGGGCGTACCCACGCCCATGAGGTATCGGGGCTTGTCGGCCGGCATATACGGCTCTACCGCCTCAATTATTTCGTACATGGTCTCTGTGGGCTCCCCTACCGCCAAGCCGCCAATGGCGTAGCCGTCACAATCCAGCTTGGCAATCTGCTGCATGTGCCAGATGCGAAGATCCGGAAAAGTGGCCCCCTGGTTGATGCCAAAGAGCAGCTGCCCAGGATTTACTGTATCCGGCAGGCTGCCCAGCCGGTCATGCTCCTTTTTGCACCGCTCCAGCCACCGCAGCGTGCGCTCACAGCTGGCCTTGGCGTATTCATAGGTTGCCGGGTTTTCCACGCACTCGTCAAAGGCCATGGCGATGTCCGAGCCTAAGTTAGACTGGATCCGCATGCTCTCCTCGGGACCCATGAAAATACGATGGCCGTCCAGGTGGGACGCAAAGGTTACGCCCTCCTCCCTGATTTTGCGCAGGCCGGCTAGGGAAAACACCTGAAATCCGCCGGAATCCGTCAGGATCGGCCCGTCCCAGTTCATAAACTTATGCAGGCCGCCCATCTGCTTCACCACATCGTCGCCGGGGCGCAGATGCAGGTGATAAGTGTTGGACAGCTCAATCTGGCAGCCGATGTCCTTTAGATCAAGGGCGCTGAGTCCGCCCTTGATGGCCGCCTGGGTGCCCACATTCATAAATACAGGCGTCTGCACCACTCCGCCATGGGCACAGCGGAACTCGCCACGCCGGGCATCTCCCTCTTTTTTAATGATCTTAAACATAAATTAGCTCCTCAAATTTGATTGGAGATCACATGAGTGACACGAGCTGCAAGCAGCCTAAAACGATGAGCTCAATCACCATTGTGAAATACCGATTAATGGATGAACATGGCATCCCCAAAGGAAAAGAACCTATACCTCTCCCGCACAGCCTCCTCATAGGCCCGCAGCACATGCTCCCGCCCCGCCAGGGCTGAAACCAGCATGATAAGTGTAGATTCCGGCAGGTGAAAGTTGGTGACCAGTGCATCCAAAACCTTGAACTTATAACCGGGATAAATGAATATGCTTGTCCATCCGGCGGAGGCTTTCATAGTTCCGTTCTCTGCCGCCCAGGATTCCACCGTGCGGCAGGATGTGGTCCCCACGCATATGACCCGACCACCGTTTTTCTTTGTCTCGTTGATAAGGTCCGCCGTCTCCTGGGGAATCACGCAGTATTCGTTGTGCATTAGATGATCTGTAATGTCATCCTCCTTTACAGGCCGAAAAGTGCCAAGCCCTACATGGAGCGTAACATAGCCAACGTTTACACCCATTTCCTGCACCTTTTGCAATAGCTCCTTCGTAAAATGAAGGCCGGCCGTGGGGGCAGCAGCAGAGCCGACTACCTTGGAATATACGGTCTGATATCGCTCCCGGTCCTGCAGCTCCTCCTTAATATACGGCGGCAGAGGCATCTTGCCCAGCCTATCCAGCACTTCCAGGAAAATGCCTTCATAGTTAAACCGCACCAGGCGGTTGCCGCCCTCCAGAACCTGGGTCACCTCCGCCGTCAGCTCCCCATTTCCGAAGCTGAGCTTAGCGCCTTGGCGCAGGTGCTTCCCGGGGCGCACCAGGCACTCCCAGGTATTCTCTCCCCGGTCAATAAGCAGCAGCACCTCACAGGCACCGCCGCCAGGCAAACGCTGACCCAAAAGTCTGGCCGGAAGCACCCGGGAATCGTTCAAAATCAGACAGTCACCCGGGTGCAGATACTCCGGCAGATCAAAAAAATGCCGGTGCTCCCAGGCGCCGCTTTCTTTATCAAGCACCAGCAAACGAGAGGCATCCCGCTTTTCAATAGGTGTTTGGGCGATCAGCTCCTGTGGGAGATCAAAATTAAAATCACTTGTTTTCATACAGATTCAATCCTGTTCATATAAATGTTGATTCATACCGATATATTGTACTATAGGATTCAGTTTTTTTCAAGCAAAAAGCATCTTGTCCGAGCTAAAGGGCTTGCGGCCTGCTCTTCACAGGCTGCAAGCCCTTTCGGCTGCTTAAACATTTTTTCTGAAAGCATTTGTTTAACTTCCGGAGGCACTTCATTGGTGCTGTACATTTTTTTAATTTATTGCATATGGAATCAGCCATTCATATGCCTGACAAGCCTAAGCTACACTAAGGCTTTTTTAAATGCATCCGCCGCTGACAGGAGTTCTTCAGCACTGTCTATCATAGTCTGAGAAGTCTGCCCGCTGCCGGTAAGCCGGGCTAGCTCCTCCCGGCGCTGCTGCCGTGTCAGCTCCTGTACACGGGTAAAAGTCCGGCCGCCGGAAACGCCCTTTTCTACAGAAAAATGAGTATCCGCCATAGCTGCCAGCTGCGGAAGATGCGTCACACACAGCACCTGCTTCTGGCGGGAAATCTTTGCCATCTTCTCTGCCACCTTCTGCGCCGCTCGGCCGGACACGCCGGTATCCACCTCGTCAAAGACCATAGTGCCCAGCTTTTCCTGCTGAGAAAACACATTTTTCATGGCCAGCATAATCCGGGCCAACTCACCGCCGGAGGCGATCTTCTGAATAGGACGAAGCTCCTCCCCCACGTTGGCAGACATCAAAAAGCGAACCTCGTCCATGCCGGTGGCATCCAGCTTCTTCTCCGCAAATGCAACCTGAAACCGGATAGAGCCCATATTCAGTTCCTGCAGCTCCGTCAGGATCTGTTTTTCAAGCGATTGGGCTGCAGCCTTACGCTGTTGAGACAGCTCCCGGGCAGCAGCCAATGCCTCCTTCAGCGCTTTTTCCCGATGCTTTTGCAGCTGCGCCAAAGTGTCATCCGCCAAAGTGATTTGATCCAGCTCCTGCCTGCACTTTTCCAGATACGCCATCATATCCTCAACAGTTGCGCCATATTTTTTCTTCAACCGATAGAGCTGATCACAGCGAAGCTCTACTGTATCCAGCTCACCCGGGGCAAAATCAAGCTCGTCCTTCTTATCCTGCACCGTATAGGCGATGTCATATAGCTCACTGTATACGGCATTTATCCGCTCGGTCAATTGGGCAAAGCTATCACCCAGGCCCCTTACAGTGGACAACTGCTCCTGAGCCTGACGGAGCAGAGATAGAGCGCCCTCTCGCTGGTCATCTCCATTGAGGCAATAGTCTGCCCCCTGAACGGCGGAAATGATTTTTTCACTGTTGCGCAGCAGATTCCTCCGTTCTAGGAGCTCCTCTTCTTCACCGCTTTGCAGGTTGGCGCGCTCCAGATCCTGGATCTGAAACTGCAGTGTGTCAATCCGCCGGGCCTTTTCCGCCTCATCCATCTGCAGGGCAGAGATTTGGTTTTCGATCCTCTGCAGGGCGGAATACTTCTCCTGGTAGGCGGTCTGTAAAGGCATATACCTTCCATACTGATCCAGGTAAAGGATGTGCTGTGTTTCATCCAAAAGCTGCTGACCGTCGTGCTGGCCGTGAATATTCAGCAGTCGGCTTCCCAAGGTGCGCAGCTGGGTCACGGTCATAGGCCGACCGTTCAAGCGGCAAACATTTTTGCCGTCGACATATATCTCACGCTGTAGGAGCCATTCCTCCGCATCGGCAACGCCCAAATCCGCGCCAAGGCCCTGGGGAATCCCGGAAAAAACAGCGCTGACAAAGGCGTGGTCTGCCCCGGTCCGAATCAGCTCACGGGACGCACGCTGGCCTAAAACGGCGCTCAGCGCATCTATCACTATGGATTTGCCTGCACCGGTTTCACCTGTCAGCACATTAAAGCCCGGACGGAATGAAATGTCTGCCTGCTCAATGATGGCAATATTTTCAATATGCAGCAAATCCAGCATATTGTGTTCCCTCCTTATCAGCGCAGCATCGATTTGACACTGGTGGCAAGTTCGGCTGCGCTCTCAGAGTTGCGCATAATCAGCAGCACCGTGTCATCACCGGCCAGGGTACCAAGGAGCTGGTCGATATTCATGCCATCCAGTGCAGCAGCCGCACCATTGGCCAAGCCGGACATGGTGTGAATCACCACCAGGTTCTGGGCGTAATCCACATTCACAATGCTCTCACGGAAAATGGTCTGCAGCTTATCCGCCACATGGATCTTGGTGCCGTGGTCCGACACTGCATAGCGGTACTTTCCCTGGCCCGCCGGGGCCTTCACCAGGTGCAGCTGCTTGATATCTCTGGAAATCGTGGCCTGTGTACCGGAAAAACCCCGCTCCTGAAGCAGAGAAAGAAGCTGCTCCTGGGTCTCCACAACCTCCTGGGCAATGATGTCCAGGATCATTTTTTGACGGTCATTTTTCATATTTCGCAGCCTCCATGGCCATTTTTTTATCAAGAATCTCGCAAAAGCTCTTTTTGGACAGGCGCACCAGCTTCATGGTGTGCCTGGAGCGGCTCACCTGTACCAGGTCGTTATTCTTCAGGGAAAATGCTTTGCCGCCGTCGGAGGACAGGTACACAAATTTCCGATTTGCATCCGGGGCGGTCACGCGGATTACATGGGACGGATCCAGCACATAGCTGCTGGAACGGGTGGAATGGGGACAGATGGGCGTGATAAGAATGTTGCGGGCCGTGGGCTCCACGATGGGGCCACCGGCGGCCATGGAATAGCCAGTGGAGCCGGTGGGACTGGACACCACTACTCCATCGCCGCTGACCCGGGTCAAGAAGCCCTCCTCCGTGAATATCTCCAGCCGCACCACACGGGCTATGGAGCCCTTGGAGATAACGGCATCGTTCAGCGCAACGGTGCTGTAAACCGTTCGGCCATCCCGCAGCACGGATACATCCAGCATCATACGGTCCTCCATGGTGAGGCTCCAATCCTTCAGATCTCGCAAGCGGTCCAGTTCATTGGGCTCCAGCTCAGACATAAAGCCCAGGCTACCTAAATTGATGCCCAGCACGGGAACATTATTCATGGCAACGGTCTTTGCCAGGTGCAGGATCGTTCCGTCGCCGCCGAAGGCAATGAGCAGGTCGGCCCGCTTAATCTCCTGGGGCAGCTGGCCGATGGGCAGGCCCAGGTCCGCGCCATAACCCTCCTTTTGAAAGGGAAGGCACACAACGGTCTCAAAGCCCGCCTCATCCAGGATCGCTTTGGATTGGGCTGCCACATGCATATCCTTATCCCGATACGGATTGGGGCACAATATGATTTTTCTCTTTTCCATAGCCTTCACTCCTTCAGTGTACTATGTGAGGCCTCTACAATGGCGTTTAGATCAATCTGCGCACTCGGCTCCTCCGATTTACGTAAAAAGCCAAGATATTCAATATTCCCCTCCGGCCCGCGAATGGGGGAATATGTAATTCCAAGCACTGTAAAGTGATTTTCCTTTGCATAAATCAGGAAGTGCTCCAGCACCTCCAGGTGCACGGCAGGGTCCCGAACAACACCCTTCTTGCCAACCTTTTCCCGGCCGGCCTCGAACTGTGGCTTAATCAGACAGGCAATTTCGCCGCCCTCCCGCAAAAGACCGTAAAGGGCCGGGAAAATCAGCTTGAGGGAAATAAAGGAGACGTCGATAGATGCAAAATCCAATTCATCCGGAATCTCCTCGCGGGTCAGATACCGTGCGTTGGTGCGCTCCATACAGACCACGCGCTCATCATTGCGCAGCTTCCAATCCAGTTGGCCATAGCCAACATCCACGGCATAGACCTTCTTTGCGCCGTTTTGCAGCATGCAATCCGTGAATCCCCCGGTGGAGGCACCGATGTCGGCGCAGATCTTGCCGCGCAGGTCTAAGGGGAAGGTCTGCATGGCCTTTTCCAGCTTCAGGCCACCCCGGCTCACATATTGCAGGGTCGCACCGCGGATCTCGATCTGCGCGTCATTTGCTACGGCGGTGCCGGCCTTATCCACACGTTGGCCATTGACAAAAACAATTCCGGACATGATTGTGGCCTGGGCTTTTTGCCGGGAGTCCAGCAGCCCACGCTCTGTAAGCAAGATATCCAAGCGGGTCTTATTGCTCATGGAGTACCTCCTCAATAGATGTCGCCACAGAGGCAGCATCCAGCCCAAGGGCGTGATCCAACTCCTCCACGCTGCCCTCATTGGGCAACCGATCACCGCAGTTCTTCAGCACGAGCTTGTCCAAACGGACGCCCGCTAACGCCGCCAGGCAGGTGACCTTTTCACCCACGCAGCCAGCAGCGATGCAATCTTCCAAAACCAGCAGGCGCCGTGTGCCGGACAGCATAGACGCCACATCCGCTTCGCTCAGCGGCGCAATGCGATTCAACTTTATAACTCGGACAGAGATGCCCTTTTCTGCAAGCAGCTCTGCGGCCTTCAGCGCCTCATTAATCAGAATCCCATAGGATAAGATAGTAAAGTCGGCCCCATCCTGCAGCGTTATATAGCAGCGCGCAGGATCGGACGCAGCCGTGTAGTCTCTTTCCCCACCCCGGGGATATCGAATGGCCACGGGGCCGCTGACCTGGCAAATGGCATGGCAAAGCATGTCCCGAAGCTCCGCAAAGCTGGCGGGACACAGAACCGTCATACCGGGGATCTGGGTAAGATAGGCCGGATCAAAGCAGCCGTGATGGGTTTGCCCGTCTGCACCCACAAGGCCTGCGCGATCCACGCAGAAAACAGCGTGAAGTTTATCCAGTGATATATCATGGATGAGCATATCAAAGCCTCGCTGCAGAAAGCTGGAGTACACCGCAAACACCGGAATCAGCCCCTGTTTGGCCATACCGCCGGCCATTGCCACAGCGTGGCCCTCCGCAATACCCACATCGAAAAACCGGTCCGGCAGCTCCTTGGAAAACTCTGTAAGCCCTGTGCCGGAGGTCATAGCAGCCGTGATGGCACAGATACGAGGATCCTGGCGGGCAAGCTCCAGCAGCGTGTCTCCGAAAACGTCGGAAAAGGAACGAGTGGAAGCCCGCAGAGGCTTGCCGGTGGCGGTGTCAAAGGGGGGCGTACCGTGAAAATGCTCGGGGTCCTGTTGGGCATATGGGTACCCTCTCCCCTTTTCCGTGAGCACATGAAGCAGCACGGGCTCATTTTTTTCCCTGGCCCAGCTGAGCATCTGCGTCAGCTTTTGCACGTCGTGGCCGTCCACAGGCCCCATATAGGAAAAACCCATCTTTTCAAACATGGTACTCTCCGGCAACAGGGTGTTTTTAAGCCAGTGCTTCACATGAGAGCTGGCTCGATACAGATTCTGCTTGGCAAGAGAGTTTCCCTGAAGCTTTTCTTTATACCATTTTTTGAAATTATTATACCCTTCCTTCGAACGGATCCGGGACAGGTGGCGACTGAGACCGCCTACATTTGCCTCGATAGACATGCCATTGTCATTAAGTATGACGATCATAGGCTCTCCCGACGCACCTGCATCGTTGAGGCCCTCAAAGCTCAAACCGCCGGTCATGGCGCCGTCTCCGATCAAGGCCAGAACACTGTAGTCCTGATGCAAGAGCGTTCTTGCGTGGGCCATGCCCAGAGCCACGGACACAGAATTGGATGCATGGCCGGCTACAAAGGCATCGTGCGCACTTTCATAGGGCTTTGGAAAACCGGAAAGACCGCCCAGCTGCCGCAAAGTACCGAAAAGTGATTGACGACCGGTGAGAATCTTATGCGGGTAGCACTGATGCCCCACATCGAAGACCAGCCGATCCTTAGCGGTATCAAACACCCGGTGGATGGCTACCGTAAGCTCCACCACACCCAAGTTGGAGGCCAAATGCCCACCGGTCTTGGCAACACTCTTGATGAGAAACCCGCGAAGCTCCCGGCAAAGCTGCTCCACCTGTTCATTATTCAGATTTTTTATGTCCTCCGGATTATGGATCTTTTCTAAAACCAACGTAAATCCCTCCGTTAATGGAACAGATGCAGCGCATTCATAATACGGGCAACACGATAGACCACCTGTGTGGATTCCTCGATGGCTACACGCTTAAAAAGGGCCTTGCCGCCAATAGTCAGGCCCGAAATAAGCGCCGTGACGCCAATGGAGATAAGGATCGTGGTGGTGGAAAAGCTGCGCTGCAGCTCCGCAACAATCACCGCCGCCGTTGAGCCGCTGACAATACCACAAATATCGCCCACCACATCATTGCAAAGGGAGGAAACCTTATTGGACATATTCAGCAGACGAATGGCCTCCCGACCGCCCTTTTCCCCATGGGCCGCCATGGAATGAAACGGCCTGGGATCCGCAGCCGTGACGGCCACGCCAATCATATCGAACACAATACCCAGTGCAATGAAGATCACCAGCACCAAAATCGGGATCCAGATGCCGCTATCCTCCAGCGCTGCCGAGGAACAAAAGCTCATAACGGCAGAAAGGGCCACCGCGATCAGAAAAGCGCGCAGGGGCCACCGGTCTTTGGATTTTTTGTTTTTATTTGGGTCAGCCAAAAATATCCCTCACTTATTAATAATAAAAAACTGAATGACGGCAGCACCAATGGTAAATCTTACGGCTTAGGTACGGGTTGGATTTCCCCGCGGCTTACCTCTCGTTGCCGATCAGGCGGTTTCCCATTAAACTCCGCGCTGCGGTGTTACCCTCCGCAGGACCCGACTGCCACTTAGTCCGCACTGCAACCCCATTGGTGCCCTTTGTGGGACAGCCTAGGTGATTTCCACTGCAGTCAAACCGTCTCTTAGCCTCTTTTGCAGAGGGGGTTTCAGAGGAATATCGGAGAGTATCCCTGGCCGGGGATGCTTCCGCTTGGCTCCCTCATTCACCCACTCCACGCAAGGCAGGCTACTCTGCACACAGCGTTCACAGCACAAGGGCTGGGTAGCACCGCATTGCAGGTTCTCAATCTGCTTCGTACACAGGTCGCTTACCACCAGGGGAGTACGCCTATGCACAAGAGCAGGTCTCCACGAAAGCAGGGTCGGGACTTCCATGCCATTGGAAGGCGCCCTGAATCCGCAGGTGTGGTATTTGGCCACACCTCCCTCCAGCACCCACCCCAAACTGGGCGTAAGAAGCAGGCACCAGAGGCTTCACAGTTGTGCCCTTAAAGGGATTTTTAGGCCCCTCTTACAAGGCGGCAGATCTGACTAGGATACTGCACCGTCATTCAGTAATTTAATATTTTAGCATAGTCCATTCAAATATACAATAGTTTTAGCATAAATTAGTTGATTGTCTTGAAAAATGCTTGATTTACGGGCATATTCGCAGGGTTGCAGATTGATTTTACTACTCATTTACTACTTTTAACAAATTGAGCCTTGATATGCAAAAAACACCTGCGGGCTGCCGGATAGACCGCTGCACCACCTTACGCGGCACGTCGAAAAGAAAAAATAAAATAAGCACCACCTATAAGGCGGCGTTTCTCACTCCTACACAGGAGAACAGGAACGCTGCTTTTTTTATGCCCTCATGTTACGCAGTAAGGGCAAACAAAGCCTTGATTTATGCGGCTCTTAGCGCGCGGAAATGAGAAGGACAAGGGTTGATACCTTTTCCCTCAAAACCGCGTTTCTACTGCGTAACAAATCCAACGAAAAGGAGTGACGAAGCTATGGCAGTTTTCCGCGTGGAAAAGAACAAAGGTTATACGGTTATGAGCAACCACCATTTACGCAACAAGGAACTTTCCCTAAAGGCAAAGGGCTTGTTGTCGCAAATGCTCTCACTTCCCGAAGATTGGGACTACACCCTTGCAGGACTGTCCCTTATCAACCGGGAAAAAATTGACGCTATCCGGGAAGCAGTACGGGAACTGGAAAATGCCGGATATATACAGCGTTCAAGGGAACGTGATGAGAAAGGACGCTTACGCGGTACAACGTATGTTATCTATGAGCAGCCGCCTAAGTTGGATTTACCTACATTGGAAAAACCAACATTGGATAATCCAACATTGGAAAAACCTACGTTGGAAAATCCAACGCAATTAAATAAAGAACTATTAAAGACTAACTTACCAAAAAAAGAAAAATTAAATACAGATATATCAAGTACCCATTCCATTCCTTTCCGTTCCCTAAATCCCTCTCCCTTAGAGGACGCGGCACAGCCGCCGGAACGGAAGCGAAAGGAAACGGAACCGAGCGCATTTGATATTTATGAGGAAATCATCAAGGACAATATCGAGTATGACATACTCATGCAGGATAACCGCCTTGATAAAGACCTCATCAATGAGATTGTGACCCTCATACTTGAAACGGTCTGCACTAAACGAAAAACTATCCGTATCGCCGGGGACGATTATCCGGCAGGGCTTGTCAAGGCAAGGTTTATGAAACTTGACAGCAGCCACATTGAATTTGTCCTTGCCTGCATGAGCGAGAACACCACCAAAATCCGCAACATCAAACAATACCTGCGGGCAGTGCTTTTCAATGCCCCGTCCACTATGAACAGCTACTATACGTCCCTTGTAGCGCACGACATGGCAAGCGGCGCACTGGCACCGAAGAAGCCGCAGTTTGGCGACCCGGACTATTATTCTTGCAACGAGGGCGAAAGCCTGTAAACCAACCCAAAGGAGGATTTGATTATGACGCAGAAAACAGGAGCTTTGATTTTTGATGAAACCGCTGACCGCTACGACATTCGCTTTGACGTAAACGACTATTACGGGGGCTTGCATTGCGGCGACTGCATGGAAGTCTTTGTGCGGGGCAAGTGGAAGCCGACCCGTATGGAGTACGGGGACAACTGGTATCTTGTGGGTATTCGGGCGGCAGACCTTTCCGGGCTGCGAGTACGGATTTAACAGGGCGGCGTGAAAGCGGACGCTCTTTTTTCATGCCCGCCCCGCTTCCCAGCGGCGGGCATACCACCATAGAACACGAAAGGAGGACACCCATTGCAGGAGGAAACCAACGAAAAGACCATAGCCCTTTACATCAAGACCGGGAAGCTGACCGCGCAGCAGCTCCAAAAGGCTATGAAAGCTCTGCTTGCACAGATGAAAAAGCAGCATGACAAACAGAAAATCCCGCATGGAAAGCAGACCCTAAAGCAGCTTATGAAGCAGAACGCGGGTGTTTCCAACATTGAAATCACAAAGGACAATATCAAAGCCTTTGAGAGTACGGCGAAAAAATACGGGATTGATTTTGCACTAAAGAAAGACAGCACCGAAACCCCACCCCGCTATCTTGTGTTTTTCAAGGGACGGGACGCGGACGCACTGACCGCAGCTTTCAAGGAGTTTTCCGCAAAGAAGCTGACACAGGGACAAAAGCCCTCTATCCGCAAGCTGATTGTTTCCCTCAAAGAAAAGGCGGCGGCTCTGAACGCACAGCGGGACAAAGTAAAAAACAAAGACAGGGGGATTGTAAGATGAACGCTATCAACTGGAAAAAGCTGCTACTTCCCAACATTCCCTATCTGCTCTTTGTGTATCTCTTTGATAAAGTCGGACAGGCGGTACGCCTTG
>OGGU01000585.1_pt1 | contig 26761 bp, 25 predicted proteins | sample 1571241 | NCBI WGS metagenome assembly OGGU01 (sample SAMEA2581934, study PRJEB24529) | metagenome | biome: Human gut stool | place: China | collected 2011
TAAACATATTTAATATAGCTGAAAGATGAATTTACACACAAAAATGGACTTGACTAAAGTGGAAGAAAAAGTGCTAATTTAGCAAATAAATATGGATATTATAATGATTTTTAAAATTATAGGTGTAAGTTTTGTACACTTCAAGTGACAAAATATGATAAATAGTCAAAAAGTATCACCTATTAATAAGAAAAAATGGAAAAAGAAATATACTATTTCCATTATTGAGCACTTTTCTTTCCACTTTTCTTAATTAAAAAATGGTGTAAAATCTAATAAATCACAAACATTTCATTAAGAAAACCGAAAGAAAAAGGGGTATAAAAGGCTAAAGTGTAAGTTTTATAGTTATTGTGAAGGATTTATATGTTGATGGCATTTTATACACTAAAAGTATTGATGTAAGACTTGACTTATAAATTCCATTATAATAGCAACTTTTCTACACCTTAGTTATTTTTGGGAAGAAAGTTGGCTTTTTTTTTAGAAAATAAAATATAAAAACCCCTTTTGTTTCCACTTTTCTAAGCAGTAAAAATATAAATACACATAAAAAAGCTATACAGAAAAAATAACTACATATACGAAATATCAATTATTCCAGAATAGGTGTAAGTTTTGTACACAACGCACAATGCAAATTAATTTAATTAATAAGAAAGAAAGTAACAAAGAAAGAAGGGGGGACACCAAGCTTGCGCAGGTTTCCCCCCGACCCCTTTCCTTGCGTAGTCAAATACAAAAGTATTTGCCTACCATGGATTTCTTAAAGTATTAAATAAATCAAGACTTATTGCAGCACCCATTGAAAATCCAATGATAATGGTTCATACCATTTATTTATTACCTACTCTACATCATGCCTTACTGCTTAACAAATAAGTATATGAATGATATGTGCGCAGTGCGGCATTACAAATAAATTCATTTAATAAGAGTACTACACCTTATTTCATTGATTAACGCAAATGACTAACTTCTTAAGAAATGGTACTGTAAGCAGAGAATGGCCTGCGTATTTACTTCAACAGAGATCTGGTTTTAAATGAATTAAATTAATGAAACTGTACAATCGACGATCAGGTGAGGTGTAGCAATATATTCAAAACTACTGTTAAATTATAAAAAATATATTTATTTTTACTGTCTACTAATAATTTATTTAATAATTATTTCTTACATTTCTAAAAGTAATATTCTCGCTTTTAAAAGGAAATAGCTTTAAAGCCGCATAAACACTGGAAAAAGCAGTGATTAAATTTGGAAGAAAAGTGGAAGAAAAAGTGCTCAATAATGGAAAACGGAAAAAATTTTTTCCATTTTATGATGTATCTGACATATTAAAGATAGAAAATAAAATGGAGGCAAATAATATGAATGAAAATCTAAAACAATCATCAATGATACATCCAAAATACGAAGGTAATAAAATTGCCTATTGGTCAAATGACTTTATAAGATATAGTACAGCATTAAAACCATTAGATGAATTTGAAATTAATTTTTTTATATATTTATGTTATAAAGCAAAAGAGAACCTAAATCTTCAAACTGGAAAAGGTTGGGATGATATAATAAAAATAGATATGCAAAAATTATTAGAAGGATTTACATATAAAAAGTCATGGTCTAAATATAATGCAGATGAAAAGAATGAATTATACAATAAACTAAAAAAATTAAGAAAAAAAGATTTTGAAATAAGAACAGATAAATACAAAACAATAGTGAATGATAGCTCTAATGCATTAGTATATGAATATCAGTTATTTAGCTATATTACATACGTTCATTATGTACCAGAAACATGGACAATGGAAGTACAATTAGATAAAAGAACACAGGAATTTCTATGTACATTTGAAAAAGGTGGATTTACACCTGTTATGTTTAAAAATATACTCGCATTAAAAAGTAAATATGCAAAAATATTATATGTATATTTCAGAAGTTATCGTGATGGAGCTGGAATGAAAGGAAGCTCATATACAATAGAACATTTAAGAAAATTGCTCGGAGTGGAAGAAAAATATGAAAAATGGGGCGATTTTAAAAGATATATTTTGCTTCCAGCTATTCAAGAGATTAATGAAAAGACAGATATATTTATATTTGGAAGAAGAGATAAAATAGTTGAAATGTTAAAAGGCAAAAAAGTTAAAGATATTTCTGAAAAAGAATGTACAAAAATTATGTTAAATAGTATGTGTGAAACATCAACCAAGGGAAAATCTATATACAAATTAACATTTCAAGTAGAAAAGAAAGCAAAAGATTTAGATGCTGTTATATTTGGTGGGAAAAAGGCAAATGCATCATAATACACCAAACAAAAAGATTTAGCATGCCAGTGCTTTTTACTGGCTCGGTAAATTTTTTGTGCGGTAGACTGGGAATTGTACGAAGTACAAGGCGTGTAGCGCAAAGTATTGTAAATTAAAATATTTTTTTACCTTTTATGTTACAAACAATCATATTATAAGTGATTGCAATTCATATATATGAAGTAAAAAAAATCTATTCTCCAATCTTAGAAGGATCTGCTTATGGAAAGCAGGTCTTTTTTTATATGCGAAAATTTAAATCAATTCTTCATAATTCATATTATAAATAACTTATATATGATGAAATGGAGATTAAAATAAAAATCCTATTCATATGTAAATTATCCTTTGCAATGGATGTACATTGCAGCGTAGATAAATTTGTATGAATAGGTTCTTCCCTTCATATGGATTTATGTGCGCTGTTAGGCACACAAATCCAGAATAAGGGGGAAATATTATGAGCATACATAACAAATTAAATTTATTCATAAAAAATTTTCTTATGATAGATGTATATGAAAATATGTCTGATGAAGATAAAGAATTTATGGGTGCAATGATGCTTGGCGCAAAAGTAATCAGCGCGTTTACAAATCCTTTAAAACTAATATGGATTTTTTATGGATTAATGGAAAAAGAAAAATTAGCTGTATAGCTAATAATATAAGCAGACAGTTTTTATAAATTGTCTGTTTTTTTGTTAATATGAATATGTATATGTCATATTATTTTTGTATGCTCATAATAATTTAAAATCCGATAGGGTTTTAGGGCTGTCTTCGGACAGTCTTTTTTATTAATAAGAAAATTAAAATAAGGTGATTATTATGCAAGATAAGATAAAAATAATATTGTTGTCAATAGTTTTAATTGTTATAATGATTTTGGTTTGTATTATAGATAGGGCAAAAATGATATTGCTTATATGTCCAGTTATTGCTGGATGTCTATGCTTATATGCAAATTATAAAGAAAAAATAGAATTTAACACAGCTGTTGATTGTTTTTTATGTTCAATTGCATTTGTTCTATTCATATATTTACGAATAATTTTAAATTTTTGGGTGTCATAATGAAAAATATATTTGCGGTAATAAAACAATTTCTTATAGAAATAGTTATTTTTGTGTTAACACTGATAAATTTTATAATATATATTATAAATGGCAACGGTCTAATAGTTTCAATTATATATAGCTTGTTTTTTTGCATATTGATTCTGTGTCTTTTGGCTATTCTGAAACCTTTAGTATATCGGATCTTTAGTAAAAAAATGTGTACAATATTACAGCTAACAAGATGTAATACAATAAGTATGATGCCTAAAAAAGTGAGAAATGAAAATGCATTTATAAATGATATATCAGAAATATTAACATATGCACAGCAAAAGAATATAAAAAAGATGCAAGCTACAACACATAAAATAATGGTGCTATATTTTCTGTCCGAATATACAAAATATTCTAAACAGGAAATTTCTGATATGATTAATAAAATGAAAGAAAATGATTGTTTAAATCTGGACACATCATTTGGAAGGGTAGAAATTAAATATATTGGAAAGAACATAAATAACTGTAATCGGTATAATAAAAATAAAAAGGGATTATCTAAAATAATTGAAAAGAAAGATGCATATACAATGGAAATGTACTTAAAATAAAAAGAGCTATATGTAATATTATATATGTTACCATTGTTGCTCCCTTAAAAATGGATTGAGGCTGCCTTCGGGCAGTCTTTTTTAATCTTTTAAGATTAAAGCAATCATACTGTATAAGGGGAGATAGAATGGAAGAACAAATTAAAAAATTTTTAGAAGAAGAATGCGAAAAATACAAGCATATTATTTGGACTGAAGAAACAGGTGACATTGTACATAGAATGGTAAAAGAAATCCACGAATATTTATATATAAACAGAAAAGAAGTATATAAAATATCATATGAAGAATTTAAAAAAATAGAAAATTATGCTGTAGAATTAAGCAAACAATTTGATGACCAAAGTAATGCACATCTTTTTTGGTATAGTGGTGTTACATATGGTTTTGAAGCATTACCATCGGATAAATAATATGTCCTTCGGAAAAATCTTCTACAAATTCATTATATGAATAGTAATGTTTAAAATCATCAAAGAAATCTTTTGCTGTATCATATTTCGGATATAAATTACGCATAAATTCAGTGGTTTTAATTAAAAATGCATTTAGTGATTGTTTTAGATAAAAAGGTATTGATGTTTTCCAATTTCCATTGTCATAGTCTGATTTCGCAAGTTTACCTGAAACAAAATCATAATTATTCATTTTAGCGTAATCTAATACAATTGATAATAATGCTGTTCCATATCCCATATTTTCTTTGTGACCTGTATAAATGGTAAAATGAATAAATCTTTTTTCAACAGTAAAATAAAATGTAATATCTTGGTAATTTGTCAAAATATATGTATTCCTATCTAATTCAAATTTGAATTCTTTAACACTGCCATCTTTAATTGTTCTGTAATATGTACACATAGTATAAAGTCCTTTCGTAAATTAAATACATTATACAACAAAAGCTGGCATAATCGCCAGCTTTGTTACTGTTCAGAATCATCCAGATTATCTATTGCATATTCACAGCATTGAACCACTAATTGATTAAGTGAAATATTTTTATCAGAAGCCAATTTGTTAAGCTGTTCTAAAAGTTCAACAGGCAATCTAAATGTTCTGTTTTCATATTCTTGTTTTTTAATCTTAAATTTCATATAAATCACCCACTTATATTTTAGTGTGAAAATACTTGATAATATACACTTTTATTTACAATATATAATTATGTGCAAATAACACATTGATAATTAAAAATTAGTGAGTTATAATGTATACAGAAATAAAAAAGAATGAAAAAATGTTATACAGAAATTTCCAAAAACTTTTTTATCTTGCATATTAATAATAGAAGCTAAGAAAGGGGCAGTGCATATGGATAAAGAACAAGTAAAATTACAAATTAATTTTCCAAAAGAAGTTGTAGAAGGACTTGATGAGATTGGAAAAAGTATGGGTATTAAGAAAACAGATGTAGCTAAAATAGCAGTAAAAAAATATGTAGACGAAAATAGAACCAAATAAATATTTGGTACGTCTTATAATTATAAAAAAGATGCTGGCATTTATCCAGCTAAGAAAGGATGATTAGATTTATGAAGAAAAAATTATTTTCAGTAATGCTTGTAGCAGCACTTGCAACCAGTTTACTTGCTGGATGCGGTAAAAACAAAAAGACAGATGTTGATAATACAGAAACACAAAGTGTTGTAGAATCAACACAATCAACAGAAGCCGATAAGGTGATTACAGTTTCATCTGATATGGCAAATATTACAGGAAATCTTGGTAAAGGCGTAGCATTAGATTGTGTTGCAGTATCAACAGATACAGAAGAATATAAGGCTGTTGAGGAATATTTAAAAGATACAAATGCAACATTTGAAATGTATGATATTAACCTTTTAGATAAGTCTAAAAATAAGGTGCAGCCAGATGGAATGGTAGAAGTTTCAGTAAAGTTATCTGACAATATGAAAAATGCAGCTGGTGATACTTATGTTGTATTCCATAACAAGGGTACAGACTTTACAAAGATTGCCTGTACAGAAAAAGATGGTTATATAACATTTAAGACAAATCATTTCAGTATATATACAGTTGTAAAATATGATACTACAGAACCAACAATAGAACAGAAAATAGAAAAAGTCGAAGAAACTACTATTCCAGCTGAAGAGGTTAAACAGTTTGAAAGTGCTGTAGAAGAAACTAAGAAGAGTAATAATGGTAAAATAGATGTTGTATCTAATGGTGAAATAGTTGCTGATAATACAGTAAACAATAATACAAGTAATGATAACAGTAATAATACAACAAATGACAATAACACCAATGATAATAAGAACGATGACAATAACAATAATGGTAGCAATAATAATAGTTCTGTAAGTGATGATAAAAACAATAACAGTAATAATAACACTCCTGCAGAGCAGCCAGAACAACCAAAACCATCTGAACCAGAACAGCCAGCACCAGAACCACAACCAAGTGAGCCAAAAGAAGATTTTGATGGGTATGATAGATATGGTAATAAATTTGTAGAAAAATTAGAAGATGGTACATATATACCATATTTAGATGCAGATAATCCATATCCATTAAATAGCTATGAATGGGCAGATAATGATAAGTGTTTATATATAATAAAGGATATTGGTGTTTTCCCAGCAAGTGAACTTGAAGAACAATTAAACGTTCTTGACACTTTAAATCAAACTATGATAAATATGTGGGATGAAAAGAATTCGCAAGATAATAGAGGTGTCACATTTATTCCAGCATGTATTGGATGCTATAATGGACATTGGATAGTAAAATATGAACTTATTATAGCCGATGATCTCGATAAATATACTTCAGAAGTATTTTTCTATGATAAAGATGGTAATCCTTGGCATCATAAAAATAAATAAATATTAAAACAATGGTAAAAAAGCTGGGAATTTCCCAGCTTTTTTAATGCAATTGTATAAATAAAGATACCAAAATTCTTTTTATCTATCATATTAATATAATAACAGAATTAAATTAAAGGAGAATGATTATGCGAAAAAGATTTTTTATGGTAGTTTCTATAGTTACAGTAATGTTAAGTATATTTACTGGATGTACTAATAAAGAAAAAGTATTAACAGCAGATAACATAACAATTAGTGGTGAATTGGAAAAAGAAGCAAAGTATGTAACATTAAAAGATACAGATAAGGAAGAAACAGAATATCAGACAAGTATGGATTATTTGTACTTATTCAATGCTACATATGAAATATACGATATTGATATTCTAAATAAAAAGGAAGAAGAAATACAACCAAGTGGACGACTTGATGTGCAGTTAAAATTATCAGATAAGCTTAAAAATGCAACAGGTGATAAATATGTTGTTTTTGGTGTTAATGACCATAAGCTTTTTAGAATTAATAGTGAAATGACAGATGATACAATTAATTTTAAAATTAATGATATTCAAAAAAATGATATGAAAACTTATATAATATGCAAATATAATTCTAATGATGAACAGGCATCAAGTATGTTTGAGGGAATGGTTGCTGAATAATAGAAAGCTGGATAATTACCAGCTTTTTTTATTGCATAAATTCTTTTTTTACTGTAATAAACGCAATCTATCATATTAAATATATACCAAAAAGAAAGGAGAAAGATGAAAATGCATAAAAAATCGGTAAGAAATTTAGTGATGATATTAGTTGTATTAATTGTGTATTTATATACAAATATAAATGTATATGCAGCTAATCCTCTAAGCCAAGTTAAACAAAGAACTTTTGGTGTATACAAAACTAATTCGGGTGTTAATTCTTGCCAAGACAAATCAAATACTGGATATTACGATAAAGATGGTGACCCACCAAATGCGAATTATGATTTATATTATAATATAAAAAATCCATCTAATTCTGCTTATAATAAACAAACATCATATAAAGAAGGAACAAATGGCGCTTATTCAACACATATGTTTATTGATGATAGTTATAGTAATTATTATCATATATATAGTGATGGTACAAAAAGGAATGGAATTAATGTTGTAACATATGTAGATGAAATGTCAAAAGGAAGTGACATTAACTTTGCACTTGTTAGATTTGTAATTCATAATGATAATAATACATCCAGAACAGTTAGATTAGCAACAACAGCGGATATAATGATTGGTGCTGATGATAATGCTCCAGCACAAGATAAATATTTAAGAAATAAGTCTGGAACACTTGTCCCAAGTGGATTCTATACAACTAACAATAAATGTACAGATGAAAGTGCAGATAATAAAATAACATTGAATTATTATTTTAAAAATGATTATTACATTGACCAAGTATCTAAAAATACAAATTATACAGTTAATTATAATGTTGTAAACTGGCAGCAAAGATTTAATAAAGAAGTTATGAGAAGCAATTCCAGTGATGGAGTCTTTAATAAACGAAATTTTATATATGACCATTCAGGTTACACAGCAGGTGGTGCAGATTCAGCTTTTGTAGCAAACTGGGTAGTAAATGTTCCAGCACACGGAACAGCGACAGTTGCATATGCATTTGAAGTAACAGAAGCAAAATCAGAATTTACAGTTAAATATGATGCAAATGGTGGAAAAGGATCAATAGCAAACCAAACAGCAGAATATAATGAAAAAATCTCATTAAGCAATAACCTTGATGCTAACAATAAACAATATATGACAAAAGATAATTATAAACTAATTGGTTGGAATAATGTTAAAGAGTCTGCTGATAAAGGGGAAACAAATTATGAATTAGGCGACAGTTTAATTGTAACACAAGATACAACACTTTATGCTGTATGGAAAGCTTATAAATTAAAGTTAAAGTATGATGCAAATGGTGGATATTTCCAGTCTGGTGCAACAACAGAGCAAACAATAGTTGCTGAATCATCAGAATCTCTATCATATACAGAACCTGCAAGAACAGGCTATGATTTTAAAGGTTGGACAAATAGTTCAAGCTGGAGTGATAGTGCAACAAAATATACTAATGCATCTGGTTCTAAAAAAGGAAAAGATTGGGCATCTACATTTGATTCAGATGTTACTTCAAGTGATGCAGAAGTAACTTTGTATGCACAATGGGAAAAGAAGATAACGCATACATTTAATTATTATAATAGCCAATCAACAACAGCAGATGTAATATTCCATAATGATGATGGGGAACAAACAATGACAATACCAGATGCTGCAAGAAGCACAGATAAAACTTATGATGGACATAGTGATTGGAAATTCCGTGGATTTAGTACAGACACATTGTATGATTCAGAAATTAAGATAGGTAAAGATACGCCACAAATAACAGTAAAAAATACTGATAGCGATACAACATATTACGCACAGTATCAAAGAACAACAACAATTACATATGTTGATTATGGTGATGATGCAAAACAAACTAATACACAGCAAGAAACGGCTTACTTAAATTATAATGGTGGTAGTGTGTATTCACCAGAATTTAAGGCAATAACACAAAATACAATGAAATATACTGAAAATAGTGTTAATGGTACTAAAAAGGAAACTTGGAGCGCAATAGGTTGGACAACATCAACAGTACAAAATGCAGCAGTTGAAAAACAAGCAGGAGATTCTATTATCTCTCATAAAGATATAACCTATTATGGATTATATCAAAAAGGTGTTAAATTAACATATAACTATAACGGAAGTTATGGAGGTAGATATTCAGATTATTATACAAGATATGCAAATGCATCAAATGTAGCTAATGCAACAGTACAAAATTTTTTAATGCCAAAAGCAACATATACACAAAATGGTGTAATAAAATATTGTCTTGGTGCTTGGACTGGTATACAAGTAATAGCCAATAGAGATTTTAACGTATCTACAATTGGTCTACATACAAATATAGTTGGTGAAAATGTTGGAGATGAACATGAAGCAGACTTTAAATATACACCACGTGTAAGTGATACGGTATATGCAGCTTGGACAAACCAGACAGCACAAACAGCAATAGAACCAAAAGTAAATGTTGTAAAATCAGTAGAATGGGAAACCCCAAGTAGTGATAATAGTTCGGTTGATTATGATGGATTACAAAATATTGATAAAGATGGTAATGCAGTAGTAACACTTGATATTACAGTAGAGAATACAAATGGATATAATGTATCAGATTTTAAGGTCGATGATTATATTAATACAGATATGTGGACTTATAAATATAATGTAAGCACAAATGGTGGAGTTAATTATGTAAATTATAAAAATGGTAGTATACATATAGAATTACCATCAACAAAATCAAGTGCAACATATCAAGTTAAGTATACATTACAACTTAAAGAACCTTATTGGAATGTAACTGAAGATACAAAACTATATACTAATAAAATTCCAGATGTTACTAAATATTTAAATTCATTAACAAATAAAGATGCATATTCAAAATATGATTCTACAAAGAATTATAATAGTGTAACAGGAATTGTAAATTATAGCAATATGTATTATTGTGAAAATCAAGCAGCTGAACAATCATATGTAAAAGCAACATATCACATTAAAAATGGACGTGTAAGAGGTACAGAAAGACAAGTACATTATGCAACACCATATGTAGTAATGAGACAAGTAAACTGGATTCCAACAACACATCAAGTTGGAATAGAAAGTGATACAAACAATATTTATCATAACATAGATAGCAGTTATAAAAATACTTATTTTGTAAGATATGATACAAAGGGTGCTAATTCAACATTTAGATTATATGAATTATCTCAATTAGATAAAAGCTACACAACATATCAGATTACAAATAACATAATGGATATGCAATCTGTAAATAAAACACAAGAAGTAATAGATAATGCACTTGGAATAAGTTCAATGAGAAGTGATACTTGGAGCAATACAACAAGTAGTAAGTTATCAAGTGGATTTAAAGCATTAGATCTTCTTAAAATAACAAAAGCTGATAATATAAGAAGCAGTGTAAATACTGCTGGTGTTGTATATCCATATGGAGCATTAACATCATACGATACAAACTATGCAACAAACCAAGATGGATTGAAATTTAGTATTTATCCATTTGTAAGAACTACAAATAGCAAGACTGGTAAGACTTATGAAACAACAAGAGATACATCTAAATTAGCAAACAAGAGACTTGATTTAACAATAGATGCAACAGATCCAATAATAACAGCAGACAGCAATATAAAGACTAAATCAGATACATATGGTGAATGGACTGAAAGTGATGGATATATGGATATTAACTTAGTTAATAAAGCAACAAATCCAACAGCTACAACCAAAGAATTAACATTTAAATTCAAGGATGATGTATCTGGTGTAAATAGTCCATATGCAACAAGTGAAGATTGGATTAATACATCAAGAGATAATGTACAAGTAATATTGAAACGTGTTGACAATGAGCCAAAAACAATATTTGATTCAAATGCAACTACATCAAATGATAACAAATATGTGAAGGTAACATATGACAGCGCAAATACCATGAATAAGACAGGTAATGTAAAAGTAACGTTAGATCCAACAGATAAAGATATTTTAGGACACTTAAAACTTACAATTCGTGTATACGATAATGTAGGTAACTGGACAGAAAAAACATACGATATTTATTCATTCTGTTTAACAGGTGCAGTAGAAATATCAGATTCATTACCAGATTACTCAATAAGAGAATATTCATTAAATCAATTTAGAAATGGTGAGATGGGAGTAGTCAAAGTAAGTGCTGGTGGTTATGCAGACCGTGTAACTGTAGATTTTGGTACATATCTTGATAAATTGTATAGAAATGAATACGATAACTATCGCGGAATCTTTGGAAATGATAATGCAACAACAATCAATGGTGATTATCCAAATACAGATGCAAAAAATATAAGTGGAACAGACCAAGATAGTACAATGACTTATTTACCATATAATTTACAAGTAAATACATGGGGATATACAAGTGATACACTTGGTGGTATTGAACTTAAAGAAGTCAATACAAAGAAGACTACAACAACCATAGATAATACTGCTTTAAGAGGATGTTTAGATGAGTTAATTGAAAGATACCAAGGTATTAAGAATGGTAAAACTTATCCAGTAAAAGAAGGCAGTATAGAAAGTGTTAAATATGCAATAGTTGGAAGTACATTATATACATATCCTGTAATGAATGGTAATACAGTAAGAAGCTATGCAGACAAATATGAACTTGGTGGAGAAACATATTATAATGAAATATTATATCCATCATATGTCACAATAGATGGAACAAAAGGGATTGATATTAGTTATAGTACAGTAGAAGCTGATAATACAAAAATGTCTGCAAGTGTTGAAACTGCAACAAAAATCAGCTTAACTAACTGGATAGCAGTTGGAGATAGCTATTTCAAACCATTTAAGCATTACTTCTATATGCCACTTGGAGCAAATAAAAAGACATCAAGTGATCCATATTATGTAACACTTACAGAATATAAAGATAGTGAAAAATCTTTCAAACATTCAGTAAGCATCAAATTATCATTTACAAATGATAATGGAACTTCAATAATTAATGATATTAAAACATATATAAAAGATAACTAATCTTTTAGGGAGGCTGGAAACAGCCTCTTTTTATAAATGAGTCATATTATTAATGAAAAATCATTAGGTATACAAAATGAATGATGATTTATTTTAAGTATAGCGTTAAGGTATAAATCAGAGGAGGACTGAAAATAGTCCTCCTTATTTTAAGTATTGAGATAAATCTGGTTTGGGATCGTTCTGAGCAGCATTCCAAGAAATTAATATATCACTTGCAATAGATTCTTTGTGAGTTTTAGTTTCAAGATATTCAGGACTATTTCTGCCAAAAACTTCGAGAGCATATTGTTCATCATTTTCTATATTATAAAATATTCCATCTTCAAGGTAATTGTTATTATATATTGTACTACCAAATTCCCATGGTTTATAAAAGGCATATTTAGATTTTAGATTATTAGTATTTAAATAATCACATACATAATCATACATATCAGCTTCATATGTACTTTCTGAAAACAATCCATTTTTATTAACAAGAATAAAATGAAGATCTAAACAAGTAGAGTATCCTTTTGCATTTTTAGTGTAAAATCCAGAACAAATAATATTATAACCATTTTCTATAGCATTTTGTACAGACATATTATTATATGTTTTTTCAAATTCTTCTAAAGCATCTTGAAAATATTCTTTTTTATAGGATAATTTTAAGGCTTGGTTAAAACATTTACCTTCTTTTGAAGAATAATATCTGGTTAAGCATATTTGCATATATTTATCACTGGTATCTTCAAATTTATTATAAATTCCATAAAAAAATGCTTTTTTGTCATTTTCAATAGAAAGAGATTTCAAATTTTTATCTTTATCAATATAGATAAATTTAGTTTTCCAATTAAGCCATCTGCAAAATTCATCAATAGATGGATACATATTTAATTTTTTGCTAAAAGCTAAATATTGAAAAGTAGACATATTAAGTTTTTTGATTAAGGCAGAGACAGTCATTTTTGCATTTTTAACAGGCTGTCGCGTTGTATAAATATTATGCTCGTGTACATCTTTATTTTCATTTTTCAATTTATGTGTAAAAGATAAATTGACATTGGCATGAATTATATTCTCATTTTTTTCATCTCTTTTAAAAGCAGAATTATATGGAGCAAATGTTTTTGATATTTGAGATTTAGGACAGGAGTCATCATGTTGATAATCGTGATGCTTTGGTATAATTCTATTTTTTTCGGTAATGTATAATTCAAGTTTTGATTTTGGATAAAGGCAATTACAGTATAAATGACCACCTTTCTTTAAATCTTCTTTCAAATTATTTCTGTCAACATCTGAACTAAGATTAGAATAGAACAGTTTTTCCACTGTAAAATCAGATTTTACATGCATTAAAATATAAGGCTTCATAAAAACTCCTTTGCAAATTTAATTAATTTATATATCGACAAAATACATATTTTCTAAATATTTTTTCAAAATTCATTACAACAATCATATTAATTTTAGAAAAAATATGAAAGGTGGAATACTAATGGCAAAAATATATGGATATTGTTTAACAGTATCAACAAGGGGAAAATGTGAAGAAAGATTAGAAGAACAAGAAAAGGCTATTAAGGAAATATACCCAGATGCAGAAATCATAGAAGAAGTAATGGGATTAGAAAAATTCAATAGGGAGAAATTTAATGAAATAGTAGATAAGTGTGAAAAAGGGGATATGCTTGTATGTTCCCGATTAGATAGATTCTGTAAAAGTACAAATGAAGGAATTAGAACAGCAGATACATTATTAAGTAAGGGTGTAAAAGTACATATATTGAATATGGGAATTATAGATGATAGTGAGTCTGGTAAATTAATATATAAGATGCTACAAGCATTTGACATATTTCAGCATGAATGTAAGTTAGATAAAATGAATATGGTAAGAAATCCAGAAAATATAGGAAGAAGAAAGAAATATACAAAAGAGCAATTAGATAAGGCTATAAAGTTGTTAGATAAACATAGCTATTTAGAAGTATCAGAAATAACAGGAATAAGCACAGCAACAATATTAAGGGAAAAGCGATTAAGGGAAGAACAGGAAAGCAAGGAATAAAAACCTTGCTTTTTTGTATTTATATTGTGGTTTTTATTTTATACAATAAAAAATACCACTATATATAGCGATTTGATAAAAAGATAAAACACAACATATGGTATATGATTCGGCTGGAGATGATAGAAATATTTTCTGTTAGTAAAACATCATAAATAAAAAGTTGTCATAAAATGTCATATGATTTCATATTGTGCTTTTGAAAATGAACAGCTAATATATATTTATAAGTTGTTACATTTGTTACGAAAGAAAGTATTAATATGTAGATATAAAAGCTGTGACAGGAGGTAAATTATATGACAGCAACAACAAGTGAAATGTTAGAAGCATATGCAAAAATATTAAATTGTAATTATTATAAAAATATGGAAGGAGCAAAGGCAGGAATAGAAGCCTTATACAAGTCCATAACAGGATTTGATTATAACGTGCAGATGCAGGCATGGCAAAATGCTTTAAATGATCCAGAAAGCTATATTAATAAGACAATGCGTATGTGGTCAGTATATTCTAAGAATATTGATTATGAAAAGCTGACAGGATTACAAGCAGGGGTACAGCAATTTGCAGATCAGATAACCAAGCTTGATACAAGTACATTATCATCATTAAAAACAGAACAATTATTTGATACTGATACAGAAATAGGTAAGAATTTTACAGAAGTCTATGATTGTGCATATGAAACAGCAAAAGAAATTGAGAAGCCAGACATTGGAAAGGAAGAATTAAAAAATAATATCATAGAAGAAATTGATAATAAGGATGCTAAAAAATCTATCATAAGAAATAGTGAATTTCAAAAAGCTGTATGCAGAATAATATGTTTTATTTTGTTGACTGCTTGTACATATTTATATCAAGCTGGTGGGATTGAAAATGTATCAGTAAATGATTTTATCAATTATATAATGGTGTATATAGTGCCATCGCTGTTATCAAGTGGTTTGTATAATAATGGTGGTATGATAGTAAATACATGCGTAAAAAAAATGATGAACAGTAATTTATATGAGTGTCGGATTTTGGTATAATTTAGGTATCACAAAAGGAAATGGAGGGTTAAATATGCCAAGAAAAAACATATTTTCTGGCAAGTATGAACCAGATAAAGATACTTGCACAGAAGCAAGTGAAAGTAATGTTGCCAGATTCAGAACAGCAATGTTAAAGTTAGATAGAATACATAATGATGATAATGAAAAAGATCTGACTGAAAACATTATGCAGTTATGCTCCAGAAACAATAAGACTGGGGAAAAGATTAATCTTAGTGAAAGCTATGAATTTGAAGATGCCATGGACTGGCTGGAAAAAGTCTATAATGATGTAGATGCTGATTTAATGATAATGGCAATAGACCAATTAGCAGAAAGATATGGTTATACATCAGATATGGATGAAACTATTGAAATTGACCAAGAGGATAAGTGGCGTTGTTGGGAAACTTTTGAAAGTGTAATTAATAAAAGTATAACAACATATGGTTCACTTCCAACAGCAAAACGACAGGAAGATTTTAAAACAAGAATAGCTGCAGGATATAGATTATATGAAATGGAAAGCCAATCAAGACAGCGTGTACATAGGGGTGAAATCTGGAGGGTAGAAGTGCCGACAGGTGTAGGAAGTGAAACAACTGGTATGAGATGGGCGCTTGTAATATCTCAAAAGGCACATGCAAAAGGAAGTTATACATTTAATGCGGTTTATTTAGATGGACAAGCAGTTAAAAAAAGTGCTTGGCAAATGGAAATAACAGAAGCGGATCTGGAATATGGTGATTTAATAAAGGAAACAGAAGATAATAAATGTAGAATCAATCTTACAGACATATTTACATTAGATAGAAAGCGGTTAATGGATTGTAAAGGAAAAGTAAATAATGCATTTATGAAAAAAGTAATGACAAGAATTGCATCACAATTAGGAATCACATTAGATAGTGGATGTACAATAGAAGGTATTTAATTTCAAGTTATTGCATAAATTCAAAATACATATTATAATTGTCTCATTGAAGATATGGAGATTATACATTTCTAATCAATGATTAGATATTGCTGGTAGAAAACCAGATAGTGCTGATAGAAAATCAGATAGTACCAATAGAAAATTGGTGTAGGGTAAACAGGAGTAGTGAGTGACCTCGTTTATACTGAATCATAGCTTCACAAAAAACACATCTGGAAACAGGTGTGTTTTTTTCTTGCTTTTGAATGACTGAAAAAATATATTATACATGATCTTGTTTAACTACCTATTCATATTCTTTGTGAATAGATGAACAGCTATCTTTCGGGGTGGCTGTTTTTCTTTTTGTCTGTAATCAATAGCTTAAATTTTCCAACTTTTGAATTACTTAATACGCATATTTTAAATGTACTATATTAGAAAGTTTGAAAAAGAGGAGGGGTATGAATGGGAAATATAGTAAATAAAATCAAGTTAAACGCAAGAACATTAAAAATAGTTGCTGGTTCAACAGCAAGTGCAGCATTAGTAAGTACATCATTTGCATTTGCAAGTGGTACAGCTACTACTGGTACAGCTGAAGGTTTAGTAAAAAATATGTTAAGTTATGTATTTGCAATATTCAAGTATATAGGTTGGTTACTTTTAGCATGGGGTATCGGTCAATTAGTACTTGCATTTAAAAATGAAGATGCAGATAGCAAATCACGTGCAATGATGTTAATTGTTGTAGCTATTATTCTTACTGTAATAGGAACAATATTCAAGGGTGTTATGGGAATTACGGTAACAAGTGCAACTATTTAATAAATTTACGTTTAAGTGGGAAGAACTCTTTCGGGAGTTCTTTTTTTATGCAGAAAAATGGTTGTTAAAAAGCATCGCAGGAAGATTTTCTGAAAGAAAATGGGTTCCTATGATGGTAAAAGAAGGGACTTCAAAAAGTATACAAAATAGCTGTATAGCTTTTTACTGTCAAAAATTCAAAGGGGGACTTTTTGGAAGCTGTCAAAAATATTACAAGACTTTTTGGGAGTATCTGTCATATTGTATGTGAAAACTTGTGGAGGTGTATTTATGAGAAATGATAAAAAAACATTTGATGAAATAATTAATGATATTTTAACTTTAATAGTTATAATAGGCTTTGCTACATTTGGAATAGGATGTGTGATTGATTCTATATTCATTTGGATTGCAATATTTACAGGAAAAATTATGATTTCGGCAAACACATACATATTGCTTATGGGAGTACCAGCAGTTGGCACTCCTGCAATATTTTTATTGTCATTGTTAATTATAAGGGTGATAAAATTTTTTGTTAAATGATGTTATAAATGCTTCTCTTTTTTTAAAATAACTTCGTATATAGAATGAAATGAAATATAAAGCAAACGTAATAGATGTAACTATATTGGGGATATGTGAATCTATATTTTGCATAGTCTGTTTATATAAATCGGCATCTATTTTATTCCAAATATATAAAGGAATCATAGTTATTATAAAAAGTATTGGTATTATTAACATAACAATCGTTTTATTTTTCAAAATATAGGTTGCTAAGCGTGAAGATATTGATTCGGATTTGAAATCCATCCATTCTAAGGCTTCAAAACTAAAAGTTGTAATGAATGAAAATATGGCTAAAATAAGTGAAAAAAATGTTGAATCTGTAACAATCGACAGCAAGAAAAAAACAACAACATAACATAGCATAAGAAATAAATATTTAAGGTCAAACCTGTTTTCTTCATGAAATTTTTTAATTGCTTTATCGCGAATTTTATTCTCAGAGTCTTGAACCATATTTCTATTTGTATTAGGCATATAAATATTCCTCCTTAAGTTTATATAGAAATTATAGCATTTTAGTTTATAGAAAGGAAGTGGTTAAATGGTATACGGCTATCATAGAACCAGCACTAAAGAGCAACACTTAGATCGTGGTATAGCTGAAATTACAAAATATTGTGAAGAAAATAATATGAAATTAGAAAAAGTATATACCGACCAGCAGACAGGCAAGAATTTTGAAAGAGCCAGATACATTGTTTTAACAGAAGATGTATTAAGGGCAGGTGACACATTAATTATCACTGAGATAGATAGGCTTGGAAGAACTAAACAAGATACATTAGATGAACTTAGAAAGCTAAAAGAAAAGAATGTGCGTGTTATGGTTTTGGAACTTCCAACAACTTTAATAGATTATTCCTCAATAGATAATGAAATGGCAAAAATGATGATGGAAACAGTCAATAATATGATGATTGAATTATATGCATCTATGGCAGAAGCAGAAATGCATAAAAAGCAAAAAAGACAAAAAGAAGGATATGAAGCATTAAAAGCAAGGGGCGAATGGGATAAATTAGGCAGACCAGCGGCAATAGATTATAAAAAATTCTGTAAGGAATATGAAAAGGTTGAATCTGGCAAAAAGAAACCATTTGAACTAATGAAGGAATTAAAACTAAATCAATCAACCTATTATAGATATAGAAAAAGATATTTAGCAGAACACAAAAAAGGGGAGTGATATAGATGGGATTAAAAAGAAAAATCATAGCTGTATCACTTTGTTTGATTATGATGTTGGGTTGTATAAATGTAAATGTGATAGATGCAAAAGCATCAAGTTTTACATTAAGTGCCAATAATGATAATAGTGCAAATGATGGACTTGGTGCAGTAGATCTTGATTGGTCAACATATACAAAAAAGAATGTAATGTTTAAAGGCTATCAATCAAAAGACAATGGCATTACATGGCAAAGTATTTCTTTAATGGATTATACATCAGTAAAAGAAATAAGATTATTACAGATATATCCAATAGAAGCGGCAAAAGGACAATTAAAAACATGGATGGAGACAAATGGATATGGTAAGGGAATTATAAAAGTAGATGAGGTATTAATTACAGATTTTAACGCAAACCCTTCTCAATATCTAAATAAAACAAATGGTAAATGGAATTATGATGTAATATTTTTTGGAACTTGGGATTGTAACGGATATGGAGATATAAGTGCAGATGCTTGTAATGTAACAAAGAACTTTATAGAAGATGGTGGTGGAACAATATTTGGGCATGACACAATCGTAAACAACTGGTTTAATTATCCGAATTTTAGAAGTTTAGCACCATATGTAGGCGTAAAAATAGTAGATAATTGTACCCAGTTATTAGCAGGTAATGTAGTAACAATCAAAAATAAAGGTTTATTTACGTCATATCCTTGGGATATAGGAGAGGTAGGGACAAAATTAACTATACCATATTCACATACAATAGGACAGGAAGTAACAAATGGTACATCTTGGTTAGAATTTGATTCAAAAGGTTCTTTAATGGCTGATGGAAGTTATGCACCATCTTATTTAACTACATATAACAACTGTGGTTTGATTATGACAGGACATAGTATGGGTGCGGCAACAGAAGATGAACAAAAAATATTAGCAAATTTAATATTTTATAATTATCAATTATCTGAAGCAACATCTGTTACAGATAATTCATCAATGGATACAACGGCACCAAATAAACCAAAAGTTACCGAAAAAGATTCAAAATTTTATTTTAGTGCAACTGATAATGGAACAACATATAAACATAAAATAGAAGCATATGCAAAAAATGATACCAGTACACCAATAGATACATCTAATATAACAACAAGTACAGTAACATCAGGCATTAAAGGATATAGATATTTATATGACAATAACAAAGACACAGTAATAACATCACAAAATGGAACGGAGGTTACAAGTGATGCTATACCTTATAGTAATGAAGGCGGTTATTTACATGTAGCATCAGTTGATAATGCAAGTAATATATCAGAAACCATAACAATAGTATCAAAATATAAAAATAAATATGAACATTGGGCATGTGGATTCAAAAATGAAGGTAATAACAGCAATAAAACAGCCTTTTTATTACAAACAACATATGGAGAAGAGACATATGGAGAAGAATTTACACCAGATGCAACTTATGGATTGACAGTACCAAATGGATTCTATTTAGCACCAAGATTTGGAAATGGACAAATAACAGGTAAGTGGACAACATTTAACTTTGGAACAAAAATAACACAACCTTCTTATGTAATGAACTTTGAATATGACTATTTTCCAACAGATTATACAATAACATATAATCTAAATGGCGGTACAAATAATTCAAATAATCCAAGCACATATAATGTATTATATGGAGTAACATTTTCTAATCCAACAAAAACAGGATATGATTTTTTAGGCTGGTATGATGCAAATGGAAATAAGATAACAGGAATCAATGAAGGCTGTAATGCAACATTTAGTGATACAGCAGATTTATACAGCAAGTTAAAAACCAGAGCAACAGGAAATATAAGTGTTACTGCAAAATGGAAAAAACATATTTATTCTATAACAACAAATAAAACTGGAAGTGGTGTTATTTCAAATAGTGGTATAGTAACATACACAAATAATACATCAGTATTTATAATACCAGCAGAAGGATATACAACAAGTAGTTTAAAAATAGATGGTGTATCGGTAAGTCCAGTAACAAAATATAATTTCTTAAATGTAAATAAAGATCATAAAGTAGAAGCAACATTTACAATAAGTCAAAATAGAAAAATGGAGCTTATGCAAAAAGGATATAAGTGGATTGATTTAAAATTGTAATATAAAATTGACAGCTTCGGCTGTCTTTTTTATTGTGGAAAAATGGTATTAAGTATATAATCAATCTAAATGACAGGAGGGATTATATGGGAAAGATAGATACTTTACAGAAATATATAGATGCGTGTGATGAAAAAAGAAACAATACGCATGATAAATATGAATTTATTCAGCAAGTATTTGGTGTTTATGATAATGAAATTGAAAATATTCATAGTGGATTAGATATGTACAGATGGGGACATGATGGAAAGACACCAGATTATGATGGTGACATTATAAAAATAAAAGAAAAATTGATTAATTATAAAGATAACTTAGAGATGGAAGAACAAAAGCGAAAAGATGAATTAGAACTTGTAAGATTAGGTCATAATAATATAAATTTATCAGCAAATGCAAATAATTCTAATAATATCAATATAAGTATTACATTGGAACAGGCGATAAAGAATATTGAACAGATTCCAGAAGAAACTATGTCAAAAGATGAGAAGGATGATTTGGAGGATAAATTATCTGGAATAGATGCAGCAGTAAAAAGTGGGAAGAAGGAAAAAGCAAAAGAAAAAATAGCAGGAGTTTTAAAGTTTTTGGCTGATAAAGGAGCAGATGCATTAATTGCAATGTTACCATATTTAGGACAAATGGCTGGAATGATAAAATAAGTATAAAATCAATGAAATTGGATACATATATAATAGTGTGATGATTTTTTTAAAAGTTTATTGACTTTCTTAAAAATCTGTCATATTATGATTATAGGAGAGATGCCTATAAAAGTAAAAGTAGACGGGGCGACCTACTTTCCCTATTGGGGGACAATAAATTACCATAAAATATGTCGGTGTATTCCGAACGTCGTCCATATAAAGATTATGTTAGCATCTGTGATATTTGATATTACAGATGCTTTTTTTAGGAGATAACATGTTAGCCAAAGAAGATTTGTTAGTTTGTAAGACACCTCCCAATATAAGAGATGTTTCGTTGCAATTATATAAAGAATTTGCAGAAACATATCTTATTGATAAAATATTTCATTATTCCTTTTTGGATGGAACAGAATTGGATGTTGAATTTACAGAATGGGGTATTTATCATATGTTAAGTATTCAACATATTAATGGTAAGATAAACAGAAATAATTTTTTTCAGGAAATTAGTAATGGATTATCATTTGATGATTTTGTGAAAGATAAGTCTATTAATAATAGATTTAAAAAATATAAAAAAAGAATCACTTTATTTGCGTGTGTATATGATACATTAAAAACAGGAACAGCTTTTTATATACCTTCAGGAAAAGTTAAAGGAACAGGCAGTGTTCAAATGGATTATATGGTGCACAAGAAATATAATATTGTAAGTCCAACAGGTAATGTACAGAATGGTAATAATATTGGAATTAGAGAAGAAAATGGTGTATATGTTCCGCTTACAATTTTAATATCTAAGCAATCTGATTTGGAAGAATATATAAATGATGAAGAATTAAAAATAGTTCGTCAATTAGAAATAAAGGATAAACAGGGGAATATAATAGATTTTGTTACATATGAATTTACATTTTAAGTGATTTAACATAAGATTTATTTAATGTATTTTATAATGTAACATATAAGAATGACCTTTGCACATTGCATAGCTTTGTGCATTGGGAATGACAATAGAATGAATATCACAATACCTTGTGATATGAATGATATGAAATGCCTTATGATGCAAATTGCATCATAGGGCATTTTTGTAAATGGGGGTAGGGGTTCCCATTTACGAAATACGAAACAAATACTTTTGTGAAGTATTTCTTTTATGAGATATGCCAGACCTGAAAAGGTCGGGAATGTCCATAAAATCCCCGTAGGGCACTATATTTTGAACGTAGTTCAAAGTATAGTGCCACCTTGAAGCTTTCAATACACTAATGAGGTTTTGATTAGTGAATAATGCACATTATGAACAAAAGCATATTGGGAATGAAATGACCTTTATGCTTGCGGTGAATTTTGTGCATTATGAACGGTTATAACTTACTACTATTTGTAAAGATGGGACTGGAAAGCTGAAAGGTGAGCACTATACGAAATATAGTGCAGCGAAGTTCCCTACGGCGGAATAAAATAGCTATAGGAATGAAGCAGGACAAACTTTGCTGGCATAAGCCAGCATTGAGCGTCCTGAGCAATGGATAGCTATTTTATGTAGCGCGCGACAAATGATTTTCCTATGCTTTTGCTTAAATAATTTATTTTAGCTATACAGAAAACCAGTAAATTCAAGGCTTTACAGGACATCTGTAAGAATAACCATTGAATAGTTGTATAGATAATTAATGAGGTGTTGTATTTGGTTTACAACAGGTATTGTAAGGATAATACAAGACTACTGTATAGGAAAATACATAATCGCTGTATCGTTATAAATGATATGTTGTAAAGATAGACATAAAAAAGGCTATACAGGGAAATAAGATGAAGTATCTATATACAGGACTATTGTAAATCAGGTTACTTTTTATAAAACATCAATATAAGCATATCTGGCAAACCATATAGAATAATAGAAAAATTAACTTTATCATCTGTACGCAATAAACATATTACTTGTAAAGACAAAAAGTATTTATGGAAAGGTAAGGTGATATTTTATGAATTTAAATCAATTTAAATTGTTACCCAAAGAGAAAAAGTTGGAAGTAGTAGAAAAAAGATTGGAAGAATTAAAGATACATGATTTAAAGACTTCACAATTTAAAAATGATGAATTGGATATAACATGGTCGCAAGCATCTGTTGAACTTAAAAAATTTGGCTATGTGTTAGACCAGACAGCATATAAATTAAATCGTATTGTTTTAGATAATGAAGAAATAATCACAAAGAAGGAATATAAAGAATTCCAAAATTATTGTGAAGAGAAAAAGCAATTAATAGAAAAAAATAAGAAACTAAGTGAACAGGTGGAAGCATACAAAAATAAATTTAGTGTCAATGTAGAGCAGCAAAAAGCTGAAGAAGTAATGGCGCAGGTAAAAAATTATATAAATGATGATACTAAAACATTTTATTTGAAAATTCCTGCAAGTGTTGTGCAGTACTGGAAAAATGTATTAAAAATCAGTTTATATGATAAACAGGTATTATGTGAAGCTGCGCTAATTAATTATATGAACAAGTATACAGATGAAAAAGATATGTACATTGACATAATAGAGCATTTAAAAAATGATTTTGGCAAAGAAATGGTTACATATTCAATGATTATTTCAAAACAGCTAATTGATGAATGGAAGGAATTTTGCAAAAAGATGAATATTTTTAGTACATCACAATTAACAAGCTGTGCATTATTTGAATATGCAAACATATTAGAAAGTGAGGGGTAATATGATAACGATAGAAGAATTAGAGGAACAATTAGCTAAATATAATAGACAGTTTAAAAAAGAAGTGTTTGAAGCTGTATGTGAAGAATGCAATTTTATAAAAGGAGAATATATAGACAACTTATCTGAAAATATATGGCTTGCAAAACTTATAGACAATTTAATCCTATTTGAAACAAAGAAAGGCAAAAAATATTATGTTGCCAGTACATTATTGGATTATGATAGTATTTTACAATATTTGAAAGATTATAATTTTGCTGGTTATTCTATGATACTTTCGGATAGTAATTATTGGAATTATGCAAGTACAACAATATTATTTGATTATGAAATGTTAAATGAAGAAGTACAAATTAATGAAAAATAGTATAAGATCACTTCGGTGGTCTTTTTTATTTGCAATTAAGCCGAAAATCCAACAGTCATATTTATTTTACATTGAAAAGTTTCAAAGTGAGGGGGGAATAAATATGGCAGTAGCAATAAAAAGGGTTATACAGTTTAGCCATGCAAAAATGAATTCGGTGCAATCGGAACAAACCAGAATTCGTGCAAAGAATAAGTACAAGAATGATCATATATGTGAAGAATTTAAGAAATTCAATTTACATCCTATTAACAATACAGAAGGACTTACTTATAATCAGTATTTCAAAAAATATTGTAAAAGAAGAACTGGTGGTAAGAAAAAAGTTGATGTTGTAAGTGAAATGGGGGAAAAGGATTTTTATTTAGATAAATTATACACTGGAAAAGGTGGAGGAAAAACAACTTGCTGTGTAGAATCAATGGTAATATCGCTTAATGACAGAATAGATGCAACAGAAGAAGCAATTAAAGCATATCAGGAAGATCCAGACAATCAACAAAAGATGGATGCATTTGTAACATATATCACCAAATCAGATCCAAGATTTAGAAATTGTAGGTTTTTAAATGTAGACTGGCATTTTGATGAAGTATATACACCATATGAGAAGAAGCCACCAACAGAAGAATTTCCAGATGGTGAAATAGTTGTTGGAACTCCCAAAATATCAATCCATGCACATATAACATATATTCCATTAGCAAAAGACATTGATAAGAATGGAAAAGAATATTTAAACCTAAATCGTGGTGCTATCTGGAAATCAAGAACCGCTGCATATAATCAAAGCTATTCACAGTTTAATGATGATATATACGAAGAAGTAGAAAGAAAATTCGGATATGACAGAGGTGAATTATATCCTTCATCTGAAAAAGACAGAAATAAGGATATGAATATACAAGACTGGATTATTGTACATAATGGTGAAATGGAAAAGCAGTATAAAGCACAAAAACAATTAAAACTTATGGCAGAGAAGGAAAAGACACAGATTCAAAGGAAAGAATTTGGTGAAGTACATAAGAAAAAAATGGAAAGTGCTCAAGAAGAGATAAATCATATGCAAAAATCTATAAATGAATTAAAAAAGGATTATGATGATATTAAAACAGAACATGATGAATTAAACCTACGAATTGGTTATAAAAAATTATGTAGAGATGGATTAGTAAAGCAGATAGAAGAAAAGGAAGCACAATTAAAATATCTAACTGAGGAGGAAAATAACAAGACAGTAGAAATTGCTAATAAGCAAAGAGAATATGATGATATATGTATGGCAGTAAAAGATATGATAGATGAAAAGGCAAAAAAAGAAAAAGAAGTAAGAGAAGCCCAGAAAGAACTTGATGAAGATATGGATTCAATTAATGATATGAAGAGATTGGCAGAATTGGAGCAGGAAGAATTAGACGAAAAGACACAAGACTTACAAGAAAGTGTAAAAATAGCTAATGATACTATAAAAATATTTGCATATATAGAAGCAGCAATAAGGAAAAAGCAATTAACACCTGAAAAAGCAGTAAGTATAATTGAAAAAAATAAACAAGAGGATATATTACAAGCATTTGATAATTTAGAAGCCAAAGAATTGACACCAGAATTATATAATATGATAAAGTCCATATAATGGTGTAAATTACAAATTTATATAAAAAAGAGCCGAGA
>OGGU01000590.1_pt1 | contig 26552 bp, 30 predicted proteins | sample 1571241 | NCBI WGS metagenome assembly OGGU01 (sample SAMEA2581934, study PRJEB24529) | metagenome | biome: Human gut stool | place: China | collected 2011
CTTAAAATCCTGCGGGACTTATACTCCCATACGGGTTCGATTCCCGTTGCCGGCACTAAACACGAAAGTGTTTAGGAAGTACGTGTAGCTCAGCTGGATAGAGCGTCTGGCTACGGACCAGAAGGTCGCGAGTTCGAATCTTGTCACGTACATTTATTAACCTTGCATAGTTGCAAGGTTTTTTTAGTTTCACGAAACAATAATTGAAAGCATTTTCATCTATGAATAAAATAAGACAAAATAGCAATACTACATTAATGTAAAAATATTTATGGAGGTTGATATTATGTCAAAGAACACATCTAAAAACTCAACAAATTCAAAGAATTCTACTAATTCCAGCAATTCAACAAACTCAAGAAATTCTTATAATGAAACTGATTCAACAAACAGCAAGAATCAGTCATCTAAGAATTCCAAGAATAAGACATCAGGTTCTGATGAGTCTGACTGCTATTAGTCAGAATATAGGTCGCATATGCGGCCTTACATAACAAAATGGTAATAAAAAAAACTAATTAAAGTATAATATATTAAATTCTATATTGTGTGGGTAAACTATGTCATGTGAAATGATAAGTTCAAGAAAAATAGATTATTATGTAAATGATCCATATGTAACAATAATTGATATAAGATTGAAAGAAAAATTTTTACATTCGAGGATAAAAGGAGCAATACATTATGAATATAATAGGTTGATTGATGATATAAATAATATATATAAACGCGGAAAGATTTCCTATGAATTTAGAAGAATATTCAGTAATAAGGATAAAATATACATATTTTATTGTGATAAAGGTGCTATGAGTCTAGTTATATGCGAAAAGATGTCCGGGCTTGGATATATATGTAAGACAGTCGTAGGAGGATTTGAGGCGTATAAAGGAATGTGTGTAATCAATTAACGGATTGACACTCATTTGCGTAAGCATTAATATATATATAAATGTACATTTGGAGGATATATGAATACATATGAATTAATTGCTCCTTGCCATTTTGGTCTGGAATCAGTATTAAAAAGAGAAATATATGATCTTGGATACGATATATCATCGGTAGAGGATGGAAAGGTCACTTTTGTGGGCGATTCTGAGGCCATATGCCGTGCCAATATAAATTTAAGGACTACAGAGCGTATTTTGATTAAAGTGGGTCAATTTAAGGCTGAGACATTTACAGAGCTATTTGATAATACTAAAGCTCTTGAGTGGGAGAATTATATACCTAAGAATGGCAAGTTCTGGGTAACAAAAGCTAATTCTGTTAACAGTAAATTGTTCAGCAGTTCTGATATCCAGTCAATTGTTAAGAAAGCAATTGTAGAGAGACTTAAAGAACATTATAGAATTGGATGGTTTGAGGAAGATGGTGATTCTTATCCTATAAGAGTAACTATTATGAAGGATATTGTGACTATTGCACTTGACACATCAGGTGATTCACTTCATAAGAGAGGATATAGACCGGCAGCTGGAAAAGCTCCTATATCGGAGACACTTGCGGCGGCGCTTATTATGCTTACGCCGTGGAGAGGCGACAGAATTCTTGTTGATCCATTCTGCGGAAGTGGCACATTTCCAATTGAAGCAGCTATGATAGCAGCTAATATTGCACCGGGAATGAATCGTAAGTTTACTGCACAGAAGTGGACTAACATAATTGACAAGCAATTGTGGTATGATGCTGTTGATGAAGCCGAGGATATGATTAATCTTGATATTGAAACGGATATCCAGGGATTTGATATTGATGCAGATGTTATAAGGAAAGCAAGAAGTAATGCGGAGAATGCCGGAGTAGAGAAGTTAATACATTTTCAGGAAAGAAGCGTGGCAGACCTAAGCCATCATAAGAAATACGGTTTTATTATAACTAATCCGCCTTATGGTGAAAGACTTGAGGATAAGGAGACACTTCCAGGAATATATTCTGCATTTGGACGACAGTTTGCAAAATTAGACTCATGGTCAGCCTATATGATTACTTCATATGAGGATGCTGTCAAATATTTTGGCAGAAAGCCGGATAAGAATAGAAAGATATATAATGGAATGTTAAAGACATATTTTTACTCATTCCAGGGACCAAAGCCGCCTAAGAAAGAGAAGGGACAGGAAAGATAATTATGACTACTATTATTTTAGCGTCTAATAATAAGGACAAGGTTAAGGAAGTTAAAGAAATTCTTAAAGGATATAATGTTATCTCTCTTAAGGATGCTGGAATTGACCTTGATGTAGAGGAAAATGGCACTACATTTGAAGAAAATGCGTTGATTAAGGCAAGAGCTGTATGCAAACTTACAGGACAGCTTACAATGGCAGATGATTCAGGACTGGAGATTGATTATCTTAATAAAGAGCCTGGCGTGTATTCTGCCAGATATATGGGACATGATACATCATATGATATTAAAAATGCTTCTCTTATTAAACGACTTGAGGGTGTTGAAGGGCAGGACAGAAGCGGCAGGTTTGTATGTGCTATAGCAGTGTGTTTTCCTGATGGAAGGGAAATTGTTAAAAGAGGCACAATGGAGGGGCTTATAAGCAAGGAAATCGTTGGAGACAATGGTTTTGGCTATGACCCTATAGTCTATCTGCCTGAATATGGTAAAACATCAGCACAGCTTGATCCTGAAGAGAAGAATAAGATAAGCCACAGAGGTAAGGCACTTGAACTTATAAAGAAAGAACTGGATGAGTGCCTCTAATTGGCTCATTCTGGAGGTTTTATGCAGAGGATAATGATTGTTAGCGATTCACATAGAAGACACGGTAATCTGGCAGAGGCAATATATAATGAGCAGCCATTCGATTTACTTATTCATCTTGGTGATATCGAAGGGGAAGAAGATATAATACAGGAGCTTGCCGGGGGTGAAACAATAATGGTACCGGGTAATAATGATTTCTTTTCACCTCTTCCAAGAGAACGTGAGATAGAACTTGCAGGGAAAAAAGTACTTTTGACACACGGCCATTATTATTATGTTTCTCTTGATTTGCAGACTCTCAGGGAAGAGTGTATAGCAAGAGGAATTGATATAGTTATGTTTGGACATACTCACAGACCATTGATACAGATAGAAGATGAACTTACATTCATTAATCCTGGAAGCATATCATATCCTCGTCAGGCAGATAAAAGATGTACATATATTATGCTTGAAATTGACGATAATGGAGAAATGACTTTTAATTTAAAGTATGTATAAATCCAGTAAATATGCGAGTTTACAGACTTGTAGAAAATTCTTTAAAAAAATTTGAAAAAAATTTAAAAAAAGTGTTGACAGATAGTACACCTTATAATATAATCATTCTTGCGTTGCGGAACAGAGCAAACGCAAGAAACAAAAACGGGGTGTGGCTCAGCTTGGCTAGAGCGCTTGATTTGGGATCAAGAGGTCGCAGGTTCGAATCCTGTCACCCCGACTTTACAACTTAATAATTATGCGGGTGTAGTTCAATGGTAGAACACTAGCCTTCCAAGCTAGATACGTGGGTTCGATTCCCATCACCCGCTTTGTGTGTTCGTAGCTCAGCTGGATAGAGCAACGGCCTTCTAAGCCGTGGGTCGAGGGTTCGAATCCCCCCGGGCACACTTTTTTTTATGAGTCATGGCCAGTAGCTTATGACTTTTGCATTATGGTGGGTATAGCACAGCTGGTCAGCGCGTCAGATTGTGGCTCTGAAGGTCCAGGGTTCGAATCCCTGTACCCACCCTTTTTTTATTTCTTGGGCTATCGCCAAGCGGTAAGGCACAGGGTTTTGATCCCTGCATTACGCTGGTTCGAATCCAGCTAGCCCAGCTCGGTAGTTATAATCCGAGGCTGGATGTTTGATATAGATTGTTACTCATAATTGTATACATTGAGGGCTCATAGCTCAGTTGGTAGAGCACTAGACTTTTAATCTAGGTGTCCCGGGTTCAAACCCCGGTGGGCTCATTTTAAAGAAAACCCCTTATTTCGTTGGTTTCGAGGTAAGGGGTTTTTGCATGTGTTAAATTTTGCGGACACCTAAATCTTTTTAAAATCCTTAAAGAAGATATCATCAAGCTTATAGACATCCGGATACACTAAAGAAATATGAAGATAGTTCTTTAATATCTCATAGTCACTGTGTCCCATATACAAACGCAGCTTTTCCATATTTCCACCATATTGCAAAAAACTGGTAGCGAAAGTATGACGGCACAGGTGAGCATGTACACGATTAACACCTGAAGAAGCTTTTAACTTCTGGAACATCTTCTTAATAGTATCTTCAGTTATCTGAGTATGATTAAGCCTATCCAGAAATACATAAGGACTATTGGATATTATATAATCATGTGCGTAATGACTTGATATGTAATAATTATGTATACTTAAGTATAAAAACTTAGGCAACAATACAATCCTATCTTTATTATTCTTTGAATTACGAATAATAATTCTATCAAACTTAACATCTTTACACTTGAGATTAATAACTTCCTGTCGCCTAAGACCACAATCAAGCATAAGCCGGAAAATACAATAATTTCTAAGTGAATTAGAACCGGAAATAATTGCATTATCTATTTGAGTAACCTCTTTATCCGTAAGCGGTTCAACAATGGCAGCATCATTTTTTGGCAGCCTGATACCAACAGTTATATCTTTTTCAATATAATCTTCCTGGAATAACCACTTGCAAAATGCTTTCACAGGACGATAGTTAGTTCTTACAGATGTATTTTTCATGCTGCCACGTAAATATATTATATATTCCTTAAGCTTTTGTTTAGTAAGGTCAGATAAATTATCACTATTTAACCAAGTTAAAAAGCGAGGTATATAAAAATTATAAGAATTAAGTGTTACTGAAACACAATAAACTTCCCTGTCCTGCATAAATATGTCATATAGACCTTTTATAGATTCCATCATAATCACCACTAAAATCATTTTTATTAAATCGAAGAGATACTTTACTTCTATAACGTTCAGCACGCTTAACATCATTATCATTTAAAATACAAAGTGTATCAGCTATTGTTGTCTGTATATCCTCTTTATAATCAAGTCCATGTGTATAGATACCCAATGTAACAGCCTTATTAACAAAACTATTCTTCACAAGCTCTATTGAATGCTCCCGCGAATAATCTCTATGCATAGCAGCTATATTCTTATTTTTTTTAGCAACATCTATCATTTTAGTTCTTTTTATAGACTGCCAAAATGGTGTATCAGTACATTCAGACTTTTTAAGTGCGGTATTTCTATCTACCAGGCGAAGGACAGACTCCAGGAGATAATCAGTTATAAGCTGGTGATTATCAAGATAAGTCTTAATTCTATGATCAACTTCGTTTCCTGGATGCAGGTCAACCAGGCAAAAAGATTTTGACATTCTTCGCATAACCTGGAATTCAACATTCATAATGGTAGTAAGTTTAGGTGTCAACCTGTCAGCAAGTTTAGATATATAGTCCCAGTTGCAAGAGCCCTTTCTGAAATAAGATTCCATAGCAGCATAACACTCTTTTTTAAAAATATCACTAGAACCATAATCATAATAAAATTGTAATCTTATAATATCCCTAACTTTCCAGTTCTTAAGATCATAACAGTTTTCTAATATGTACTTATCATATCTGGATATAAGTTGATTATAAAACCACAAATTAATAAAAAAAGGTTTATAAGAATTTTCTACGACTTCCTTAGTCTTAAGATACATACGAACAAATATCTTATCTGAACGTTTTCCAAGAGCTATATAATCATTCTCATATGAATCATTAGATCCGAATTGATATTGATACTGTATACGTCTGAAATGTGAAACTTGCATCTTACTAAAATTGTCAATATGTAAATACTTTTCAGGACTTTGTAAATAATTTGTATGCCAGGCAAAATCACATCTATTTTCACAGGCCTCATTAATATATAAATGATATAATTCACATATTTTTTTAACAACAGAAAATGACTTCTTATATATTGAATAAGGACCCATTAACCACAAATCTTTAGACCTAATCTGCACAACAATTTGTGGAGTATCAGTATTAGGAGTTTTTGAACAAATAAAAATATCATAAGAATCAGGACAACTAATACAATGATTATAGAAATGTGCATAACAGGGTTTAAGTGTATATACTAAAATATCATCAGTTACTAAACCAGGCGGATCATAAGTAGTTGCAATATCACCATACAATTGATTAGTTTCAATTAAACGATTTTTGAATGCATCAAGCTGTTGGACAAAGAAATGTACATTTTCATCACCAGGTTCAGTAAAATCATTAGATAACATAACAGTATAATAAAATGAATCTATATTATGCAGATTTTTCTGTTGTTTTCTATAGAACCAATATTCATTATTTCCATCTTTAAATTCCTTTTCTATTAAACTCATTTAATCCCCCTCAAAATTCATTAAAATGCCCTTTTTAATGAACGTATTTTTTAGTATATTTCCCAGTATTTAAGCGGTTTCTACTGTATTTTTATCAGGATTTTTAGACCACCTATTAGATATACGTGGTCAAACCTGATTTTTTATTTTTTTTGCCAGTTAAGCCTTACACTTCGTCCGGCTTTCCTGGCAAAAAATTATTTAATCAGGGTATATGAATCATATAGGCTGAAGTAAAAATCAGAGCCAAATAGGAATTGAGATTTTATATGTGCATCCTTTTTGCTCATACCATACATACTTGTTATTGTCATAAACAAATTCCCACCGAAAGGAAGTGCGAGCAATTTGCCAAACTTTTTGTATCTGGATACATTTCTATGCAGCACCTGATACTGCAACAATGAACGAATCTGTTTATCAATCATTTTGTCATCTTGCGTAACAAGGACAACATCATATGCAAGATGTCTGTGAGTAGTAAAGAAATATATCCACGATAATCTATCTTTACGATTCCAACTTCTCGGATTAAATATTGTTTGACATTCATCAAGAATAAGCAACGTTTGATGTTCATACATCTGGCCTCGTTTATTACGTTTATGGAATTGTAATGCAAAATTTTCAAGACCATAAATGTATGAATATACATCTTTAGATATAACCTTACCGCCTAAAGGAGTTTTTTCATATATAGAACTGTCAATCCACTCCTGATTAGGTACATATATAAAATGTCCTAAAGGTTTTTTGGGCGATTTAGGCACAATAAGATTAGTATTAATATTTAGATTTGTAATAACATTCTGACCGGAACGGAGAGCATCATATATACGTTTTGCGGTATGATAAGACTTTCCACTTCCAGGAACTCCTGTGTAACATTCAATCATAGTTTCACCCCACTTAAATTTAATCAGATAAAAATGCAGTAAGAATTTTTAAGAAACCACCGCCAGACAGCACACTTCTAATAATTCTAAGTACATATAAGTAAATAATGTATCCGGCATATGCATCAACAAATGCTCCAAATAACGTTACAGCGTAATTCAATGGTACGAACCAGTTAATTTGCGGTAGCCACGCTGTAAATATTTCTGTATTAACATTTAATAAACCTCCAAAAACATCAGTAGGCATTAAAGCCTGCGTTATTAAAATAAATTCAATGACAGCGCCAAATACGTTTACAATAAAATTAACAAGAACAGAACAAAGAACTGTAGTTATAAAAGCACTAATAAAATCACCCCCTTAAAATATGGAATTTCCTTTGAATTTTTTATATATAAATACAGCCATAAGCAAAGTGAAGAGCAGCCTTTCAAATGACTTTGCCTGATTAGCCCATGGCTCATAAACACTTAAATCTATTGTTAAATTACAATCCGGGTTATCTTTCTTGCCAATCATAAAACCATAATTGTAATTAAAAACTGGTGCAACTGGTTCGGCTTCAAGAACTTGGAGCCATTCATAAAGCTGGTAGGGAATAGAGAAAGGAAACTTCCCAAATAGTCCATTATGTATATCAAGGTTATTAATATCCTGCGTTGCTAAATCTTCAGAAGAATATGCAGCCACAGAGACAGCTGCTCCAGAATTACTTACAGTATTTGTACCGTACAAAATAGCATTACGAACTCCATCGTACATTGTGTTAAATGTATTCTTTAAATCATCGGTTGTATAATCGGAGCCGTCTTCTTTAGTATTGTTATATGCTATGTATTCCGTTACTCCTAATATTTGCAGAAGAATATTGTTCTGTTCACTCATAAGAGATAACAAAGAATCTAACTTATTATTAGTTTCTTCTGTGTTATCTCCAATGTTATCAATCTTACCGCTTATAGAATCTAATGCTTTGTCGATTGCATCTTGCAGCTCATCGGCAGACATACCCTCTTTTTTATTGTTAATGCTGTCAATTAAATCATCAATCTTAGAGCCGATATTATCGTTCATATCATTTATAGACATCTTTATATCTTCTCCAGCTTCTTCGACTTTAGAAGAAAGATAAGCGTTCTGCGAACCATGAAAATAATTGTAAATGGCCTCATAAGATTTAAACACTTTTACAGATGAATTGGCATAGAACCCAACACCATTGCAGTATTTTGAATCTGTATTTGAAAAAGGCTGAGAAAAGAATGTATAACCACCATAACTATTTATATAAAATTTCAAATTAGGTACAGAATAACAAATATTATTTGAATCATATGCAACAACATCAATATAATCATTTTCTATTTTATAATCTGAAGCACTATTGTTTGCATATACACAAAGAGGATAATAATAATATAATGAATCACCAATCCAAAAGCCTTTACTATTATTTGAATCAGAAAACAAATAATCATCACAAAAATCATTTTTTAAAAAAATTACTCTATAATAATGACTACTACTACCATAAGTAAGAGCACATTTATAATCAGAAATACGAGATATAACATCATTGTAATCTTCAATATTATCAAACATAGAACGAAATTTAGTGTCATTAATAAGATTAGAGAGATTTGACGAGTTGACAGTCTTTAAACCAATAAGGTTATAATATCTATCTTTAAGTTCCTTACGTAGAGCAGTAACCTGGTCGGCTAATAGTGTAAGTTCTCCTGTGCTGGAGTCATATTCGATTGCATTAAGATAATTATAGTTTTCTGTAAGTCTATCAAGAAAATCAGTTCCAAGTTCAGAGTTTTCAGAAACAAGGAAACCCAGTTGAGATAACATAACACGAGAAAAAGCATTATGAGATACACCGGCTTTTAAAAGTGCGCCAAATGCTTCAAATTTATTATTAGAACGTAAACAAGCAACAACTTGTGCATCAGAACAATGTACATCCCAATTAACATAAGTCCAGTTATAGTCAGATGTAGGAGTATAACGAAAAAGAATTTCATGATTAGCATTATAAATATCACCTTTATTATTAACAGCTCTATTAGCTTCATCTGAAGGAATATTTCCACCTTCAACAGTAGAAAGAGTAAAATCACCTGCAGCATATGCACAAGTAGGAAAATAAGTTAATACTGATATTGTTATTATAAATATACACATACATACACATAAAAAACGCTTCATAAATACCCCCATAAAAAAATGACAGACAAGAGATTAGTCTTGCCTGTCATTCAATGAATCTTTATTCATATTATTATAATAATTTGTTTTTGCATCCAAATATTTAATGAGTTTTCTTATTAATATAACAATAATTGTTATTGGAATAACAAAAATTACCAACAACAATAAAATATTAAAAATTGAAATAACTGCATCAAATAATATTTGATAATCCATTCCAAACAATCGCCCGGAAGTCTCCAATAATACCAATATACAACACCCCCTCTGACAATAATATCGGCAAGTTAATATTATCACCTAGATGGCTGTTTATCAATACTTTTATTTAATTCACATGGAAGAGTGTAATCAACACGTCCATCTTCCAGTTCTATGCCTTCAAATGTACAATCTTTTACTTCACAATAATCAACATGTGTAAAAAAAGAACACTTTTTACATTTTTCTGACTTTGATTTAAGCTGCCTATGATATCCATCTATATAGTTAGCAACAAAACTAATCAAAATACTTATATTAACTATAAAATATGATATTATAAAACCAGAACAATCAAAGAAAGGTGAAAATATAGATATAAAAGTATCTACAATCATAAAAGTAAAACCCGGCATTATAATGCATACACCAATTAAAGATTTAAAATCGTAATCCAGATATTCCCATCCAACATCATATTTCTTTAAATCAAGTTTTTTCATCCTGCACCTCTTTATATATCTTTTTAGCAGATTTTTTAAGCTTTTTAGATTCCACACGCTCAATGTGATACGCAGATACAACATCTAAAATTTGACTTTTCAAGTTACCAGGATATCCATTTTGAACTGCTATGTAGTTAATAGCTTTTCTAATCTTCCTGACATTAAGCCATATGAGGATAAACACAAATAATAATATGTATCCCATTTCTTTAACTCCTATCTATATAAATAATCCCACAAACAAAATTACGAATGTACTAGCACAAGACTAGTACAAGCCACTCACTATCTATTATTGATTAGTGAGCAAGAGAACGGAAGAAGTTGACCGCAATCCTTATACCGAAGAGAAGAGCGAAAACGCCAAGTCCGAGCGGTAAAACAGCGATGATACCTTCCTGTGCTCCTGTAGCAACCTTCTGGCAGCCATTTGTTATAGCACTAATAACTTCTGGTGGAAGAACTGTGTTACCTTCAGCAGCGGCAGCAACAAATGATGTATTCATATAAGGATACCTCCCTTTGAAATATATTTATAACGCAAGTGCGCTATATGCTATTTGAATAAGCTTACAAATGTATAAATAACTTTTTTAGCTATATAACCAACAAGACAGGAGAACGATGTAAGCCAAAAACCAAACATAAAACCTTTAAATATTACATCTTCCATAGCAGCTCCTAACTTTTAAATGTTATCCAGAGAGCAAGAGCAACAAGAGAACCTAATAAAGCAGAGCCAATAAATACAACATATATAATATTAGAATTGTTATTATTAGTTTCTGTTGTTGTATCTTCCTGTGTAACAGTTTCTGTAGTTTCTGCCTCTATAGCTTTGTTTTCCTCAGCTGCATAAGTCTTAGCAGCATTTCCAAAACAGAAAGTCAATGCCACAGCCACTACCAGGATAAATGTCCTAATATACTCCATACTTTTCTCCATATTTACAATTATGTGTCCCTAGTTTCCACGGCAGGCTGTGACAATCCGTTTATGTGTGCGCCCCGGTAGTTCCGGGCCCTACATTCCCGGACCCTTGTCTGACGCCTTCCGTGAAATCTTTAGGCTGTAAACTACCTGTAGGGTTAACATTCCGCAGGTTTTACACATTCCATTACGTTACTGTCTAAAGCTTTCACTCCAGTTGTCTTAAGAGGACACAGGAATATAGATATCTAAGCGCCGGGGCGCACACATATACTTAACACAGCCAAGCCATTACAAGAAAAACGGAAGTAATAGAGTTTGTTAATGCAACCCTCTTGTTTCGTATTCCGTTGAAACATCTCCATCCTGCTTGACAGAATATTTTTTACGCTGCACACTATTTCTAATCTTTATGGTAACAAAAACAATTAAGATTATTAACCATAGTAGAATAGCGATACCCAATACAATAAGACCGATTGAAGTTATATTCATAACTATAAATCTCCCTTCTTGGCTTAATAACAACACAATCATATTTAATTATGCTGTTAAGTAAATCAACAAGGCATACTACCCAGGACAGGAGTTCTCATCCTGGGCAGCTAAATCCTATAGTGAAATCATGTGGGGTTATCACTACCATATATTAAAGCTGCATCTTGCCTTTACAACTAAGATAGCAACCCCATGATAGTAATTTATTTTGAAGTTTTACCTACAAAATCCAATCCCTTAATATACAGTGTCTGCTTACCGCCTGAATTCTTCATTCCGTACACAACTTTAGCAGATGCAGGAAGTCCCTGAGCCTTTGCTCGCTCATAGAAATCAACTGGCATTCTTTCCTTAATTGGAATATAACCAAGTTCTCCAGAATCTGGATCAGCATTAACAGCATTTATATCTGCTGTTGCTATATAGCTCATTGAGCATCCAGTAATATGACTTCCATCTTCACTTGATATATCGTAAGGCTTACCAACTCCTAATACTATGATATAATCTTCCATGTTCTTTTCCTTTCTAGCCTATCATTGTCAAGATCATAGCGGCTACCTATGACCGACTACATAAGTGAACAACTTATGTAGTTTCGAATTTAAAGGGAAATAAATAATAAGATGTTAGCATTTAATTAAAATAACATTATCTTTTATAGAAACTTTATCATGCTGTAAAGCGACATCAAGCTTTAATAATTTATCACTTAAACTATCTACCTTATCCCTATTTCTTTCTACAAATAAGTTTGATTCTTCATATGAAGATAAAAAAGCACGAATATAAATTAAATCATCAGAATTTATTGTCATATATACCTTCTTTCTACCTTGCTTCGTACATGGACGAATTGACAAGGATTTGATATAATATAGTGTTAAATAACAAACTTAAAAAAGACATTGTTAGCGGCTAATATCTTTTTTAAGTTCCTATTAAATCTTACAAGTACATTATATTCCCATTTGTGAACTAAGTCAATAAAAATATTCCCAAATGTGAATATTTTTTGAAAGGAGTAAAATGACAGTAAATGAAAGAATATTTAACCTAATGGAGCAAGAAAACATAAAAAATGCAGATTTAGCAAAACATTTAAATGTAAAAAACAATGTAATAACTAACTGGAAGACAAGAGGAACAGAACCACCAATAAAATATTTAGTTCCCATATGTGAATTGTTGGATATAACAATATATGAATTGCTAGAGATAGAGGATAAAAATGATATACAAGCAGCATATGAAAAAGCAGACCCAGCAATACAAGAAGCTGTTAGAAAACTATTAGATGTAAAAGAAATAGAACCACAAAAACAAAGAGAGTTGGAAGAGGAACAAGAGTTAATAAGTTAGACGACTGGAAAAGAAAACACCATTTGACATAAATATAAAAATAGAGTAATATAATAATACAGAAAGGTGCTACCGATAGACGGTTTAGCCTTGAACAAATAAGAAGATTAAAAAAATAACCGCTTAGTTTGATCTGACCCCAAAAAGTTAGACAAAAATTAATGGTTATGCGACTAATGAGGAATGAAGCCTGTATTGTACAGGACTCATTCCTTTTAGTTTCTCCTTGATTCTTTTATTATTATAGTAGTCTATATAGTTTTCCAACTCAATCTTAAATTCATCAATTGACTCAAAATCCCTTAAATACAACAGTTCGGATTTTAATAATCCAAAGAAGTTTTCCATAACAGAATTGTCCAAACAGTTTCCTTTTCGAGACATACTTTGTTGTATACCTTTATCTTTTAATCGTTTCTGATATTGTTTGTGTTGGTATTGCCAGCCTTGATCTGAATGGAAGATCAGATTTGTATTATCGGGAATTTTCTTAAAGGCTTTATCCAGCATATCCATTACCTGCCCTAATACCGGTCGTTCACTGATGTTATAACTGATAATTTCCCCATTATACATATCTAAAATAGGAGATAAATACAGCTTTGCGCCAAATAATGAAAATTCCGTGATATCAGTTGTCCACTTTTGATTTGGAGCTGATGCATGAAAATCACGCTTTAAAATATTAGGGGCAATTTTTCCAACTTCGCCCTTGTACGAACGGTATTTTTTGATCCTCACCATACATTTAAGGTCCAGTTCCCACATTAATCTCTGAACCGTTTTGTGGTTGATCTGGTAACCACGATTATGTAGTTCCATAGTGATTCTTCGATATCCATAACGTCCTTGATGTTCATGGTAAATAGATTCTATTTCTGCCTTTATAATAGCATATTTGTCCTGTTTTTTCATTTGTTTTACGTAATAATAATAGCTGCTGCGTGGCATTTCTGCTATTGCAAGCAACGCTGTCAATTTGTATTTTTGCCTTAGTTCTGTAATGACAGCTACTTTATCGGTTTCTTTAATTTTTCCCGCTCTTGAACTAAGGCATTTAATTTTTTTAAGTATTCATTTTCCATGCGAAGACGTTGCACTTCTGCAAGTAAATCTTCATTTTTTTCTACGATTGTTTTTGCTTTTCGTGGTTTTCTGTTTTCCATTTTCAACGCCCTTCCTCTTCGTTCCTCATACAGGGCATTTTTACCTTCTTCATAATAAATACGTTCCCATTTTGAAACAGACTCTTTGGAAGGTATGTTAAAATGTGCTGCAGTCTGGCGTAGTGATGCACCTGTGTTATGCATATATTCTACAACAGAAACTTTAAAATCACCACTATAAGTTCCATGCGTGGTACAAAGACCAGCTTCGCCATGCTCTCGATAGAGAGCGAGCCATTTTTGAATGCATGCTTTTGAAGAAATATGATATTCGTCAGCTAATTGCTTAATTCCAATATCACCTTTCAAATAACGCTGCACAATTTCCAATTTTAATTCAGTACTATACATTTTTCTTCCAGACATAGAAATAACCCCTTTCGTTAGACTTGTTTTGTCTAACAAAAGGGGTTCACTTCACACTTCACGGTGTGGGATGCTATTTCTTTTTATTATTATGATTGTCTATATATGACAAAGCCGCAAATATTACTAGCAATAGAGTTGATTAAGTGATATTGTCGAATTATAAAAATACATGGTTTTAAAATGATAAGACTTATGATATAATAATAAATTGTATCGGGTTATTTATGCTTATATAGCATAAAGAGGTGAAAAGATAGAAAAGCCCTGAGAATTATATAGCACATTATGTAGTAAAATAACATAGAAAGGCGGGAATGTTTGAAATACAGCATTTTCAAAGAGGTATAATAAGTTATGAAATTAGGAATTGTCGGACTTCCAAATGTAGGTAAAAGTACATTATTTAATTCACTTACAAAGGCTGGAGCAGAGTCAGCTAACTACCCATTCTGCACAATAGACCCTAATGTTGGTATTGTTACTGTACCAGATGAAAGACTTGACAAGCTTGCAGCACTTTATAATTCAGCTAAGATAACACCAGCAGTTATAGAGTTTGTTGATATTGCAGGACTTGTAAAGGGTGCCAGCAAGGGTGAAGGTCTTGGTAATCAGTTCCTTGCCAATATAAGAGAAGTAGATGCAATAGTTCACGTTGTAAGATGTTTTGAGAATTCTAATATCGTACACGTAGACGGCTCTATTAATCCTGTCAGAGATATAGAAACAATCAACCTTGAACTTATATTCTCAGATATGGAAGTACTTGAGAGAAGATTAGCAAAGCAGAAGAGAGCTTCTTATAATAATAAGGATATCGCTAAGGAGTGTGACCTTATAGAAAGGCTTCTTGCTTTCCTTGAAGCAGGTAATCTTGCAAAGAACTTTGAGTGCGAAGATGAGGATGAAGAAGCATTTATGAAGGAATATAATCTTCTTACAGCCAAGCCAGTTATATTTGCAGCAAATGTATCAGAAGATGACCTTGCAAATGATGGTGCAGACAATGAATATGTTGCACAGGTGCGTGAATATGCAAAGAAGGACAACTGCGAGGTATTCGTTATATGCGCACAGATAGAGGAAGAAATATCAGAGCTTGATGATGATGAAAAGAAGATGTTCCTTGATGACCTTGGTATCAGCTCATCAGGTCTTGACAAGCTTGTAGCAGCAAGCTACAGAATACTCGGTCTTATCAGCTACTTAACAGCGGGTGAAACTGAAACAAGAGCATGGACTATCACAGAGGGAACTAAGGCACCGGGAGCTGCTGGCAAAATTCACAGTGACTTCGAGAGAGGCTTCATCAAGGCGGAAGTAGTAAACTATCAGGATCTTTTAGACTGCGGCTCATACACAAAGGCTAAGGAAAAAGGACTTGTTCGTATGGAAGGTAAGGAATATGTTGTTAAGGATGGCGATGTAATTCTTTTCCGTTTTAATGTATAAGATATAAAATTGATACAAAAAGAATATATAAAATATAAGGCTGGATATAAGTTTGCTATATGTGAACTTGTATCTGGTCTTTTTGTATTGTTTGTATAGATATATTTTCATAAAATGTTATTTTGTTACACTTGATTACTTTAAATTATTAAAGTATTCTATAAATATAATTCAAAACTTAATTACATCACAACCAGACATAATATAAGTGGATGCCTGTAGTGCAGGCAGTGTGAAATATCCAATTAAAGCTTCGGGCATTGAACGCTGCGTGTGCTATAGGCATCCACTTATATTACTAAAATCATTCACTATTAAAAAATTGTGCAAAAACTTCTACAAACTACTTGTCTTTTTTATTAAAAAAGTATAAAATTAGCTCTGAAGTGGAACAAAGTAGTAGATAGTGGATGAAAGTGGCGAAGGGAGGAACGGTAATCATGTTCATGGGCGAATATAGTCATACTATAGATGCCAAGGGCAGAATAATCGTTCCAGCTAAATTCCGTGAAAGTCTTGGGGATAACATTGTTGTTACCAAAGGACTTGATAACTGTCTCTTTGTATACACAAGCGAAGACTGGCGTAAGTTTGAGGAAAAGTTAAGAACATTACCTCTTACGAATAAGGATGCCAGAAAGTTTACAAGATTTTTTCTTGCTGGAGCTGCCGAGATGGAGATTGATAAGCAGGGAAGAATACTTATTCCATCGGTATTACGTGAATTCGCAGCACTTGAGAAGGATGTTGTCCTTGTTGGTGTTGGAAGCCGTATAGAGATATGGGATAAGGCAAGATGGAATGAAAGCATAAGCATTTATGATGATGATATGGAAGAAGTCGCAGAGAATATGGAAAGTCTGGGCTTTACCATATGATAGTGCAGGGAGAAGAGTGATATGGAATTCAAGCATAAGTCAGTATTATTATACGAGACGGTTGATGAACTGAATATCAAGCCAGATGGTATATATGTAGATGGCACGCTTGGAGGAGGCGGTCATTCATATGAGATTGCAAGCAGGCTTTCAGACAAGGGCAGACTCATAGGCATAGACCAGGATGAGGATGCAATAAAGGCAGCAAGTAAAAGGCTTGAGCCGTTTAAGGACAGAGTTACTATAGTCAGAAACAATTACTGTAATATGGATAAGGTGCTTAATGACCTTTCTATAGATAAGGTAGACGGTATAATGTTAGATTTAGGTGTTTCATCGTATCAGCTTGACACAGCAGAGAGAGGCTTCACTTATAATGTGGATGCAAAGCTTGATATGCGTATGGACCAGAGGCAGGAAGTAACTGCAAGAGACATTGTCAATGATTACAGTGAATATGACCTTTACCGGATAATAAGAGATTACGGTGAGGACAGATTTGCCAAGAACATTGCAAAGCATATTGTGGCTGCAAGAAAAGAAAAGCCGATAGAAACAACATTTGAACTTAACGACATTATAAAAGCCGCAATACCAATGAAGGTAAGGGCGACAGGAGGGCATCCATCCAAGAGAACATATCAGGCGATTAGGATAGAACTTAACAGAGAGTTAGAAGTTCTTGAGAATTCGATTGATATGATGATAGACAGGCTTAATAAAGAGGGACGTCTGTGTATCATAACATTTCATTCCTTAGAGGACAGGATAGTTAAGGTGAGATTTAAGAACAATGAAAATCCATGTACGTGTCCGCCAAGTTTTCCAACATGTGTGTGCGGAAAGAAGTCTAAGGGGAAAGTTATAACAAGAAAGCCTATAGTTCCTTCGGATGAAGAATTAGAAGAGAACAGCAGATCAAAAAGCTCTAAACTGAGAGTGTTTGAAAGGGCATAAGGGGAGGTAAGAGAAGTGAAGAAGAGTAACGTAAAGAACAAGAGAACAGGTTCCGGCGTTTCATCACGTAGTGCATATGAGTATGGAAGTACTGCAAGACAGCTTAATACTGCACAGCCATTAAGACGTGACGAAGAAACAGAGGAATCAAGAGAACAAAGGAAAGCAAGACAGAAGCAGATAAGACGTAATAATAAGATTAACCTTATGTATACAATGGTAGTTGCATCTGTTGCAGCAGTTGTTTTCTTTATCTGTTATCAGTATCTTAATGTACAGGCTGTAGCTAAGGCTAACTCTGACAAGATAATTGAATTAAAGAGTACTCTTAATTCACTTAAGGATGATAATGATGCTCTTGAGTCTGATATTAATGCAAGCATAGATTATAATGCTCTGTATGATACAGCAGTTAATGAGCTTGGAATGGTGTATCCGGGAAAAGACCAGGTTATTACATATAATTCTAAAGAAAGTGAATATGTAAAGCAGTACAAGGATGTTCCGGATGCGAACTAACAGGCAAAATATATTTATAAGAGGTACTTATGGTTAGTGATGAACAGTTAAGAAGAAATAAGTACAGAAGAAAAAAAGTAATGTTAAGAAGAGTCCATGTCAAGGGTCAGGTGGCACTTGGCATGGTTGTTGTTATATTAATGGTACTTGGAGGTCAGGTATTCAGGATTAACTATACACATGGTGATACATACGCAAAGGCAGTATTAGACCATCAGACTTACACATCAACTGAACTTCCATATAAGAGAGGACAGATACTTACAAGTGATGGCACAGTCCTTGCGTATAGTGAGAGAGTGTATAATCTTATTCTTGATGTAAAGCAGATGTTATCAGATGAGGCTTATAAAGAGCCGACATTAAGTGCGCTTGTGAAGTGCTTTGACCTTGACAGGGGCGAGCTTGAGACCAGAGTTGCCAATAATCCTGACAGCAGATACCAGAAGCTTCTTAAAAACCTTACATCTGACGAGATAGAAGAGTTTAAGACTCTTGCTGACGATAAGACAGAAGGCAAGAATATAGAGGGTGTATGGTTTGAGGACAGTTATATAAGAAAGTATCCACTCGGCACATTTGCATGTGACACAGTAGGTTTTGCAAGTGCTAACAATGGTGGAGAGCTTGGTATAGAAAGCCAGTATGATGATGAACTTACAGGAACTAATGGAACTACTTACAGTTATGTAGATGAGGGTCTTGAGGTTACTGAAACACAGAAAGCTGCTGTAGATGGCAACAATATTGTAACAACGATAGATTATAACGTACAGTCTGTTATCGAGCAGTGTATTAAGGAATATAACGAAGAAAAGCCATCTAAGAACACGGCAGTAGTTGTGGCTGACCCATCAAACGGGGAAATACTAGGAATGGCAAGTTATCCTACATTTGACCTTAACAAACCAAGAGATATAAGCGGCTTGTATACAGATGAGCAGATAGCTACGATGACAGATGATGGTTACAAGAATGCATTGTATTCACTCTGGACGAACTATTGTGTATCAGAAAGTTATGAGCCGGGTTCAACATTCAAGCCGGTTACGGTTGCATCAGCCCTTGAAGAGGGTGTTGTTAAGGATGGAGATACATATGTATGTAACGGATATGAGATGATAGGTCCTGACAGACTTAAGTGTCATGTATACTCATCAGGCGGACATGGTACACTTACAGTTGAGCAGGCTGTTATGAATTCGTGCAACCCATATATGATACATCTTGCATTAGAGCTTGGTAATGCCAAGTTTTCAGAATATCAGTCACTTTTTGGCTTTGGACAGACAACGGGCATAGACCTTCCGGGAGAAACAACAGGTATTGTCTATGGTGATAAGATGACAACTATAGATGCTGCATGCAACTCATTTGGACAGACTATCAATGTCAATATGATGCAGATGATGGCTTCATACTGTTCTATCATTAATGGTGGAATGTTATATCAGCCACATGTAGTAAAAAGAATAGAGTCTGCTAATGGTGAGGTTGTTAAAGAAAACAAGGCAACTCTTATAAGACAGACAGTTACTATGTCAACATCAAAGCTTTTAAGAAGATATCTTAAGAATACAGTTGAGTCAGGAACAGCCAAGAAAGTAGCTGTTACAGGATATTCAGTAGCAGGAAAGACAGGTACAGCGCAGAAGTCACCAAGAAGTGAGAACAAGTGGCTTATATCTTTTATAGGACATGCACCTGCGGATAATCCTAAGTTTGCTATATATGTAATAATTGATGAACCAGATGGAACAACAGGAACATCCGGAAACTCAGCAGATGTTCTTCAGCTTTCACATGATATATTAGAAAAGCTTCTTCCATATATGAGTGTTTATAAGGATGCACTTGATGAGCCTGTAGACACAAGTAACAGTGAAGATGAGCTGACAGTAGGTGATGTGCCAGAAGGTTCAATATCAAACACTACTGAAACAAATCAGACGATGCCATCAGTTGATTAGTAATAATAAGTATAAGAATAACCCTGAGTGAACTTACATAATATAAAGTAAGTTTATTCGGGGTTATCGCATTTTATGAAAGAAAGAATAGAATTGAACGAGGATGAGCGGTATTCGATATATGTAAGAACAAGACATAGAAAGAAGCTTCTTACGATAGTGGTAAGTCTTATTGTCATAATGACCCTGCTGGTGGTGCGTATAGGCTGTATAATGACAGTCGAGGCTGAATATTACAGCAGGAAGGCGATAGAGCTGCACGAAAGAGAACGTGCCATAAAAGCTATGAGGGGAAGGATACTTGATACTAATGGTGTTGTGCTTGCAGATAATAAGACAGTGTGTACAGTATCCGTTATACATAACCAGATAAAAGAGGCAGACAAAGTTATTACCATGCTGTGTGATGAACTGTCAGCAGATGAGCAGATAATAGCCAAAAAGGTTAATAAAGTATCTTCAATAGAGATTATTAAAACCAATGTCGATAAGGAAATTGGGGACAGAATAAGAGAATATGGCTATTCTGGTGTAAAGGTGGATGAAGACTATAAAAGATATTATCCATATGATACACTAGCTTCAAAGGTCATAGGCTTTACGGGAAGTGATAATCAGGGAATAGTAGGACTTGAGGCAAAGTATGATGCATATCTGTCGGGGGATAGTGGAAAGATACTCACACTTACAGATGCGTGGGGAAGTGAGCTTACCGGAGAAAGAGAGGGCAGGCTTGAGCCGCAGGCGGGGTGCGACCTGTATACAAGTATAGATATGAACATTCAGTCATATGCGCAGCAGCTTGCAGAAAAGACACTTGTTAAGAAGGGGGCTAAAAGAGTATCTATAATAGTAATGAACCCACAGAATGGTGAATTATATACTATGGTAAATGCGCCGGAGTATAATCTTAATGACCCATATACGTTAAATTATGATGATGACGGCACGGAAGGGAGCAAGATGGATAAACTCAACAATATGTGGCGTAATTTCTGTATCAATGATACTTATGAGCCGGGTTCAATCTTTAAGATGGTCACAGCAACGGCAGCGCTTGAAACAGGTGTTGTCAGCCTGTCTGACTCATATACGTGTGGAGGTTCAACTATAGTTGCAGACAGAAAGATAAGATGTCATAAGACTACAGGACATGGCACACAGACATTTACACAGACAGTTATGAACTCCTGTAATCCCGCATTTATAGAATGGGGAAGACGTGTGGGTGTTGATAACTTCTACACGTACTTTAATAAGCTTGGCTTTACATCAAAGACAGGAATAGATATTGCAGGTGAGGCAGGTGCTATTATTCATAAGAAAGAAAATGTAGGCGAGGTGGAGCTTGCAACTATGTCTTTCGGACAGTCATTCCAGATAACGCCTATGCAGATGTTAAGGGCAGCAGCGGCTATTGTCAATGGCGGCAGTCTTGTGACACCACATTTTGCAGTAAAGACCTGTTCAAGTGATGGAACGACCTACAGTGAATTTGCTTATGAAGCTTCAAAGGATGCCATAAGCAGTACGACAAGCGATACAATGAGAGATATATTAAGGCAGGTTGTTGAAGAGGGCGGCGGAAAAAATGCGTATATAGAGGGCTTTTCCATAGGTGGAAAGACGGCTACATCGCAGAAACTTCCAAGAGGTTCAGGAAAGTATATCTCATCATTTATAGGCTTTTCGGATACAGATAATCCATCAGTTATAGCGATGTGTCTTATAGACGAACCACAAGGAGTATACTATGGAGGTACTATAGCAGCCCCGGTTATAAAGGAATTGTATGAAAATATACTTCCATATATGGAGAAAAAGTAACAAAAGGCTTTGTATAATGGCTAAAAGCCTACTTTACATATGAGAATGCTTAGAGTAAAATATAATAAGCTTTTTGTAACTGATAATACAAAGATAGCCTGTATACATAGGCAGATAGGAAGAGTGATTATGGAATTAAAAGGTAAAAAGGTAATGGTTGTAGGTACCGGAATAAGTGGAATAGGTGCCATAGATTTACTTAACAAAGCAGGAGCAGACTGTATTATATATGATGCCAATGAAAAGCTTACAGAGGAAGCAGTAGCAAAGAAGCTTAATGGCAATAAGGCACAGATTATTATAGGAGAGCTTGCAGATGATATAACAGAAAAAGTTGAACTTCTTGTTATAAGTCCGGGTGTGCCGGTTGACAGTCCTCTTGTCAAGAAGTTTGAAGAGGCAGGAGTGCCTGTATGGGGAGAGATAGAGCTTGCTTATAACTATGATAAGGGAAGAATAATAGCTATAACAGGTACTAACGGAAAGACGACAACGACAGCACTTGTCGGACAGATAGTAAAGGCATACAATGAACAGACTTATGTAGTAGGTAATATAGGTAATTCATATACCGGTGAAGTCCTTAAGACAAGTGAGAATTCATATACAGTTGCAGAGATAAGCAGCTTCCAGTTAGAAACAGTACACAGGTTCCATCCGGTTGTAAGTGCTATTCTTAACATAACACAAGACCATCTTAACAGACATCATACTATGGAATGTTATGCACACACAAAGGAAAGAATAGCAGAGAACCAGACTAAAGATGATGTGTGCGTACTTAATATGGAAGATGAAGAGCTGTATCGCTTTGGAAGTGAATGTAAGGCTTCTGTAGTGTGGTTTTCAAGTAAGAGAAAGCCGGATAAAGGCGCTTATCTTGATGGTGATGACATAAGATATACAGATGGAACACAGGATAAGCTTATGCTCAATATCCATGATATGAATCTTTTAGGAACACATAACTATGAAAATGTATGTGCAGCCATAGCGATGACAAAGGCTGTTGGTATTCCTGATGATATCATAATAGAGCAGGTGAAGTGCTTTAAGGCAGTTGAACACAGAATAGAATATGTGGCAACAAAGAAGGGTGTATGGTATTACAATGACTCTAAGGGAACTAATCCTGAAGCATCTGTTAAGGCTATAGAAGCTATGGTAAGACCAACTATACTTATAGGCGGTGGATACGATAAAGGTTCAGAGTTTGATATGTATGTCAAAGCATTTAAAGATAAGGTTAAAATGCTTGTGTTACTCGGACAGACAGCAGAAAAGATAGCTAAGACATGTGATAAGTACGGCTTTAAGAATTATGTATATGCAGAGTCACTTGAAGAGGTAGTATCAATATGTGCAAAGAATGCAAGTGAGGGTGATGCGGTATTATTATCACCTGCATGTGCAAGCTGGGGAATGTTTGATAACTACGAACAGCGCGGAGATATGTTCAAGGAATATGTCAACAAGCTTGATTAATAAGATATCAACATTATTAATATTTATTAATTAAAAGAGGAAGAATATGGCGAAAAAGAAGAGGAAGAATGGATTTTATTTTGATTACAGTCTTCTGTTTGTTCTTATATTTATAGTTGGCTTCGGACTTACTATGGTATATAGTACGAGTTCTTATACGGCACAGATTAATAAGGGCGATCCGGAATATTATTTCAAAAAGCAGCTTGCTTTTGATTTACTTGGGTTTGCTGTTATGTTTCTAATAGCCAGATATGCAGATTATCACTGGCTGAAAAGGTTTGCACCATGGATTTTTATAGTATCACTGCTTACAGTTGTTGCTGTTGTATTCTTTGGAAGTGAGAGCCACGGTGCCAAAAGATGGATATACATAGGACCTATAAGCTTCCAGCCGGCCGAACTTGTTAAAATCGCGGTTATTATAATGACGGCGGCGCGGATGTGCGCGGCGGGGACGAAGATAAAAACGGTCAGTAAGAATTTCAAGATATTTGCAGGATGTGCGATTTTGCCAGCAGCAATGATACTTGTAATTACATCCAACTTAAGTAGTGCGATTATCATATGTGGAATTGTGTTTATTATGTCGTTTGTTGCGTATCCTAACTACAGACTTCATGGTGGAATAGCAGCTCTTATAGCTGCAGGTTATGTCGGACTCAGGCAGGTACTTAAAAATGCAGTGGCATCAGGCAGTGCGCTCAGTGAGAATTTCCGTCTTGCAAGACTTTTAGTGTGGGTTAATCCGGAAAAGTATATAGATGGCAAGGGATACCAGACTATGCAGGGACTTTATGCTATAGGTTCTGGAGGACTATTTGGTAAAGGACTTGGAAAGAGCATGCAGAAGCTGGGTTTTATACCAGAATCACAGAATGATATGATATTTTCAATAATATGTGAGGAATTAGGACTGTTTGGTGCAATATGTGTAATACTCCTTTTTATAATAATGTTATGGAGAATTATATATATATCACAGAATTCACCAGACCTGTTTGGTTCACTTTTAGCAGTCGGTGTATTTGCACATATTGCTATTCAGGTAATTGTTAATATTGCGGTAGTAACCAATGTATTTCCTAATACGGGTGTAACATTACCATTTATAAGCTATGGAGGAACTGCAACGCTGTTTTTACTTGCTGAACTTGGAATAGTATTTAATATAAGTAGTCAGATTAGGTTGGAAAGATAGTATATGGCAAAAGTCAAAAAGAAGAAAAACGGCTTGCTGATATGGCGGTGCTAATTAAAAATGTTACTACCTACCAGAAAACAAAGCCCGCCTATGACACATACCGCAAAGCTAAGAATAAAGACAGATACCGGGCAGACCATGAACGGGCAATAATCCTCCATGAAGCGGCGGCAAAGGCACTCCAAACGGCAGGCATAAAGAAGCTCCCGAACCTTGCTGCGCTGCAAGCAGAATATGAACAGCTCCAAGCACAGAAAGAAGCTCTGTATGCGGACTATGGGAAGCTGAAAAAACAGGTCAAGGAATATGATGTTGTCAAGCGCAACATTGACAGCATTTTGCGGCAGGATAAAGAGCCGGAACGGGAAAAGGAAACAGAGCGCGGATAGCGGTCTAATGGTGGAAAAGTTCTTATTTTTCTGTTATAATATTTCGAAAGAAAGGGGGAATATGTGTTGTCGAGATTAATAATCATAGGTAATGGATTTGATTTAGCACATGGCTTGCATACAAAGTATTCTGATTTTATGGAATATCTATGTTCTTATGAAAAAGAGCCGGAAATTATATATGGTAGATTTGTTCGTCTTGATAGTATTTCGCCACGAGACCAAGAAAAACATCATTTTTATGAAGCGATAAGCAAATACATACCCGAACAGGATTTATGGAGTTCATTTGAAGAAGCATTAAGTTTTTTGGATTATGAACAGATACAAGAAGATAATTCTTGCTATCTTCTTGATTATGGAGATGATAATTGGCGTGATAGTGCAAATCACGATTTTCAATATATGATTGAGGAAGATTTGGCTTTTGCAAAAGATATTTCACGTTATTTTTCAGAGTGGATTTTACACATAAATACTAATGTATTGCCTGTTGTATCATCAAATATACTCAATAGAAACTGCTTGTTTCTGAACTTCAACTATACGGATACGTTAGAAAAAGTATATGGTATTCCTGCTTCTAATATTTTATATATTCATCGTAATGCCTTGCGAGGAAACAATCTCATATTAGGACACCATGACGCTACACTTTTTCAAGGAAAAACAATTCCCGCTTTTAATGCGGCAGAAGAACATGGTATCTATATGGAAGATATAGAAGAAGATTTTAGATTGCAAGAAGCAAAGGAAATTATAAAAGACTATTTTAGAAAAACATACAAAGATACTGCTTCGATTATTAGATATTATCAATCGTTTTTTAACTCGTTGGCGACAGTTTATGAAGTGTATATATTCGGTCATTCTCTTTCGGAAATAGACTTTGACTATTTTGCTGAAATCAAAAAGAATGTTCCACTAACTTGTCGATGGTATATCTCATACCATGACAATATAATCAACGCGCAGAACCTCATTCGCAGGCTGAATATAAAGAACTTTCAACTGTTTCAGTTTTAAGAAACAAAACAAGCTAATTTGTAAGAAAGTGAGAAAAACCTGTGCAAGCGTACAAAATAGACAGAATAAATCTGATTACATCTAAATGTGAACAAAGCAACTTGTAAAGTCCGTACGGTGTCGCTATTTAGCTAAGAGCCATATCATTAATTGCAATGCTCAAAATCAAAGTTTTATTTATGCTAATTTTCGCGGAGCTATATTTACGAAAGTAAAGTTTAATAATAGTACAATAACTGGTTGTGATTTTTGGGGAACTCCCTTTAAGGATTGTGATTTC
>OGGU01000603.1_pt1 | contig 26281 bp, 25 predicted proteins | sample 1571241 | NCBI WGS metagenome assembly OGGU01 (sample SAMEA2581934, study PRJEB24529) | metagenome | biome: Human gut stool | place: China | collected 2011
TCAAAGTGTTGTATTTCGAATGTTCCGCGGCACTCTGAAATACAACACTTTGATTGCGACTCTCGAACTGCTTGACTGCATCATCGACGCCGCGATTTACCTCACCGACGATGATCTGAAAGCCATGTCCTGGTCCAGCTTCATGCTTGGCTGCACGAAGCCTGAGCTGATCCAGTATCTGAAAGAACGCCGCTTGTACGTGAACGAGCCGGTAGAAAGCGAGGGTGAGATTTAATGTGTTGCCTGTTCGGATTCGTTGACTACGCAGGCTCATTGAGTACGAAGCAAAAGAATCGCCTGATTCGTGAGCTGTCCATCGCAGCGGAAGCGCGCGGCACCGATGCCACCGGCATTGCCTACAACACCTCACGCGGGCTGCAAATTTACAAGCGTCCGCTGGCGGCGCATCGGCTGCATCTGCGTATTCCAGCGGAAGCACATGTCGTTATGGGACATACGCGGATGACGACACAGGGCAGTGCAAAAAAGAATTACAACAACCATCCCTTCTTTGGCTGTGTAAAGGGGAAGCGCTTTGCACTGGCGCATAATGGCATTGTTTGGAACAACCTTGAGCTGCGCCGCACAAAGCACCTGCCGAGAACAAAGGTGCAAACAGATAGTTTTATCGCTGTGCAGCTCATTGAGCAGCAAAAGGACCTCAACTTGTCCAGCCTCAAATGTATGGCGGAACAGGTTGAGGGCTCGTTCTCTTTCTCGGTGCTCTCCGAACAGGATGAGCTGTGGCTGGTCAAGGGCGACAATCCTCTTACCATCGTCCACTTTCCGGCAGTCGGTGTCTTTGTCTACGCCTCCACCGCCGAGATTCTGAACAAGGCGTTGGCCCGCTGCGGAAACTGGCTTGGGCGCGAAGAGAAGGGCAATATTGCAATGGGGGATATTGTAAGAATTGACGGCAACGGCCGCATCACTCGCGGCGCGTTCGATGCCTCCAAGTTCTATCGCTCGTCGTGGGGGTATTGGGATACGCCGCTGTACCCAAAATTACCTCATTCCGAGGAGGAACATCTTTCACTTTTGAAGTCGGTCGCAAAGGCGTTCGGCTTTACAGGCGAGATGATTGACCGGCTGTTGGATCAGGGGTTCACGACTGACGATATCGAAGAAATTTTGTACGAAGGGACATGGTGACTATGAAGCAAAAAATCAAAGCAAAGAGTAACTACAAAGCGCGTGGCAGCAGCGTCGATCTGTACTGCTCCGTACATGTGCAGCGAGCCAAAGCACGCAGCAAATCACGGTGCAAGGTCAGTACCCACAGCAAGAAACGATGAGGGAGGTGACAGAATTGAACCTGAACTATGTAATGGCCGGAATGATGCTCACACTCTTTGTTCTGTTTCTGGCTGAGGGCGTTTGCGCCATGCTTCGAAAAGAGAGGTGATCTCATGCCGGTCTTTTTCGCAGTCATCGGCACGCCGCTCTACAATTTTGCCGCAGGCTGCGTTCTGGCGGCCAACGTGTATCTGATGATCCGGGGTGGAAAAAATTACCTCAAGGGGCGGAAGAAATAGCCCATTAGGGTGTACCCTACAGAAACAGTAAAAAAGTGTCCCAATGCAGCTGCTTTCCGTATTTTGGCACGTGCCAAATTGTTTGGCGGCTTCATTGGGACATATTAGTTTCAGATTGATTAAAAGGCGGTGATTTTGTGAAAATCGGATATATTCGCGTCAGCACACAGGAGCAAAATACCATGCGGCAGGAGGTGTTGATGCAGGAGCTCGGTGTTGATGAGGTCTACATCGACCGCTTGAGCGGTAAGAACACTGACCGTCCGGAGCTGAAAAAGATGATGGACTACGTACGCAAGGGCGACACCGTCATTGTCGAATCCATCAGCCGCTTTGCCCGCAACACGCGAGATCTTCTGGATTTGGTAGAGAAGCTGTCTGAAAAAGGTGTGGAGTTCGTCAGTAAGAAAGAGGCAATCGATACTACGACACCGACAGGAAAGTTTATGCTCACTGTCTTCGGGGCTGTCGCCGAGCTGGAACGGGAATACATTTTGCAGCGTCAGCGCGAAGGCATCGCCATCGCCAAAGCACAAGGGAAATACACCGGTCGCAAGCCGATTGAGCGAAGCAATTTTGATGCGGTGGAAAAACTCTGGCGTGCGGGTACCATCAGCGCAGCTGAAGCCATGCGTCGTCTCGATATGAGCCGCAGCACCTTTTATCGAAAGGTCCGGCAGCACCTGTAATACATTTTTACACAGCCTTCAACAGGGTGGTAAAGCCGTCCGGAATAACTTCCGGCCCTGGCTCATACATTCTCGAAGGAGGAAACCCTTATGATTATTAAAAACACTTATTCAACCGTTGACCCTATAGAGCGCTCTGCGCGTCAGGCGGCGATCTGCCGCCGCTGCATTCTGCTGCTGACTTCCCGCACGCAGGGGTAGAAAGATGGACGCCATCTACGCCCGACAGTCTGTCGACAAGAAGGGCAGCCTTTCGATCGAGGGGCAGATCGAGCTGTGCCGTAAGTTCACCGCGGGAGAGCTCCGCATTTTTTCAGACCGGGGCTTTTCCGGTAAGAATATGCGGCGCCCTGCCTTCGGCGAACTGATGGAAGCCGTGGAAGCGGGGGAGATCGAGCGGATTGTCGTCTACCGCCTGGATCGATTCAGCCGCTCCCTTGCGGATTTCAGCCGGATCTGGGAAGTGCTGCAAAAAAACGGCGTTGCGTTTCTCTCTGTCAGCGAGCAGTTCGACACGTCGTCGCCGGTGGGACGCGCCATGCTGAGCATCGTCATGACGTTTGCGCAGCTTGAACGCGAAACGACCGCCGAGCGCGTGCGCGATAACTACCATCACCGCGCCTCCCTCGGCGCATGGCCGGGCGGCCCTGCGCCATACGGGTATGCGCTCTCGAAGGCGGAGATGGACGGGCGCAGCGTTTCCTCCCTGATCCCCGATGAACACGCGAAGACCGTCTGCCGGATCTTTGAGGAATATGCAAAGCCTGAGACCTCGCTGCGCGGCCTTGCGAAAGACCTGACTGCCCGGGGGATCCACGGCCCGAAGCGCGAGGCATGGGACAATGTGACGCTCTCGCGTATCTTGCGCAATCCTGTTTACGTGCGGGCAGACGAGACGGTTTATTGCTATTATCTGGCGCAGGGCGTGCAGAGCCGCCAAAAGAGCGAGGATTATGACGGTGAGCATGGCTGCGTGCTGATCGGAAAGCGCAGCCGCAGCGGTGCTGCGCAGAAAGAAGAAAAGCTACTGTGCCTCTCCGCGCACGAGGGGATCGTCTCCGCTGCGCTCTGGCTGCGCGTGCAGGAGAAGCTCTCTTTCGCGGCGCAGCTTCCCCGCGCCAACGCCGGAAAATATTCGTGGCTGACCGGACTTCTCAAGTGCGCCAAGTGTGGCTACGCCGTCAAGATCAATTCCATCAAGGCGGAACGGCGCTGCAAATTGCTCTGCTCCGGACGCTCCAACCTCGGCGGCTGCGATGCATCGATCGATGTCGATCTGCGGGAGCTGGAGGCGTATATTGCGGGGGAGATCCAACGCAGCTTTGATGCCTGTCCAATGGAACTGCTTCCGGCAGGAAAAGACCGCGCGCAGGCCGGGGCGATCCTGGAGATCGAGCGAAAGATCGACCGGCTGGTGGCTGCACTTGCCGAAAGCAGCGCGGTCGCCGTTCCTTATATCTCCCAGAGGATCGACGCGCTGCACGTCGAGCGCGAGCAGCTTTTGCATGCGCCGACCCGTTCTGCACCGCTGCGGCGGTTTGATTTTCAACGCGCGTCCTTTGACGAAAAAAAGCTCATTGCCGCCGAATTTGTCGAGCGGATCATGCTCGACGGCGAAAGGGTGCATATCATTTGGAAAGCCTGATGCGTGCGCACGCATCAGGCTTTCTGCCTAAAGGTACGGAAGATCAGGAGATGCTCAGCAGCAGGCCGGATACAGCGCACTGCGGCAGGTCGGACAGGGCGGAGGCTGCATAGTTCTTCTCGCTCGAGACAACGGAGAAGTCATCGGACTTTTCCACGCGCAGCGTGAATTTCTCTCCGTCTGCCGCGACGGGATATTGTATGCTCTTTTCGCCGCTGAGGGCAAAGGTGAGCAGGGCGCGGGTCTGTGCGCTGCCGGAGGCAAGGAAGTCCTCCGGCTGCTCGGGTGCGGCGGACTTTGCGGGGGCTTCCTTTGCGGAGGAAGCGATGAGCGTGCCGCTTGTAAAGTCGAACTGATCGCCCGCGCTCAGCACGAAAACGCGCAGATCGCTGACGCTGAAATGCGAATCGTCGTTTCCGTAAACGGCGCTGCGATTGTCAAGCACGGTGACTGTACCCGCTCCATAGACCGTGCCGACGCCGCCGGTGACGGCGATGCCGGTCGCCTCGTCCAGCCCGACGGCGTATGCCGCGCCGCCGGAGCGCTGCATGGTGCAAAGGCGGGCGAGCCTTCCCCGTGCGCCAAAGTGGGAGTCAAAGGTGAGCGCGGCGCCGCAGGCGGCTGCGTCGCAGGGGAGACCGCCGTAGAGCGCGCCCTCTTCGCCGCACACAACGCCGGCGGCGGTCAGCACGGCTTCGGTGGGCTTTGCGTGCGTCAGCGCTGCATGGGAGTCGGCGTCCTGGAAGCAGACCGAGCCGAGCATGTGCGCGCCCGCGCTCGTTCCGGCAAGGAAGCCGCCGCGCGCGAAAAGATCCTGCACGGCCTGCCCGACGGCATTCCAATCGCCGTCGGCATTTTGCAGGGCGTAGATGCCAAGACTCTGGTTGCCGCCGGTGAAGTATACGCCGTGGCAGCTGGAAACGAGAGAGGCAAAATAGGCGTCGCTGCCGATGGTATCCCGGTTCTCCGCGGTGAGCGGAATGTAGACTGCTTCGAATCCTGCGTCCGCAAAGCGGTGTTCAAAGCTGCGCACAGAGGGGGTATCCTGATAGAAGTACGACCACAGCTCGCGTTCGCTGCCGCTGGAGGCGCCGATGACGGCGACGCGCGGCGTATCGGGGAAGCCGCGGAAGATCGCCTGCGAGGTGGAGATGATGGAGCTGCGGTCGCCGCCGATCGAGGCCGCGCCGCCGTTGGGGAAGAGAATGCCGCTGCCGCTGCCGATCGTCCCGCTGGAGGCGGGAAGCGCCTCGGGCGTGACGAAGCGCTCAGCACAGTAGGATACGCCCATGAGCGTTTCGGCCGATGCGCTGGCGACATAGACATAGTAGCAGCGCGCGGGATCCACGGCATTTCCGTCAAGATCCTTCTGTTCGGAAAGATCCAGTGAGAATTCGGTGCTGCCTGCGTTGTCGAAGCGCAGCGCACAGCCGCTGTTGCTCAGCGCGTCGAGTGCGGTGCGGTCTGCGCCGGAGAGCTGCTCCTTTACGGCGGCATAGCCGTTTGCGGAGAGGAAAACGTAGTTCGTTTCGATCTCGCCTTCGGTATCGCTTGCAAAAGTGCCGGTCAGGACGCTGCCCTCGCGCGTGAAGCTCAGCTTTCCGGCGCTCGGCGCGATGTAAGCGGTCTGCGCCGCCTTTTCAAGGCTCAAAAGACCGTCGGCGCCGAAAACGGCGGCGTAGAAATAGTGCGTGCCGGGCTCTGTAAAGTCATCGCCGGTGATAAGATCCTTCTGCGCGGTGTTGAGCGTGTTGCCAACGCCGTCGCAGTAGCTGAGATCGGTCATCACATAGGCGCGGTTGGCAGGCTTGTCGAGCGCGAGGATCTCTTCGCGGGTGAGCGAAGAGAGGTATTCCCATACCTCGTCAAATTCCCGCACGCTGTAAAAAACGAGAAAGCCCTCGGCTCCGTCGAGCGTTTCCGGCGGGAAAAAGGCGACCTTGTAGCCGGAGCTTTCATCGTCCTTGCCGACCATGCGCAGCTTTGTGAGCGTGTACTCATTGAACTGCGGGTTGACCCAGGCATCGCTCTGCTTTTCGGGAGCGGCGGGTTCCTTGCTCCCACAGGCGCACAGCATCAGCAGCAGGAGCGCGGCGGTCAGAACGGATAGGCATTTTTTCATCAAAAGTCACTCCTTTGAAAAAACGGGCGGGGCAGCATGCCCCGCCCGCGGCTTGTCGGGAAAATGGATTTAAGCCTCTGCGCCGAAGTACACGGTGACGTAGGCGGAGGACTCGCTGCCGTCCTTGGCGAGCGTGATGTAGTAGTCGTCGGGGTAGTCCGGGTCGTCATCATATTCGACCGTAACGGTGATGCCGAGATCCAGCGTGTCGACCTGAGAAGCGAAGTAGTCCTGAACGGCCTGCGTCTTTTCTTCCTGCGTCATGGCGGAAACGTCCTGATCCTCCATCAGCGTGGTCTCGGTGACAAGATCAAATGCGGCGGCAAAGTCGTTGGCAAGGTCGATGGCGCTCTGCTCCATCACGAAGGTGCGGTCTGCTTCGCCGACCCACAGCACCTTTTCATAGCCGATGGTCACGAGATAGAAGTGATACTCGCCCGCCTGCTGCAAAAGAGAGGTGCCGTTGATGAGATCAACGCCGTCGCCGTAGAAGCGAATGGGATCGGCAGTGTTGCCGTCAAAGTAGCTCATCTTATCGCCGGAGAGGTTGCGGATATTGCCGTCGAGATCCAGCGCATCGATCTCTGCAAGGAAGCTGTCGGGATCGCTGAAGCGCTCGGAGGTGAAGAAGGCCTTCACGTCATCCAGCGTCGCGGTGGAGTAGCACATGGCAATGCTGAAGACATTTTCGTTGTTGATCAGGTCACCCGCGGTGCCCTGCATGGAAAAGCCCTTCATAAAGCTTGCATCGTTGGTGTTCGTGCCGCAGAGCGTCACGTCCGCAACGGCGTAGGCGTCATCAAAGGCGGCGTCCTTGCTGTCGCCATCCGACTGATTGCCGCAGGCGGTGAGGGTGAGTGCGAACACAAGAGCAAGTGCCATAAAAGTAAAGAGACGTTTGCTGGTTTTCATGTTGGTTTCCTCCTGATTTTAATTTTATTGTACGGCGTGCTGCGCCGCAGTCAACTTTTTGATGGTGATCGTCCCGCCGCTGCGCGTAAGGTGCATGACGTAGGCTGAGCCGTGCACGCGCAGCGCCCCGTCGGAGAGGGAGACCTCAAGGGCGGTGTCCTCGCTGATGCCGAAGCCCTCGTTTTCGTCCGCGTCTTCCATCGCGGCGAGCAGACGCTGAAGCCGGGCACGGCGGTTGAAGTGCTGATCGACGATGCCGCCGGGCAGAAAGCCGAGCCCGCGCGAGAGCAGCAGCTGCTCCGGCGAAACGCCGCCGTTGTCACAGTAAGCTGCCGCGTCGGTGCAGACGGGGAGAGTCAGCGTCCCCTCGTCGTCGCCGCGCACGATCATCGTGCGGCTCATGATCGCCGCGCCTGCGGAAGAGCCGCCGATCACGCCGCCGCCGGAAAGAAGGCGGCGCATTCTGCCGAGCACCGGCGTGTCTGAACCGTCCGGCTGCAAAAGAAGCCTTGCCGTGTGCAGTTGGTCGCCGCCGCTGAACCATACGCCGCTCACCCCGTCAAAAAGCGGGAGCAGCGCCTCGTCTGCGCGGTTTGTCCAACCGCTGCGGCCAAGCAGTGCGGGATCCTCTGTCAGCGGCAGCAGCACGACTTCGCCGATCCCGGCGGAGAGCAGCAGCTCGCGGTTGAATCGAAAGCTCTCCTCCGCCTCTCCGCTGGCGCAGACGGTGAGCATGACCTTGCCGCGCTTTCCGCCGCAGAGGGCGGAAAACCTGCCAAAGATGTCGGCTTTGCCCTGCTCGGTCGCGCCGATGTTTCCGCCTGCGATCAATAATGTACCGTTCATCCGAGCATCCTCCTGTATTCGTCGCATTCGCGCGCGTTGGCAAAGACAAAATGACCGGGGGAGATCTCCGTCCAGGCCGGTTTGTCCAAGCTGTAATCATGCACGGACGGATCGTAGGGCGTGCAGGTCTTGCCCCGTTCGGCGGCGGGATCCGGCATGGGGATCGCGCTGAGCAGCGAACGGGTGTAGGGGTGCAGGGGGTGGGCAAAGATCTCTTCGCCCGGTGCAAGCTCCATCAGAGCGCCCTTGTAGATCACGCCGATGCGGTCGGAAATGAAGCGCACCACGCTCAGATCGTGCGCGATGAACAGATAGGTGAGCGATTGCTCTTTTTTCAGTTCATTGAGCAGGTTGATGATCTGAGCACGAATGGAAACGTCCAGCGCACTGATCGGCTCGTCGGCGATGATGAATTCCGGCTCCATGATGAGCGCACGGGCGATGCCGAGACGCTGGCGCTGTCCGCCGGAAAATTCATGCGGGAAGCGGCTGGCAAACTCGGGCAGCAGCCCCACGCGCTGCATGACGCGGGAGACCTTGGCCTTGCGGTCGGCTTCGTTTTCGAAGAGGTTGAAGTTATAAAGTCCTTCGGAGATGATGTAATCCACCTTGGCGCGCTCATTCAGGCTTGCCATGGGATCCTGAAAGATCATTTGCACCTGCTGGCGGTACTGCTTGATCTCCTCCCGGCTGAAGCGGCGGTTGACGCGCGTGCCCTTGTAGAGGATCTCGCCGCCGGCGGTGGGAATGATCTTCATAATGGCGCGGCCGATAGTCGTTTTACCGCTGCCGGATTCACCGACGAGGCTGAACGTCTCCCCGCGGTACACATCGAAGGACACACCGTTGACGGCATGAAAGACCTTTTTGCCGGAGCCGAAGTCGATCGAGAGATCCCTGACCGAGAGCAGCGGCTCGTCGCTGCGCGGGGTATACGGCTCGGGCGCGGCGGGCGCTCTGCCAAGACCGGGGGTGCGGTAGTCGCGCGGGTCGCCCCATTTCTGAATGGCCATGGGGTGCATCGTCCATGTTTTTGCCGTGTGCCCGGGAGAAACGGAAAACATCGGCGGCTCTTCCAGCCGGTCGATCTCCATGGCCTCCGGGTTGCGGGGGTAGAAGGCGTCGCCCTGAATGTCGTTGTAGAGATTCGGCGGCGTGCCGGGAATGGCGAACAATGCCTGCCCCTTGACGCCGAGCTGCGGCAGCGCGCGGAGCAGCGCGCGGGTGTAGGGGTGGACGGGACAGGAAAAGACTTCCTCTGTCGGCCCCGTTTCGATGATCTCGCCGGCGTACATAACGGCCACGCGGTCGGCGATATTTGCCACCACGCCGAGATCGTGCGTGATGAAGATCACGCTCAGTCCCATGCTGCGCTGAATATCGCGCAGCAGCCGGAGGATCTGCGCCTGCAGCGTCACGTCGAGCGCGGTGGTGGGCTCATCGCAGATGAGCACCTCGGGGTCGGCGGCGATCGCGGTCGCGATGACGATGCGCTGGCGCATGCCGCCGGAAAACTCGTGCGGGTATTTCCCGTAGCGGTCAGAGGAGATGCCGACCTGCTCCATCAGCTTTTTCGCCTTTTCCGTGGAGGCGTCCTTGCTGAGGTCGGAGTGCAGCGTGATCATCTCGCGGATCTGTTCGCCGACGGTTTTGAGCGGGTTGAGCGCCGTCATCGGGTCCTGAAACACCATGGCGATGCGCTTGCCGCGGATGGCGAGCCAGTCCTTTTCTGCAAGCTGGTCGAGCCGGGTGCCCTTGAAGTCGATGCTGCCGCCGACGATCGTACCGTTTTTGTCGGTCATGCCGATGAGCGTCTTGGTCAGCACGCTTTTGCCGCTGCCGGACTCGCCGACGATGGCGAGCGTTTCGTTTTCATAGAGATCGAGGCTCGCGCCGCGCACGGCGGTGAGCGTTTTGCCGCGCAGGCTGAAGTTGACGCGGAGGTCGCGGACGCTGAGAATCGTATTTGCCATAGCTGCGTTCCTCCTTAAATGTGATTGCGCGGGTCGGAGGCGTCCGCGAAGCGGTTGCCCACGATATAGAACGACACCGTGACGAACGAGAGGATGATGGTCGGATAGATCAGCTGGAAGGGATAGACCTCAAAGCTGTTCTTGCCGACGGAGACAAGGTTGCCGAGCGACACAACGTCGAGCGGAAGGCCGAGGTTGATGTAGCTGAGGAAGACCTCGGAGCCGATGGAGTAGGGGATCGTCAGCGCGACCTCCATGATGACGATGCTGACGATATACGGCACGATGTTTTTCAGCAGAATGCGGGAGAGCGGCGTGCCGAGACACTGGGAGGCAATGTTGTACTCGTTTTCACGGATGGCGACAACGCGGTTTCGCACGAAGCGCGCGATGGAGAGCCAGCCGGTCAGGCACATGGCGAGCACGATCGTCCAGAAGCTCGGGCGCAGAATGTAGGTGAAGAGCACCAGATAGACTGTCTGCGGGATGTTGGTGACGATGTTGTAAAGCTCCGTCATGAAGCGGTCGATGCGCTGCACGTAACCCCACAGCGCGCCCGCGATCGTGCCGAGCGTCACGTCGAAAAACGCGATCACAAAGCCAAGCAGCAGCGAGGTGCGCGTGCCGTACCAGGTGCGCGCCCACATATCGCGGCCGATGTTGTCCGTGCCGAACCAGTGCTCCTTGCAGGGGGAGAGGTTCCACATGGCGCTGCCGGTCTGGGCAAAGTTCGGGTTGCGGTAGCTCGTTTCCCAGCCGGGGATCAGCTCGCTGATGAGCGGGTAGAGCAGGCTCATCGCAACAAACGCGCACATGATGCCCAGCAGCACCGTGGAGCTGCGCTGTTTGAAGAAGGTGCGGAAGGTGCTGTGCCAGTAGGAGTAGTTGGAGTAGCCGGTCAGTTCGCTCTTTTCGTAGTCGAAGGGAATGCGTTCGAACATGCTCTCGCTCAGCGAGACCTTGAGATTTGGCTTTGCAGCGTTCATGACTATCCCTCCTCCTTTTCCGTAAGGCGGATGCGCGGATCCAGAAATACCATCAGAATATCACCGAGGAACACGCCGAGCACGCCCAGAGTTGAATACAGAATGACAAGCACCTGAACAAGAGAGTTGTCCATCTCCTGAATGGCTTCCACGAGAAGGCCGCCCATGCCGGGAATGGAATAGAGGCTTTCGATCACGAGGGAGCCGGAGATCGTCAGAAGCATTTGCAGGGGGAAATACTGCGCGAGAGGCACGAGCGCGTTGCGCAGCACGTGGGACTTCATCAGCTTCCAGTCGCTCATGCCCTTGCTGCGGGCAAACTTGACATAGTCGCGGTTTTCCTCATCTACCATGAACCGGCGCAGCCAGATGGCATACCAGGCGATGCTCGAAAGCGAGAGCGAGATCGTCGGCAGGATCCAGGTGACGGGATTGCGCTCGCTGAACATCATGGGGATCTTGAAAAGACCCGTGATGGCGATCTGGAGCAGGAAAAGATAGATAAGGCTCGGCACGGCGCGCACGATGACCACGTAGCCCGTGCCCAGCGCATCCGGCAGGCCGCCCTTGCCCTTGGCCATTGCCATGCCCATCAGAAGTCCGAGAACCAGCGAGATGAGCATGCTCACTACGCCGAAGTAGAGCGAATAGGGAATCTTTTCCGCCAGAATATCCGAAATGGCGCGGTGGGGCTGGAGCACGTAGGACTCGCCGAGGTCGCCGTGGAAGAGGTCGACCATGAATTTGCCGAAAAGCTTGATCGGATTGCCGACAGCGCCGATGTCCTCAAGGTACATCTCGCGCTCGGCCTCGCTCATGTTCTGGTAGTCGTCGCGCGTGAAGTAGCCGTCGGTCGGCATCAGGCGCAGCAGCAGAAATACAACGAATACCACGATGAAAACACTGAGCAGGGATTGCAAAGTCCGCTTAAAGATATATTTAGCCATGTTACCACCCTTTATATCGGTACGGCGGCGTCTCAGCCGGCATTTCTCTTGAGCAGCTGCTCATAGAACTCATCTTCCAGCTGCTTGTACTGCTCGGCCGAGATGGGCTCTTCGGAAAGCTGCATGCCCTTATACTTGAAGCGGGAGAGACCAAAGCCGCCGCGCGGCGCGGTGAACGGGATCTCGCGGGTCATGCCGTAAGTGCCGCCGCCGCTCTCCCACGGAATGATGTAGCCGCCATTGATGAGCATGCCCTCGGCCTGGGCGAAGAGTTCATAGCGCTCGGAGGCGACGAGCTTTTCACTGGCCTCCTTCACCAGCGCGTCGAACTGCGGCAGAGAGTAGCGGCCGTCGTTGACGGCGCCGCCCGTTGTCAGACGGTCGAGCTGGGAGAGAGGATCGGCATATTTGAAGCTGTAGTTATCATAGGCAAAGTCAAAGTTGCCCGGAGCGATGACGTCGTTGTACTTGTCGCCCGTGAACTGGGAGAGGATGACCTCGATATTCTCGCTGCCAAAGACCTCTTCAAGGTTCATTTTGATGATCTGCGCCATGGAGACCTCGTCGGAGGACGCGCCGTGTACATAGACCAGCTGGAGCGGCAGCTTGCCGTCGGTCTGGAACGAGAAGGTACGTCCCATCTTGACCTCGCCGGCGCTTGCGCCGCGAATGTTGCCGCTGCCGTCGGTCACCGCGCTGAGCGCCTTTTCAAAGTACTCCTTTGCAAGAGCGGGATCGTAGGTGGCGGCGCCGCGCTCCTTGATCTCCTTGAGGGGAGCGTAATCGGTGTAGTCGATGCCGTTTTCATTGTAGCAGACGTCCTCGGGGCAGATGAGGTTGGTCAGCATATCCTCGGTGTCATAGGGATTGTAGAGCTGCGCAATGGTCACGCGGTCGAGCGCGTGATAGAGCGCGAGGCGGAAGTCTTCGTTCTGCACGAAGGCGTTGAACTCGCTGTTGGGGCTTTCGAAGTTCGGGAAGAACCAGAAGTTGACGGAGGACTTGTCGCGCAGCGTCACATACTGTCCCCATTCGGGGTCCTGCATGTAATGCTCGACCTGATCGCCCGTGAGGGAGGTGCCGGTCAGCTCGCCGCGCTTAAACATTTCGACCGTGGCGGCGCCGTCGGTGATCTTCTGGAGAACGATCTTTTCCACGCTGACCTTGTCGGCATCGTAGTAGTTTTCGTTCTTGACCATGACAAATTCCTTGTTGCGCTGCCAGCTTTGGAGAATGTAAGCGCCGCAGTAAAGGAGCTGGTCGGGGGAGGTGCCGAACTTGGTGCCGCACTGGTCGGAGAACTCCTTGTGGTTGGGCAGGAAGATCTCAGTGACGAGGAAGGATTCAAAATACGGCACGGGCGCGGTCAGCGTGTACTGGACGGTGTACTCGTCGAGCGCCTTGACGCCGACGGTGTCGTCGAACTGTGCTTCCAGCTTTTCGCGCGGGCCTTCGGGCTTTTTGCTCGGTGCCAGGTTGGGGTCGTCAAAGTCAACGAGCGTGTCGTAATATTCGCCGAGGCCGGCGATCACGCTCTTGATGATGGACATGTCGCTCTTGGTTTTCTTATGGTCGGCAACAAAGCGCATGCCGTCTACAAAGTCCTGCGCGGTGACGGGCGCGACCTCTGCGCCCTTGCTGTCGTACCACTTGGCGTCCTTGCGCAGGTGGAACGTCCAGACGGAGTAATCGTCGTTGTGCTCCCAGCTTTCAGCGAGCGAAGGAACGAAGGCACCGAAGCGGTCGGTCTCGATCAGACCGTCGATGACGTTGGAGATGACCTTCTTGCCCGTGGTGTCGGGCAGGTAGAAGGGAATGAGGGAGGTGACGTCGGTAGAATAAGTGCCAAGATACTCTGCGGTATTCACGCTCTTGGAACCGCAGCCGCTCAGACAGGAGACCGTCAAAAGCATCGCGAGTGCGATGGACACTGTACGGGATAGGATTTTTTTCATCATAATTCCTCCGATCGTTTATTCGAAGCGACCCTTGACGATCGCCTGACCGTTTTTGACCATTTGTCTGCCGCGGGCAAAGACGCCGTCGATGCTGAGCGCCTGCCCGAGAAGGACGAGATCCGCGTCTGCGCCCTCGGCGATACAGCCCTTTTGCGCTTCCATCCGCAGCACGCGCGCGGGATTGCAGGTGATAAAGGTGAGAGCGGTTTCCAGCGGGAAGCCTTCATGCTGCACAAGATTTACAAGCTCATCGTGCAGCACGCGGCTCGTGCTGTAGCTCAGCCCCGTGCATCGGCCCTGCTCGTCAAAGCGCGGCTGACTGCCGAAAGCATCGCTCGAGAGCGTCATGCGGCTGCTGTCGGCGCCCTTGTCCATGGCGTATGCCATCAGGTGCGCCGTGCCGCCGGAGGAGGTCTCGCCGGCGGTGAAATCGGCCTGCCCGCCCGCCTTGATCCACGCTATCGCTTCCTCGAGCAGCGCGCTGTTGCGAGCGACATGAGTCGGAAGGAAGGTGCTCAGCGGCACCTCGGATTCTTTCAATGCACGGAAGAGCTTGGAAAGAGCCTCTTTTCCGTCGCCCATGTGAATGGTCAGCAGCCCTGCCTTGCGGCTCAGTAGTCCGCCGCGGCGAACCGCGCTTGCCAGCCGCAGCAATTCTTCATAGGTGATCTCGGAGCTGCGGTGGTCGGAGAGCGCGATCTTTGCGCCTACAACGCGGTCGATGAGAACGAGATCCCGCTCTACGCTGCCGCAGAGGGTGGGGGAGGGGTAGCCGTAGGCGCCGGTGAGCATATAGCAGTCCATGCCCTCTTCCGTCAGGGCATGCGCCTTGGCATAAAGCGTTTCCAGGCTGCGGGCGATGCCGTCCGTTCCGAGAAGCCCCACGGCGGTGGTGACGCCGGCAGTGATAAAATCCGTCAGGCGGGATTCCGGCGCACGGGAGGAGAAGCCGTCCTCACCGCCGCCGCCCGTGATGTGAACGTGCAGATCAATGAATCCGGGGACGAGCGGTTTGCCTGCCGCGTCGACCGTTTGCAGCGTGGGAAAGCGAGAGGGGATCTCCCTGCAGGGAGCGATGAGGGCGATCTTTCCGCCCTCGAGCAGTACGTCGCGCATACCCAGGTGGCGGGGGGCGTAAACGTCTGCATTCTGGATCAGAGTTATCATTTCAGATGCTCACTTTCTTCTGGAATTTCTCCGCTCATAAAGCGGGATACGCTCAGCTCCTCGTCCAGGATCCGATCGAGCGCCGGGCCCATCTCCAAGGCGATGCAGGAGGTGAGCACGTTGATCAGCGAGATCGGCGCGGTGAGCGAGTTGAAGAAGAACTTGGTCTTGGTGCCGCAGATGAAATTGAACGGCCCGTCTGTGACGGCGGGGGAGGCGCTGCTGTCGGTGATCGTGATGATCGTCGCCCCGCGATAGGCGGCGTAACGGGCCACGTTGGATACCGGCTCATAGTACGGCGGGAACGAAAAGAGCACGATCACGTCGTTTTCGTTTGCCATAGAGAGCGAGGTTTTCACCGTGTCGCTGTCGCCGAGCTTGAGACTTGACGCCTTGATGCGAAGGTAGTTCAGGCGGTGGGCGAAGTAGTCTGCCATCACCTTGGAAACATCGTGACCGAAGAGCAGCACCTCGCGCGCGTTCATTAACGTCTGTGCGCAGTCGAAGATCTGTTCCTCACCGATCGAGGCGGCCAGCGCGGTGATCCCCTGCTGCTCGGCTTCGAACATCGAGCGCAGCAGCGCGCCGCGGTCGCTGCGGGAACGGTCGTCCACCGTTTCCAATGTGTAGCTGCGGTCAAAGGAGTCCTTCAGCCGTTCGCCGACGTAATGCCGGAACACCTCTTTCATCTCGGCATAGCCGCTGCATCCGAGCTTGCGGCAAACCTTGAGCACGGAAACCTCCGTTACGCCGATGCGCTCGGCGGTATTGCGCAGGGTGTCGTAGCAAACGGCCTCCGGGTGGTTGAGCATGTATTCGAAGATACGCGTCTGCGTTTTCGTCAGAGTATCGCTCAGCTCAATCATTTGCTGCACAGTTGGCATGAAAGCTCACCACCTTAGTAAAGTGTATGCTATATTTTTACCACAAGAAAGTAGCTCTTGCAATATAAAAATTCATAAATAAAGCATTTGGTGAATAGAATTTACAATTTGTATAGTGCAAATGATATCGTTTGTTTTAGAAAAAAAGAAAAAACACACAGAGGAGTGAAAAGTGCCCGCTTTTCACTCATCTGTGTGTTTCTAAGAGAGATGCAAGTATACCTAATGGCAAAAGATATACATTGCTATGCTATGGGTGTGACTATCATAACGTATCATTTCGCATTTTGCACGTGTTATCGTATAGAAGCAGCACATTACTTTCCTGCATTAGTGCATCGGTGCACCGGTGCTACAATGCACAAAACAAGCGGCTGTTGATTTGCTTGAATTTGTTGTATTTGCATAAAACGCATGCTAAAATACCGAGTGTGGCAAGCGGCCTGACAGACACCGCCTGCCCGCTCCGCGCAAAACTGGAGAAAAACAAATCGACAAAAACAGAGAGAGAGGAAATCTATGAGTATTTTAACCAACCCCGTGACCGTATCGGTCATCGTGCTGTGCGTACTCAGCCTTCTGAAGCTGAACGTCCTGCTCGCCATGCTGGTCGCCTGTATCGCCGGCGGTCTTGTCGGTGGTATCCCCATCTACGCCGCTGAGGGCGACAGCGTTATGAATCTGCTCACGTCCGGCTTCTCCGGCAACGCGACCACCGCTCTTGCCTACGTCCTGCTCGGTACCTTCGCTACGGCGATCGCAACGACTGGCCTTGCCGACATCGTCTCCAAGAAGCTGAGCAAGATCATTGGCACCAAGAAGCTCGTGCTTCTCGGCATGATCACCCTGATCGCCTGCCTGTCTCAGAACCTCATCCCCATTCACATCGCTTATATCCCCATCCTGATTCCTCCTATGCTCGTGCTGATGAACAAGATGCGCCTCGACCGCCGTGCTGTGGCTTGCTGCCTTGCCTTCGGTCATAAGGCTCCCTACATTGCCATTCCCTTTGGCTTCGGTCTGATCTTCCAGACCATCATCAGCGATAACCTGACCGCTAACGGCATGGCCGTCACTGTCAACGACGTCGCCAAGGTCAACTGGGTGCTCGCTCTGGCCATGCTCATCGGCCTGCTGATCGCCGTGTTCGTGCTCTATCGCAAGCCCCGCGACTATCAGATGATCGAGGCGGATACCTCCGCGTCCGACGCCGTCACCGGCGAGCTCGGCTACCGTCACTATGTGACCATGGCTGCTATCGTCGTCGTCGTTGTCGCTCAGGTCCTCACCGAAGACCTCGCTCTGTCCTCCCTCGCCGGTCTCGCCGTCATGATCGTCTTCCGCGCCATTCCCTGGAACGAGATCGACGAGCAGCTCGCCGGCGGCGTGAAGCTCATGGGCCTGATCGCTTTCGTTATGCTCATCGCCGGCGGTTATGCTACCGTCATCAAGGCGACCGGCGGTGTCAACGAGCTGGTCGAAGCTGGCGTTTCCATCATGGGCGGCAGCAAGCTCATCGCTGCGATCGTCATCACCCTCATCGGTCTTCTGGTCACCATGGGTATCGGTACCTCCTTCGGTACTGTCCCCGTTCTGGCTGTCCTCTTCGTGCCCCTCTGCGATCACATCGGCTTCTCTCCCGCTGCTACCATCCTGCTGATGAGCGCCGCTGCGGCTCTCGGTGACGCCGGCTCCCCCGCGTCCGATACCACCCTCGGCCCCACGTCCGGTCTGGATGCCGACGGTCAGCACGATCACATCTGGGATACCTGCGTGCCGACCTTCATCGCCTTCAACATTCCTCTGATGATCGCTGCGGTCATTGTTTCGCAGTTCATCTAAGACTTAGATCCTGTTCGTCTGTCTGTGTGCCGGCGGTGTTCAGCCGTTCAAGAATGAGCTGATAGCCGCCGGTACCGAATTGCAGGTTTGTGTTGACACGCGTGATGGTACAACTGCTGGTTGACAGCTGCGAGCGCACAGCGCCGTAGGTGCAGCCGTCCGACAGCATTCGTGCAACTTGCAGCCTCTGCGAAAAAAGGGACAATTCCTGACGGGTGAAGAGGTCACTGAAAAAAAGATGGCACTCATCTTCGTTGCGAAGACTCAGAATGGCGCGGTACAGGTCATCTATCGCCTCGCTCGGCGGAAGTTTGATCGACGGCATAGCATTCACTCCTTATCATTTCTAAAAAGCTATTTGACTGTGAAGCCTATTGTAAGTCGAAAATCCGCGTTCATGTCAAGAGACCGTTTTTTTCGTTTCACGCGCTACAGATAAGCTCACTTTACCTTTTGCCGATATTTCGCCAAAAGGTGGAGTGAGCTTTATCTTTATAAAAAATGAATTTGAAATTCTCTTTTTTGCATGATAAAATACGAATAAGATACTGTACGCCTGCTGTTATTAGAGATAGGAGAGAAAAATAAAATGAGAATCGGTGAGGCATCTAAACGTTCCGGCGTTCCGGTCTCCACGATCCGCTATTATATCTGCAGAGGATTGATCGTACCAGACGGCGAGGGAACGCAGTACCTTTTCGATGAACAGGACTGCCATACGTTAGAGAGAATCGTGCAATTCAAAAAGTGGGGGCTTTCCCTCGAAACGGCGCACAGGCTGCTCTCGCTCGAGCGCGTGTCGAGCGGCGTGGAGCAGGACACGGTGGAGGACTGCGTGGCGCTGCTGCGCACACATCAGAAACAGTTAGAGGATCAGCGTGTGCGGTATCAGCACTACAAAGAAGAGATCAACGAGTTCATTGATGAGCTGAACCGCCAGGCGGCGGCGCCGCATGGCAGCGCTCTTGCGCCGACCGGCGTGCCGCTGCGCGCGCTCTCACTGCTGTGCTGCCCGCGCTGCGGCGGTGCGTTCCAGATCAGCAAGGCAGATATGGATATGTCCGCTATTTTTTCCGCCGACCTCCACTGTAGCTGCGGCTACCGTGCGGAGATCCGCAACGGGATCGTCTACGCCGAGTGCGAGGAAAAGTACCCCTTTGACGAACCGGACATTGACCGCGAACTGTACCGCAGCGCGCCGAGCGAGCTGGTGTCATTGATCCAGAAGTCTTACAACTGGATGGGGACGCGGATCAAGGAGCTTTCCCTGCCGAGCGGCAGCGTTGTGATGGAAACGCACCTGAACTCGTTTTTCGCCCTTTACAAGAAGCTGACGCAGATCGATCCAAGCAACATCTATGTGGTGCAGGACAAGTTCCCCGCAATCATTGAGCTTTATAAGGGCTACATCGACCGCCTGCCCGCAAAGCCGGAGATCCTTTACATTGCAGCAGCGGACAACACCACCTTCCCGCTGCGAAAGGGCTGCGTCGACCTGCTGATCGACTATTGCAGCACGAACGAATACGGCATCTACGCCGACGATTTCTATCTCGATCGGATGCGGCAGTATCTCAAGCCCTCTGCCTCCGTGATCGGCACTTATTTCTACTTTGACCCCGACAGCCGCTCGCTGCAAAAGCTGCGGGAAATGTACCCCTTGAACGGAGAGAAGAACTACACCCGAGATTATTTCAAAAGCGGTATCCGCTCGCACTACCACATTGCCAAGCAGGCGGAGATCGGCGTATCGACCGACTCCGGCGATGGCATGACCTTCGATTTCCACTGCACGGGCGACGCGCTTTACATGAGGAGCTTTTTGCTGCACCCTGCGGAACGGCACCGGCCGGAGCGGGAAGAGGAGTAAGGGGACAATTGCATTTCAGCATGAGAAAAAGTACAAGGAGAGCAAGCACGAAATGGGCTTGCTCTCCTTACTTTAGTTAGAAAGCTGCCGCAGCACTGCTTTTAACAACTGGTATACCCTGTCGATCGAGGAAAGAATTACGTTTTCTTGAACTGTATGCGCATAGCGAATGGTTGGGCCGATAGAAATCATTTCCTGAATGAAGGGGCAACGTTCCTGGAGAATGCTGCATTCAACACCGGCATGAACATTTTCCATAATGCAGGGCTGCTGAAATAATGATTGGTAAGTTTGTGCAAACAGTGCGTGCAGCGGAACATCTTTTGCAGATTCCCAGGGCGGATAGTAATCCTGCTGAGAAGATTGAAACGATGCGCGGTCAGCGGTGTGAACGACGAGGTCTCTTCCTTCGCTGAGCAACGCCTGAGAAGAAGCACGCAGGCTTTCCACAATTTCAACATTATCGCCAAGCTGACGGACAGTGGCTAAATTGCTGGAAAGCTGGATTATTTCCGGGGTACGCTGCAATACGCCGTGAGGCAGGGCGGCAAGCGTAGAGAGCAGTTGATCGCTGAAGGAATCCGTATATGCTTGCTTGCAGATCGGTGCTTCAAATGAAGTCTGAAGAAGAATCCCGTGATCCACAGATTCTGCCTGAGCGGTGATTGCGCTGGCGGCAAGCTTCCATTCTTCTTCTGAAGATGTATCGCCGACCTGAATGAGGGCTTCTGCGCAAACCGGAATCGCGTTGGAACGTGTACCGCCACGCAGTTCGAGCAATTCCCAGTTTGAAGCGGGGCAGCTGCGAAGCCAGCGAACCAAAATCTGAATGGCATTGAGATGTGGGGTTCCAATATCAAGGCCGGAATGGCCGCCCTTTAGGCCGGATACCGAGAGCTTGAGAACCTTGGGGTTATGAAACCGTGACTGCTTATGACATTCAACGGAGGCATTCAAAATGATGTTGAGACCGCCTGCGGCGCTGATGGTGAATGTCCCTTCTGTTTCACTGTCCAAATTGATCAGCCGGGTACCGGAAACGAGGGATGCGTCCAATTCTTTGGCACCGGTCATACCGGTTTCTTCGTCTACTGTAAAAAGGCCCTCGATATTCTGTACCGTGTCGTCTTCCATCAGTGCGAGAATCAGAGCCATTCCGATTCCGTTATCTGCGCCTAAGGTCGAACCGACTGCGTGGAGACATTCATCGGTTTCGCGCAATGATACGCCCTTTTGATAAGGAGTTCCCGTCGATTCCCATACCATATCCATATGAGCCTGGAGAATTGTAGACGGCGTTGCTTGGGAAATCGTCTTACGAAGAACCACGTTTCCGCAGCTGTCCTGATCAACTCCCAAACCGAGGCGCTTTCCTGTTTCGATTAAATACTGCGCTACATTTGATTCATCGCCGGAGCGCCGGGGAATGCTGCAGATTTCGCGGAAGTAAGAAAGAACGCGCTGCATGCTGTCCATTAAACTGCACCAGCCTTATTCTGGAGCTTCCGGTTCTGGAGCTTCTGGCTTACAACGTACAGCACCATAGCGACTGCAATGCAGATCAGGGGAACGGGGATCACATCACCCACCGCGACAAACCAACCAAGACCCACGGGGCGAGCCGTCATGGTAACGCCGACAAACGAAGCCACAGCCCACGACACAATGGCGTCCCACTTGATGCCCTGAGGAACATCGCCGCCGTCATAGTTTTTCCGGTTGCAGATATAGAAGTCAGCGATCAGGATACCGCCGATCGGGGTAATGAACACGCCTAACAAGGAGAGGAAAGTCACAAAGTATTTATACAAGCCAACTGCAGCAATTGCAGTGCTGATCAAACCGACAATGAGGGTCAGGCGCATGCGGGGGACTTTGCTGATACCGTCCAGAGTATTCATAAGACCCAGTACGCTGGTGTACAGATTGTTGTCGTTCGTGGTCCACTGACCGATGATCAACACAAGAGCGCCGAACAGGCCTAAGCCGAGGGACAGAATCATAATCTCCACGATATTCCAGTTGTGGAAAGCGTAGTTGAAGAATGCGCCGCACATCAAGATGGGAATGTATCCCCAGCAATGACCGATGCTTACGCCGATCATGCAGTCCCGCTTGGACTTAGAGAAGCGGCTGAAGTCACCTACCATTGTAACACCTACGGCAAAGGAACCGACGACGGCGGCGATGCCCATGGGAATGGTAATCGGCGTGCTGACCGGCCCGGCGTTCCAGATGTCGCCGAAAGAAATCATGGAGCTTGTTTTCCAAACGGCAATGACGCAGAGAACCGCAAGCAGCGGCAAGCCCACTTCGCTGAGAAGCTTGATCGCCTTAAATCCGAAAATGGCGGTCAGCGACATGGTGATACCGCCGATAATTGTAAAAATCACAGAATTGACAGAGCTTCCGTTAATGTGCTTGATGACAGAAGCAATCGTTGTACCGAACAGGTCTGCCTGAAATGCGTACCAACCAAAGTTGGAGATGCAGAGAATAATGCCGATGATCTTGGCACCCTTTATACCAAAGGAGCGGCGACAGGTAAAAGAAGTAGAAAGATGGGTATGCTCGCTAACAAGAGCATTGAGAGTACCGATGATGGTGATGATAATAGATCCGATTATGCTGACTAAAAGCATATCCCGGAAAGAGAGACCGTCGGCAAGCACACCGCCGGTAGCTAATCCGCTCAGGCCAAATCCCGCGCCAAGCCATACCATGCCCTGCTGATACCATGTTTGTCTGGCGGTTTCGGGGACTGGAGTTTTTTCGTAGTCGTTGTACTTTTCTTCCAACGAAGCCTTGGTTGCAGTGTTATTACTCATATTATTGCCTCCCGCAATACGTCATTTGGCTATTTCTGTCTCATATGATGATTCTTCCCTACTGTGATCGAATCTGCTGCTTGGGTTTGAATTGTACCGAAATAGGCCGCCCTTTGCAAGATGTTGGCGTAAAAAGAGTGCTTGTCCATTTCGGTACAAATTCATTCCCTAAATCATAAGAGTTCGTTGCAGGTTTGTGCGATCAGTCCTGAAGGAAGACGCAGTCCATATCAAATCCAAAGAATCGGGGATTAAGAATCTCCAATGCGCGTTCGCGCGTCCAGAGCTCGTGGCAGTGGAAGCCGAGAACGGCAACCTCCATTCCCTCGACGCAGTTCGGATTGGTGATGGGGTAGCCGGTAGCTTTTTCCACCACGCAAATGAGATCCGGACAAGTGAGATTTACCTTGTCGTCGATCCACATTACCATGTTCTCGTTCTTGTACCAGATTTTTGAAGTCTGGTGTGCAAAAGCGCCTTCGCCGGCAATGTGAATCGTGCCAACGGTAAAGCCCTCCTTGATGCCCCATTCGGACTCGCCGGTGACGGTTCCCTGGAAAAGCAGCTTACCCTTTCCGGTGTCCAGGATCGCCTGAATGGGATCGGAACCGCGCTCAACGGCTTCTCTTTGGGCACGACCAACAGTAGCTGCATACGTCAATGCATTGGGAATGACTGCGTGACGCAGCTTGTCGCCCTTGATCGGGTGATCGGTCATACCAACCAAGCCGCCGGATCCGATTGCCATATAGCGGGAGAGCGCTTCTGCGCGAGCATCATTTTCTACGTTTGTGACGATCGCCATGTCGCCGAATGAAGTACCGACGGAGAAAGGCGTGATGGGATTTTCCGTCACATAATAAGTGGAAAACTGAAGCTCCGGCACTGCGCGGCCAGCTGCATCTGCATCGACAATGTATTTGCCCGTACGAGCTGCGGCGGCCATGACTGCGCCGGTGTTTCCGCCACCATACTCAATCGAAACAAGGCCTTCGAACTGAACGCCCATGTACTCTTCCAGAGCCTTCACCGACGTGGCAATCTCGTCTCCGCGTTTCTGGCTGGTATCGCCCTTGGGGACGATAGAACCGCAATAATAAGGATTGGCATAGTAGCTGTCATCGTTGATTTCATCGAAGGAGAGCAGTTTGAACTCGTGCCCGGCGTTCCAGGCTTTTTCGACGGCCTCTAACCCGCTCTCTAAAGAGCCGCCGCCGCCTGTACCAAGAATGGTGCAGCCAACCAAAGTGTCCTTGATTTCCTGAAGAGTTAGTTTTTTCATAAAGAAGCACCTCCAAAAATTTGTCTATTTTAAACAATTCCATTGTGGATCGCTTGACAAAATTATAAGATATATGCAAAGGCGCTTCAATGTGCCATAGTACAAAATTTGATTTAAATTTCTGTAATTTTTATAATTTTCCATTTATTCTGCAAGTATAATTTGACATCTTGGAAAGGCTTGATTATACTGATGCATAATTAAAGGCAAGGAGGTGCTTGTTGTGAGCGTTACGGTAAGCGATGTTTTACAGCTGGATATTCTTAACTCTGCCAAGGTAATTGCAGGGAAGAATGGGCTTGACCGGGAGGTTTTGCGGATCAACTTTACAGATTGTCCGATCAATCCCCTTGTGGATGCAGACTTGATTTTAAGTGGAGATGCTTTTATCTGTAGCTTCTATATGAATAAAGATATGGAGGCAAAGATATATGATGCAATTTCGTTTTATATTCAGATGGGAAGTGCTTGTTGCATTGCACTGAATGAGTTTCTGCCGCAGTTTCCGCAAAGTGTGATCGAACTTGCCGATACGCGGGATTTTCCGATTATTCACATTGACGGGACAGTTCCTTACGGTGCGCTCATACATGACATTTCTGAACTCATCATATCAGATCAATCAGAGTTATTACTGGAAAATAAAATTTTCCACCTGCTGAGCAAAGAACTTTCTGATGCTGAGCAGCGGAACATTTACAGGCACCTTGCACCGCATATTCAATCTGACTACACCGTTGTGCATGCGACCTTTCAGGGGCTGAGTCATCGGCGGCTTCAAATGCTGAAGAAAGATGTGGCGATACAATTTAAAGTGCCCCTATTTAAATATTTGGAAGGAGTCTTTTTTGTGCTGCCTTGTCAGGGGCAGAAAGAAATCAGCAGTATGCTGCAGCAGATGATGCCCATTTTTTCCTATTATGTGCCAGAGCATTCCATGGGCTACAGCTCGGCTGCGGTGGGCGTAAAGCAGTTTTCTTCTGCATTTCGCCAGGCCCTTTCGGCGGACGAAATAGGAGGAGTATTGGGAAAATCTCCAATGGGATATGATGCGCTGTCTGTCTATCAGTTGCTGCTACCGCTGAAGAATCATCAAATTCTGAGGAATTTTTGCAGCAGCATTCTTGACCCGCTAATAAAGCAGGATCTCTTGGAAACAGTTTCTGTATACCTTGAATGCAATGGAGATGTCAAAAGAGCGGCAGGCAAGGTGGGGAAACATGAAAATACAGTCCGATTTCGAATCGGTCAGGCAAAAAACCTGCTGAATTTAGATGACTATGAATTTATTGAAAAAGTATCCATCGCGCTTAAAGCGAGAGATATTTTCGGGCAGCAAATGGGGGACGACTAAGACTCTGTTAAGAAAAATATGAATCCGGCGACGTATTTGCAACAATTGGATTTTGAACCTGCCTTCTGGCCCGAATAACCGGCAGAAGGCGCGCGTATCGCTTGCGCCGCGGGCGCTTCCAGATGCTGCCAACGCTTCCACATCCCACTGGATCGGCTCCATGCCGATCGAGCGGATGGCGGAGATCACATGGTCGTCATATTCGCCGAACGGGCAGCGAATGAGCGTCGGGCGAACGCCGGTCAGCGCTTCGATCTTATCGTTGCAGGTATTCACGTCCGCAATGATCGCGTCAGCGGAGAGGGTATTGAAATGGTCGTGCGCGTTGGAGTGATTCATCAGCTCGTTGCCGCTTTCGACGATGGCTTTCGCCTGCTCGGGGTACTGATCCGCCCAGTTGCCCACGACGAAAAAGGTGCACGTTACGCCGTACTCGCTCAGCACGTCAAGAATTTTCTGCGTGTTGTCCGCGCCCCAGGCTGCATCGAACGAGATGGAGCAGACCTTCTGGTCGCGCTGCACACAGTAGATGGGCAGTTGCCGCGTTGCAGTCGACGCACTGACGGCGGCAGGATAATTGACGGCGGCGAAGATCGCCGCCGCGGCCAGCCCCGCTGCGGCCAGCGTCAGCCATTTGCGCTTGAGAATGAGAAAGCGCGGCGGCTTTCGTTCCGCTTTTTGTGCCCGGTTGCGTTTGAAATGAAAAAACATCAGCATATCCTCCCAAGATTCTTTTGGTAGAGGGTATGCTGATGTTTTTTATATCATGCGGCGGGACTTGCCTGCGCGGTGCGATGATGCGCAAAAGACCCCTGCCGTCCCCAAATGGCAGGAGTCGTCTGCGTGATTGTGTGTGGGCGCGCACGCGCCCTGGTATCATAAAGCCGTGAGCGGCCCTATCATTAAGCTTCGTTTTCGAGCATTCGATAACCCACGCCGATCTCCGTGAAGATATATTCGGGCGAGGCGGGGTTTTTCTCGATCTTGCGGCGGATATTCGCCATGTTGACGCGCAGGATCTGGTTGTCGGCCTTGGCCTTGGGCCCCCAGATCTGCTTGATGAGGTAGTCGTAGGTCAGTACCTTTCCGGCATATTTGCCGAGCAGCGCCACGATCTTGAATTCGTTGAGCGTCAGGTGGACGTCCTGCCCGTCGACGAGCACATGGTGCTTGTCGTAGTCGATCGTGAGGTCCCGGACGGTGAACTTGCCTGACTGGGCGATCTCGCCGTTGTCGAGCGGCGTGCGCGTGTGGCGAATGGCCGTGCGGATGCGCGCGAGCAGCTCACTCGTGCCGAACGGCTTTTCGATGTAGTCGTCCGCACCGAAATCGAGTGCCGTGACCTTGTCGCTCTCGTGCGTGCGTGCCGAAACGACAATGATCGGCAGATTCGACCACGAGCGAACCTCTTTGAGGATATTCATTCCGTCCATATCGGGAA